>Ga0222708_1000434_pt1 | contig 10953 bp, 3 predicted proteins | sample AntAcemetage1576_FD_179806 | JGI IMG/M metagenome (GOLD analysis project Ga0222708, IMG submission 179806) | Saline water microbial communities from Ace Lake, Antarctica - #1576 | ecosystem: Environmental > Aquatic > Non-marine Saline and Alkaline > Saline | place: Antarctica: Ace Lake... | reverse complement strand
ATATAAGATATTAAGAGTTGGTGAAACTCCTGAAGGAACCACTAATCTTAAAATTAGAAATTACAATGCTGCTCGTGCATCAGCTCTCTTGGGTTCGAATTCAGTTAACGTTAATCAGGGGATTACCAAATTCCCCTCTAACCCTGTGTCACTTAGAACCATAGATGTTGTAAACGAAGTCGTTTCCAATTCTGAGCAGCTGATAAACAGCTTTGATGAAACTATCATAACCGTATCGAAGAAAAATGTTACTAGATTGAACTCTGTTACTTTAAACGGAGTTGAGATTTATAATATACCAGTTTATGGTTACTCTATACTTGAAAACCGGTATGATACGATAAGTGGTAGAAAGCTGCTTACACTTACATCTAGTCAATTTAAGCTATCTGATGCTGCGATATTGCAAGGATCTTTCCCTCTTCCAGTTGCAGGGGATGAGCTGAAAGTATCTTATTCTTATATAGATTACGGTATTAATGCTGAGTTGGAAACCGTATTAGTTTCAAAACTTGAGCAAGTTACTCGTGCAGCAACTCCATCGCTATTAACACTCTTTTCCTTAGGAAGCTTTCCTATAGTGACTGCTCTTGATGTAATTCCCACATTGGGCGGAGTGTCGTTTTCAGATCCAGCTCCAGTCTCAGGAGCACCATTCTCTGTTAACCACCCTGCCTTTAGTCTTGAATTGATATTTGATACAAGTAGACTTCCCAGTAACCCTGGAGAGTATGCCGTTAATTATAGCACTGGACAGGTGGTGGTATATGGAGCTACCTCTGCAAATGATGGAACAGGGAATATACCTCCTGTTGCTTCTTATTTGTACAGAAGGGAGTTTGTCAAAGGGGTTGATTACAATCAGTCTCCTGATGATGATGAAATTGTTGCAGTTCCTGGAAGAGATTTAATAAACGAGGAAGTTAAGCTAACCTTCAATTATGAAAGAGTTTTCGCGGTGGACGTTGATTTCTTAAATGAAAGTCATATTGAGATTCATAATGAGTATGTTGACAACAGAATTGATCTGGGAAATTTATCTATAATTCCCATTCATACCCCGGTGACTAATGTCTTTGAACTATTTAATGAAACAACTGGTGAAAGATATTCTATATCTAGATTCTCTGATGATAAAATTCATTTCAGTGGACGTAATTTACCAAGGTTTGAATCTGTTGTTAATGAAAGAGCCAATATGGCTATCTCAAACAATGAGACACTTTTTGTAACGGAAGAGCTTTTCAATGACGGAACTCTCAAAGTATTAAAGATTAAGTTACTTGAAGCTAACATTTTATCTTATTCTGGAGAAATGAAAGGTACTAATGTAAACTCTAGTGTTGATTTTACAAAAAATGATATATTTATATCTGAGTTCTTTTACGATGATGTCTTGCAAACTGTTGCTCAAAATGTTTTAAAGTTGACAAATTCTGGAGATTACCTTGTTGACTACGGCCTGGGCACTATTTATCTCCTTACTGATGCGGACCAAAGTAATTCGCTAGGTGAGGTTAGTTATCGTTATGGTAATATAGTTACTCGTCTTTCTCAAATATCTGGGATTAATGATCTTGGTTATCGTACATCTGTCAAGGGCACACGGCTCTCTGAGGTTGAACATGACTCTTTTTCATCTACAGAAGTTGTGTCTTCAAGCTTGCCATCGTCTGTTGAAAGATTCTATAATGACGATACGGGGAAGCCAATCCTATTTGGAACTAAGCAATCTGGCTCTGCAGGGTTGACTACACTTGGCTCTTACGAGTTTGCTGCAACTGATGGTTTGTTTGAAACAATATTCTCGGATGGTTATCATGTCTTGAGGGTCGAAGGTGAGGCTGATAGAGCAATTACTAGCATAAGTAGCTCTAACACATTGTTAGTAGATATACCGTGGGATGAAACAGAAAGATCTTTATCTTGGTGTATTATCGACTTCAATTTGACTGATGGTTATGAAGTTGTAACTACATATGAAATTGACAATATAAGAGGGGTTTACACTGTAACGGATTTGCAAACCAATGATATAGATTCATTGACGAATTTGTTTGATCCGAGTGTTGACACTATTGATGGAAAGAAAATTACTTTCAATGGAAGTGGTATGAATTCTATAGCTGCAGGAACTGCACTAGCTATAGATTATTCTTACGGCTCTTTATTCTTATCCTACGATTACTGGAAGGATGTTTTAAGATTATCTTATGAGTATGGCGACAACTCCATTAACTGGGCTATAAGTGATAGCCTGGAAGCTGAAGAACAATACTTCGTATCTTATAAGTATGGAGCCCTGAGAGAGAAGCTGCTGCAAAACTTCGGGGCTCTTACTCAGATAGATGAACTCACTTCATTTCCCTTAGATTTCGATAGAGAGCTTTATAGGAGCTTTCTGATAGGTACTCTTCAAGGCTTTGTTAAAGGGCCTACGGTTGAGTCTATTAAAACACTTGTGCGTTCAGTTACAGACATAGATCCCACTATAACTGAATTGACATTTAATGAATGGACTGTAAGTAGAGATAACCTTCACTTGCAACCAGGTATTTTAACTGGAGCTGAAACTTATGCATCCGGCCGGTTTGAAAGTGGACTTGTTATTTCAGATGATGTTACCTTAAAATTCCCAGGAGAATCATACATCTCTTTCAAAGAAGGTTCATTTGAATCTTCTTTGAAACCAAATTGGAATGGCATCGATAATGATGCCACATTAACATTTGATATAAATGATAGTCTAAATAATATTTATATAGGTGCTTCTGGTTTTAACCCAGAAGAGATTCCGTTCTCAATTAATCGAAATGATGATACTCCTTACAGTCCTGTAGGTATTCCAGTAAATTATCCGTTAAATGCTGGCCATTACATTTGGTACGATCAAACTTCTAATCTTTGGAACTTTGAGTCCACTACTGATGGCTATGGTGAGATTACCTCGTCCGGAGATATGTATAGTTTAAGTGATGGATATAATATTACATCTACTGAATCTTACATATCTTTTGATGGTTATGGTGATGGACTTGATGGATATTACGGTTACGATGGTTATGACGGCTATGCTGTAAGGAATGGTTTCACATTTTCATCTGATGACGAACATTATATCTTCGATTCAGGTCCTGCAGATAACCACAATAGAATAAGTTTGTTTAAGGATGGTGCTGGGTTTTTGAATCTTAGGGTTTATGATGACACTGCTAGAACAATTCCATCTAAAACTCGTCTTTACAATTTGTCTACAAATATTCAGAACTGGGTTTCCGGCGATGAACATTTTGTATGTGCTGGTTGGAGATTAAATTCAGCCGAAGGAATAGATGAATTACATCTATTTGTTGATGGACAGGAAACCTCAAACCTTTGGAAGTATGGTACATCTCCTGCTATATCTAGCGGAGATTTATATAGAGGAGTTGCAGATGAATTTCTAACAACCTCTGCGAGCAAGACCATTATTGGAAATAGCAATGGCTCTAGCGTGTCTGGTAGCAATACTTTCACAGCTGTCGGCAACTTATTTTTATCCAGTGGTATAGTTAACGGTGATACATTTACAATATTGGACGATACTGCAGATGGTGATGCTGGTCCTTATACTATCACTGGAGTTAGTAATGACTCACTTGATATAGATAGCCCTCTTACTTTAACTTTAAGTTTAATTAACTTCTCAGTAAATAGAACAACATTCCTACCAGACACAAATGTAGATATAGAAGATTTTGCTATATTTGTTGAAGATGGATATGGTGAGAGGACTGAACTAAGGGGTTTGAATTCAACAACTCCCGATTATTCTATAACTAGAACTGCAGGTATTAACAGTTTATTTATTAACAATGGTGTTACATCTGGTGAAGATATAATTATTAACACTCTTGGTCTTAAGAGTGGTCGATGCAGAGATATTGTTTATACGTACGCAGATGGTTATTCTGATGGCTATGGTAATAATACTATAGAGACCAGGAATATCCCTCCTACCTCATTAGGTCATACAGATGTTACTAAAATTCTGATGAATAAATTTGATGTCGATGATGGGTATAGTCTTGATGATGGCTATACTTATGATGGTTATGGCATTGGCGGCGATGGATATCTTGCAGCAGAAGGTTATATCACTATAACTGGAAACACTGCTGATGGTTATTTTACAAATATATGTCAGCCATCTAATACAGTTACTGGTAAAAAGTTATCTTGCACTTTGGGAGGGTTTTCAAATATAGACTTCAGTGGAACGAATACAGTTACCATAACTGGAACTGTATTCGGAGGCCCCGCTTTTGAAACCCTTACATTTACAAGCTATGGAACTGAGACAACTAGTCAATACTTTACGATTATCGATGAGGTTGAGTTTGAATTAACAGCAATCGATCCTAATGTTTCTTTCGGTTCTCTTCAACTCAGTGAACTTGTGCCTATAACTAAGCAGGAAAATGGCGGAGAGTATGCTGAAATCTTAAGTTATAATAATGGAGTTTTTACATTTATAATAAGTGGAAGTGAAGACACTCCGTTTATATTAGGTCCTTGTCATTATCAATTCGACTATCCTGATAATTTAAACATACCTATGAGGCGCAAAGGTGCATTGTTCATAGGTAGTGATATAAATGGTCATTCGCAATTCGATGGAACAGTTGATCAAGTTGTATTTTTGAATGAAATGCTCGATGATATAAGGTTCGGGGAAGAGGCTACATCTACAAGGACTTTCACTGAGGATTATAATTCACCAGTGCCTTTGAGTCAAACCCCTCAAACCCTAATGCTTTTAAACTTAAATGATACAATTTCAAATGACTCACTTTCATATAGAAACTACGAAGGTAATTTCATTACCAGTGGTAGAAGTGTAAATTCTGATTTTGGAGAAGCTATTGTATTTCTAGATGACAATGCTATGAAAATCAGTAATGGAGCTGTAGTTCTTAAATCTGACGTTGGTACAATTGAATTTTGGATAAGTCCGGTTATAGATACAAAATATGATGCAAACTATAGATTTTACGTAGATGCTACATCTGCTCAAGTTGATCAAGTTATTAGCACTACTTCTTCTACTCTAACTTTGCCAAGAAGAGCTAAAAATGTAAAAAGCATTAGATTAATTGGTGATGATGGAACTGGTATTAATTACTTCGAAGGTGGCAGCTTATTTTTAGATGGAAAAACGGTATTCCTTGGAACACCTCTGCCTGGTAATATAACGCTGGTGAATATCAGTTACACTCCTATAAGTTTCAATGGAGATAGGTTATCTATCTTCAAGGATGATTCTGATAACTTAAATTTTTCAATCATAGCTAGTGATGATTTGTTCATGATTTCAACTCCTATAGATTGGACTAGAAACACTTGGCACAAGGTTAAGGCGACATGGAAAACTAATTCAACGAATAACACTGATGACATGAGATTGTTTGTTGATGGATTTGAAACTGGAACTATAACCTGGGGAAGTTCTGATGTTATCGATGGTGGTGGAACTGTTTATGGTTCTGAGGTAGTTGGAACTAATCCTGGATATGCTTTGCTTGCCAACATAGATATGGAAGATACTTTTTCTGAAATATCTATAGGGAATAGTTTTGATTCAAATAATAAATCGATGGTAAAAATTGATAACTTGCGGTTCTCTGATATTCAACGTGAGCCTGGATATATAGGTTCTGTTGCAGTTGACTTAAGTTACAATTCTAATTTATCTTCAGTGCTACCAGTGGTGTCTGACAATTTCACTACATCTATTTATGATTTTGATACACTTGTAGAAGAGACAGCATTCTTAAGCAATTTATTAGATAAGACAACTTCACTGTTCACGTTTGATGTTGAAGTTGATGATTCTTTTAAGAGAATTGATGATGATAGATCTAGAACACTGTTAACAAATGTAATAGAGAGAATGAAACCTGCTCATACTAATCTTTTTGTTGATTATATTAGCGATTAATTGTTAGACTGGGTATGATTCTAGTTTGAATGTGTAAGTTAAATAAGGATATATTATGACAACCACCTTGGTAAAAAGAAATAACTGGTCTGACTTTCAAAAGGTCACTCTGGGGGACTTAGATGTTGAACAGGTGTCTAATAATACCAATGTAGCCCTTGTAAATGATGGCATTGCTGGTAGTGGTGTTCGTCTAGATTTCCCTCAAGAAGTTGTTATATTTGATAGTGAGTCTTTAACTTCAGCTCAACAGGGCTTTGTTGGAGTTGATACTTTCGATGGAAGAGGTATTTTAGCAGTTCCTGTTCCTGCGACTGATTTAAGTGAAGGTAATCAGGTTGCCGTATCTGTCACCGGGGCTAGATTAGACGGTATCATATCTATGGATGTAACAATTATCGGTAAAACTTTCGATAACTCACTAATCTATGAACATCTTAAATTTAACAATAATGGCGAAAATGTTACTTCTAATCATTTCAAAGAAGTTACAAATGTACTTTTTCAGAACTTCCTTGGAAATGTCAATACAAGTGTAGATGGTTATGGTTCATTTAATGTTGGAGGAGTGGTTAAGATTACCGAGGCTTCATCTTACAAGGTGAGTTATGATCTTATATCAAATGAACAATCCTTAAACCCTGATTTAGTTTTTAAAAACTACAAAACCTACGATGCTGGTAAGACCTTAGATGAAGTTCTACAAGAAGCAGTAGGTAGTTCTAATGATATTGAAGATCTTAATATTGTTACTGCAACTACGTCGTGGAGGTTATTCACTGAGGGTGCATCTACCGAAACGATGTATGCCCAGAAATTCAAAATGGATGGAAATAACATTCAGAAGGTCACAATTTTACTCAGCCTTGAAAGTGGCACCAGCTGGAGTGGTAACATTGTTCTAGGTATCAGACCTCTCCTTACAAGTGTCAGTAGTTTAACTGAATTCATTCCAGATAATGGCATTGATTTCAATCCAAATACGAATCCATTAGAAGAGATTTCAGTTAATTTGGACGACCTAGCTAGCAGGGGAATTGAATTAAGTTCAGTTCCAGTTCCAGTAGACTTCATCTTTACAGGTTCTAGAATATCAAATCCTAATTTGAGTAACTTGATTGATACAGGATGGTATGCTCTTACTATAAAGAGAAGTGGATCTTCTACGACTGGAACAATACTGTTAGATGAAGTTGTAAATGAAACTCCAGCAACTAAACGTCTATCTGTGTTCAATGGAAGTAATTGGACCGATGTTTCATCTAGTACATTATGGTATAAGATTTGGAGTGACTCTGTAAAGGTTGCAAGTGGGGTTGCATATGATGATGGCGTCCGGATACCAATTGTTAAAACAAGACTTGGTACAAATGGAGTTGTTAGTCAAAACTATGTTGATGATATCAATCTTGCAAACAATTCAGAAGGAACTGAAAATTATCTAATTGTAAAGAAGAGCATAGAGTATTCTGACATAGATCGTCATCCAAGAACGGGAGATCCTCTGTTTATCAGAAAAGAGGATGCTCCGGAATTTTCAGTCTATGAACAGGCAGATCTTTTGACCCTTATGGTTGGAGAACCGCGAACAGTTGTTCTTGCAAGAGTGAAAGATTCGAACTCTAGAAACAATCCTACGATCACAGATACTTTGTATTATCCCGGATTGGCATACGGTAACGTCATAAACGTGATCAATCCTAGTAGTGATCTTCTTAATCAAAATGTAGTAGGCTCTACTATAACTCCTGACACATTAAATCCAACTTTTAAATACAGGATAACATCTCAGGAGATCTTCACAGACCTTTATGGAGATGTTGATGGAAATGGCATCATTGATGTTTTCGATAGTGAGAGTATTACTGAGCTTGATGGATACCAATCATATCTTGCCACAACTGGAACTTACAGTAACACTGAGCAGCAAGCAGCTTTAGTTGCAGGGTATTTAAATATACTTGAAGTGCTAAGAGCAGATGTTGCACAAAGTGACGGCTATGAAGTTACTTCATCAGATTTAAGTGCTTTGAATAATTTTATTAATGATGGTACGGCTTTCCCGAATGGGATGAGTACAATTACCAGAGTTAGATTAACTGTTGAACCTATTATGAATCCTAGTTTGTATTATGATTCAGATGCCAATTCAACACTTCAGATACATATTGACAATCCAAACTTAACAGATCCTAGTTTGTTCTCATTCACTAATAACATTACTTTATCTATTGACTTTATTCCAACCTGGACCGAAGAGTTTGTTGAAATAACTGATCTGAGAAGATATGTTACAACTACATTTCTAGATTTCAATGCTTCTGATCTTCAAAGTTCAATTGAGAACGGAGGTGAAAATAATCTATTCGTTCCTGGGAATTTATATCTTACAAAGTCCGTATTGGAACTTGATGGAACAACTCACCCTCTTGATATGGAAACCTCTGTTATAGAATTAGAACTTCCTTCTGGAGATACTGAGGGAGAGATTAACATCTTTGAAGAGTATGTTGACTCTACTATGTACTTTTCTGATGGAACTTTAGTTTCAAATGCTGCAATAAATAACAATCAGGTTAGATTTGAAGTAGCTATAGCTTCTCATTGCAAAAATCTTGCAGATGATGCCATAGGGTACTTAGGATTAGCAGGTTCTACTACAGATGGCTATGGTTTAGATTTCGATGGGTACAATGATGGATACGGTGCTAATGCAGATGAAGTTATAGGAACTTATATTGATCATGACACAGGATTGCTCAGAATTCGTTCATACAACATTGTTAGAAATGAATTATTTCCTGAACTTCGCTCAAGGATCCAAGTATCAGTATTTCTAAAAAAAGCGGGGTTTGCAAACATGCCTCTATATATAGATTCAACTACATTAGCCTCTAAATTGTCAGTATTCAGTACATAGGATTGTCACACATTATTAAAAACAATAATGCTCAGGATCCATGGTAAACCAATAATAAAAGAAACCAAGGTGAATAGCCTGCCCCTTTTTTCACGGGCCTCATATGGTATAATTCCTCAAAAAAGGGCTACTGTCACATTTGGAGACAAAATATTTGTAAATGAAAATGAAAAGTTCAGTTAAATCGAGAACTTGAGAATGAAAAAAACTTTCAAAGGGTACTTGCCCACTTAAAATACCGAAATAAGTTGAAGATAAATGTTTAACAATAGCATTATCTTCAACTTATTTCTAATTTAAAGCCAAATTCAATAACTTTCAATTAATTCTAAACCAAGATACCTAGTGTATTGGTTTAGATTCCAAGTTAAAAACAATAATGCTCAGGATCCATGGTAAACCAATAATAAAAGAAACCAAGGAAAGTGTGTGTCCCTTTTTTCACGGGCCTCATATGGTATAATTCCCTCAAAAAGGCCCACTGTCACATTTGGAGACAAAATATTTGTAAATGAAAATAAAAGCTGAGTGAAATCAGGCGTTTAAAAATGAAAAAACTTTCAGTGTGGGCGGAACTTCAAAAAAATGTAACAGGAGATTACACAGATCGAGTGATTTCACTTGGCGCAAAGCAGTTTCTTGGAAGTGAAAATGAAAAAGCTAAACATCAGAAGTAAAAGTTGGGGCAAAGCAAACATTAGCTGGAGTGTAGTCATAGAGGAGTTACTCCATGCCGCTGAGGAGCTTGGCCATAAGACTATATTTCAATCCACCAATGGAACCCTTGGTATGAAATATTGGGATTACTCTCGCTCTGTTCAGGATGAGCTTGAACAGAGGGATTTCATTAGAACTGGAATGCCATTTGATATAGACTTGACGTACACTGTTCCTAAGAACTTTCCAGATAGGTTTTTAAAAAATTCAAAAAAGAAGATGGCTATATACGCTTATGAATCTTCCATTATGCCAAGTGAATGGAAAGAATATTATAAACTTGTCGATTATATGTTACCTCCGAGTCAATATGTTGCAGATATGATGATTAAGAACGGATGCCCCTCTGATAAGATAAAAGTAGTGCCACACGGAGTTGACCTTAAAATATTTAACCAGGATGTAAAGCCAATTGATTTTAAGAGCGAAAAGTCTGTGAAGTTTCTATGTGTAGCTGAACCGCATTATAGAAAGCAGTTGGATAGATTGTTAAACCTGTATTGTGAAACGTTCACGTCCGAAGATGATGTAAGCTTGATACTTAAGACGAAGATATTTAAAAACCAACAAGAAGTAAATTTAAAAAAGGAGTTTGAGGTTGATTTAAGACCAATTATTGCAAAGCTTAAGAGTAAATTCGGAAGTAAAATGCCTGAGATTAAAATCATTTCAAAAAGATTGAGCAATATTGCTGGTCTCTATGCCGCCTGTGATGTTTTTGCCCTCATGACTGCAAGTGAAGGCTGGGGAATGCCCTTCTTGGAGGCGTTAGCTGTTGGAATTCCAGTTATAGCACCTAAGCATGGTGGTCAGCTGCAATTTTTAAATGAGGAAAATTCGATACTTACGGAATGCGGAACAAGAAAAGCGAAACCATACGAACAATATTGGGGCGGACACCCCAATGCAGTTGTAGGGGACCCGGATGAAAGCTCCTTCAGTCAGGCAATGAAAGCGACATATAGAGAACAAATGGCATTAAAGGGTAAAATTCAAACCACTGATTTGAATCAAATTAAAAAGAAGTATTCATCTATGAAGATCAATGCGCTAGCAACAGCTAACAAGTTAACTTGGAAAAATGCAATGCAGCAGATTATAGATTTAACTGAAAGGAGTGATGGTGTTTAGATGTTACATTTTGGAGAAGTTCGCTTTGAGCCAGTGGAAAGACGAGATCATGTTTCTCACCTGGTTAAGTTTGGAAATGATGGTGGCCTTAATAAATTAAAAACTACGAAGCGCCGCACTTGCGTCTCAGAGCAAGAAGAGCTTGTAGATCACCTGCATGAAAGGGAAGATTATTTCTTATTTATAATATCTGCTCCTTCCGATA
>Ga0222708_1000433_pt1 | contig 10970 bp, 13 predicted proteins | sample AntAcemetage1576_FD_179806 | JGI IMG/M metagenome (GOLD analysis project Ga0222708, IMG submission 179806) | Saline water microbial communities from Ace Lake, Antarctica - #1576 | ecosystem: Environmental > Aquatic > Non-marine Saline and Alkaline > Saline | place: Antarctica: Ace Lake... | reverse complement strand
GCGACAAAAGGCTCCTATTATTCCTTTTTTCTCCGTTGGGTCCTCTTGCTTTTTTGAGGCTTCGCCCAACTCTCTTATTTTCCTGTCAGCCGTTGGCCAGAGGCTTGTGTCCTTCCAGTCGATGTAGGATTCGAGCGTCTGGTCAACGTCAAGCCAAGGCCCGTCCTGCTCCTCGAAGTAGTACTCCACGTCTTTAGGGCTTGAGGGCCAAAACATAAGACGGTTAGTCTCGAAGGTCGTATTATCAAATAGCTCGATCCCAAGCACCCCCGCTATCTTACGACTTACCGCCACGTACTCGTCAGGCGTTGCCTCGCGGCTAAGCGGTATAAGTAAGCGGTATCTAGGTGTGAGGTCTGAATGCTTGTGTGTGCCGTGTATTATAGCGGCGCAGTTGAAAAGCATCATAAAGTCCTCCCAAAATTCAAGGTGTGCAAAGTCGATGTCTAGCGTTGCTAGTTGTCTACTTACAACTGTAGAAGGACTACGCTTACCACCGCGCAAATACCCGCCCACATACCCGCCTACGTCCTTTATTTTGCTCTGTTCCTCTTTCGAGGCGCTAATGAACTCCTTATAAGTTTCGTTCGTCTTTTGACCTTCGCGTAATTTTGTAGCGAAGTCGGACCACTTCCAAGCTTTGTTTTTCCAAACCTTTGACTTTGCGCCGAAGGCTGTAGCGATGTTTAACTTACCGTCGTGTATCATACTACTTTTAGATTAGCTGCATTTACCCAGTAATACTCTTTTTCTGGAGAAGTGCGCCAAATAAATGAAGAGGCTAAGGCGTTCCACAGACTGTCCTCTTCTCTAATTAACCGATAAGGGGGAGTATTAGCGATAGCTTTTGTTCTAACGTCCTCTGGTAGTAATTCAAACCATTCTCTAACTGTTTTCATTTTGTAATATTTATAAATTCCGAGGCTTCGACTTTCGAGATACCCTTAAATATAAGATCCGTGCTAAATTCTATAGCTTCAATCTGTTCTAACTGCTCCCGCGTTGCAATAGGGAACTTGTACCCTTTGGTTTTATTTAAACGCGTTGCAATGGTTTTGAGCGTTTCGTGTTGTTCCTGCTCTAGTCGGTGCGTGAACATTTTTTTAGTGGTTTTTTTCATCGGGTTTTATATTTATTGACTACAAATATACGTCAAAAGTGTATTACACTTTTACAACGTTAACAAGACTTTAACTTTTTAATCCTTCTTATAAAACGGTGTAAGGTAGCCTTCGGCAGGAAAAGGTACGCCGTTGTAAACGTCCGACGTTTGCCCCATTAAGTCGCAAATTGTTTCTAAAAAAACCCCGCTAAACTCTTGGCGAACTTCACAAACTGCCTCGTCGTGAACGTGCAATACTATATCAAACCCCGCCTTGTCAACGCGCTGCATCGCCTCAGCTAGTAGATCTCTAGCTATAGCTTGCACTATGTTCTCGGTCAACTTGCCGCCGTATGTATCAACCCAGCCCCACTGCTTTGTCGTCTGGTCCATTCCTTTATAACGGATTGAGAGTTTATCCCACTGATTTTTGGAAAAGCTCGGGGACTGGTAAAACAGTTTACGCCCTGAAGGCAGTAGTACTGTAAGCACTTTACCGTTGTACTCGAACACTAAGCCTTTATGCTGAGAGGTTACCGCTTTGCGGGTTTTTAGGGCTTGAATGGCGCACTGCTCCAAGTCGTACCAGAGTTGCACTATTGCAGGGTTAGCCTGGCGCCACTTGGTAACGATTAACTTCATTTCGTTTTCATTTAGTCCCATAGCTTCGCCGCCCATCGTTTTAAGAGCTCCGACGCTGCCCTGGTACCCAAGTGCTAACTCAGCTACTTTACCTTTTGCCCGATAGTCAGATCCTTTTGTTACTTGCTCAATTGGAACGTTAAACATTTTAGACGCGGAGGCCTCATATATTTTACCGTGGGTATTGAAAACTTTCAGCCTCCAAGCCTCGCCCGATAGCCAAGCGATGACGCGGGCCTCTATAGCGCTAAAATCTGCAACAGCAAAGGTGTGCTCGGGCTTTGCTATAAACGCTGTTCTAATGAGTTGAGAGAGTAAACTAGCGATGTCGTCATAAAGCATTTTAGCAAGGTCGTAGTCGCCACTCGCAACTGCAGCACGGGCCTGCTCCAAGTACTTCAAATGGTTTTGAGGTAAGTTCTGCATCTGGATCAGCCGACCAGCCCAGCGTCCCGTACGGTTTGCACCGTAAAACTGCAACAGCCCGCGGGCGCGGTTGTCGTCACCGTGGCAGTTCAGCATAGAAACGTATTTCTTTGTGGAGGTCTTAGCTCCCATTTGTCTAAGTTTAAGAACCTCCTCGACTATTGGTATAGTTTTACCCTCAAGTAGTTCTAACACGTTGCCCTTTGCAACGCTATCGACCTGCTCCCCCGTTTGAGCACTTAGCCACTTCTTTAGTTGAGCGGGGCTGTTGGGGTTGTCCAGTCCTGTTAAGTGCTGGAGCTGGATGAAGAGTTCCGCACTAAATAAGTCGTCCATTACTGTGGCTTTAAGCGCAAAGTCGGTATCGATTAGAATGCCGCGGTCGTTTATTTGCTGGTCTAAAATGTAGTGCTGCCGTTCCATTTGTGGAATTTTGTACTCTAATAGTCTAGCGCCAACGTTACGCTCGGCGATAACGTCCTGCTTGCAGTAGTCCTTGAAGGCCTCCCACTTAATAGGGTCGTGGTGTGGCAGGTTTCTATTTCGCCCGCCGTTTACCTTGGTGGCCTTAACCGGGCAAGAAAAGTACTTAATTAAAGCCTTACCCTCGGCCGACTTTCCACCCTCTCCAAGCTCTAGGGCTTTACTTACACCCTCTAGAGATAGAGGTAGGCCGCAGTACCCCGCTTTAACCGCTGAGCAGTGCCACTGCTCTATTGGTGTAGTAATGCCGTACGCCTCAAACGCTCTGCGCTCAAAGTTTGCATTGTGGGCGTGTTTTTGTACCTCTTCGTCTCTAAGAGCGGGGGCAAACCAAAAAGGCAAGCGCTCTCCCGCTGCAAGGTCTATTATAGTAACCTCGGACTGGTCAAAAGCGTAAGCAACCATAAGTATTTCAAAGTCTGGACTTTCAAAGTATTTGTAAGCCCCGCACGTAATAAGGTCAACGCTGCTGTAGGTCTCAATGTCAATGTGCATTTTTTGCATAGCGATGTATTTATTAAAAAAGCCCCGATTTAATTACCGAGGCTTTAGTGCTACTGATTAAGAGGTTCTGCCCTTAGCCCTTAGCGTAATCTTTCACTCTAATAACGCCAGAGTACGCGGGCCTAAGATTAACTTTTTTAAACCAAAAAATGTTTATTTGCAAAACTCCCGTAACGCTGCGGTTTTGCGTATGCACGAACTTTATTATTTTACTTCGTAACTTGCGAAGTGCTGGAGAGTAGTCTTATAGAGTTGCTCCAGCAGGGTAAAGTATTTCAGAACTTAGAGAGGTTGCGGGAGTCGAACCCGCAAAACCTCAACCTCTTTTTAATCTAAATCTCCTCCTCGTCTGCGAACGCGTCGTCAATGTCGATACCTCCACCGCCTAAACGCTCACCGTCTCTGGTTTTCTGGAAGGCTTCAAAACCTGCAGCAATACCTTTAGACCTTACGTCGTAAGCGTATAAGTTTACTACTACTTTACCATAAACGCCGCTGTAGATCTCGTCGTCGTCCTCCGTAAGGGGGGACTTTGAGCGGTCAACTACTATAGGCCTCCTGTGGTTTTTCGCATTAAAAAACCACATAGCTGCAAAATTGGGGTCGTCTGGATACTCCTCGTCCCCATCTCTTAAAGGAGTTTTTAAATTAGCTGGAATCTTACCGCCAAACTTGCTATCCTTACCCGCTTTTTTAGCTACCTCAATGGCGGCGTTGAACCGTGCTACTGTTGCCTTATCCCCCTTAGGAATTAATACCATACTGCCATAAGCGGGCGTATCTCCCTCGTTCATTGCACGAGCCTTAAATAGGTTAACGAAACTTAATCTTACCTCTCCTGTAACCACTTGATTCTCTCTTAATGCCATAATTTCAAAATTTAATAGTTATTAATAATTTTCTGTAAATGTAAAACTTATTTACGTTATGTGCAAATTTATTTTATATTTCTTTTTGCAATTTTCCAAAGTCGTCGTCAAGCCTCTGGTGCTCGTCTCTTGCTCTCTCTAGTTGATCGTGCAACCTGTCAAGGCAGTGCTGTTTTAACTCTTCTAAAAATTCCCTAATTTCGCTATTTGTGTAGCGGTTAAATAAATCTTCCGCGGCTTTAATTGCAAACTCACTAACAACGTTAATTGGTTTCGGATCATTTTCTACAGCGGTGCTCTGGTTTTGTGCGTAATTTCCCATAATCTAAAGTATTAATTGTTTATATTTCTTCGTCTAAGTCCTCGAAATAGTCCTCTTGGAGCATCTCAGGACGTTCGTCGCTCTTGTCTACTAACGTCGGCGACGTTCTTTTATGCTCCAGCACCTCGACAAACATAATAGGGAAGTTTTTTTTACCTACTAACTTCTCTATTTCGCCGATGCCCTTCATTTTAATATTGGTGTACTCCTCAGTTTTGTAGTTGCCTGCTAAAAGTTCTCGCGCTGCCTCTTCGTTGCTCCAGGCGCGGCGGTTTTGACCGTCTACAAGTTTAAGCCCGTCCCACTTCTTACCGCCCATTGCTTCAGCGTACATATACGCTTGTACGCTGGAAAACCACTTACCTACAGCGTCTATCTTAGAATACACCTCTGTTAGTTGTTTATCGGTTAATAGCTGCGGATCAGTAAAGGCTTCGCGTGCCGCTTCTAAAGCTAGAGCGTTCTGCGCTGCACACTTTGGAGAAGCTCGGCAAAACTTACACCAAGTACCTGTTTTCTGCTCCCCAGAGCCTTCGTAAGCAATTAAAGCCGTGGGCTTGACAACTTGTTCGCCCCAATCGATTAAAGCACTAGCTAGGATCTCCCAAGAGCTAATTGAGTCCATACGGGGCTGTGTTACCGTTAAAATTACTTTAGTGATGTCATACTTAACGTCGTACTTTTCCACTGCTCCAGAGCCGTATAGCTTTAGCTGTGAGTTGTCCTCCGCCGATACACGAACGCCTAAGCCGTACTTTAAATCTATAACCTCCATAACTCCGCAAGCTATAATAATTACGTCGCAAGTTCCAAAACCTCCCTCGATTAAATGGGTGATGTCCACCCGCTCCTCAATTAAAAGTACAGCGTGTTTGTCTAGCTTTTGGGCTGCAGCGAACTGCTGGAGCACATAGTCAACGTGTACGTTCACAAATTCGATCATTTCATCGCTGTAGTACTTTGACTTAGATAGCTCGGCGAACTGAGCCTTGTAAGCTTTAGCGTCTATACGACCTAGGTACTTTTTTAAGATAAGTTCTGCGAACTCGTGAGCAAGTGTGCCCTCTTCAGCGAACGAACTACTCTCGTTATTAAAGTTCTCTTCTAACCGAGGCGAGGGTGTGCAGTTAAGCCAGCGGTCCGCTCCCGAGGCCGAGAGTAGAGCGTGAGCCCTTTGACTATGTTCTACGTTGTTTTTCATTTTAGATAATAATTTCTGATAAATTAGCCCTGCAAGTTGGTAGGGGGGTGTATGCCCGTGAGCGTTGCTCAGGTATTCAGTAACCCGTGCAGCAGCGTTATCAATTTCCTGCTGCTGCAAGGTTTTACTTTTATTGTGGAACGTTCTTATGTAAGCCCTAATAAGGACTTTGACGTTGCCGTGCATTACTTCAAACCTTTTAGGTAAGTCTTAAGTTTACCGTAATTCTCTGTAGGCATATCTGCGAGCTTAGTACCTCCTAGTTCGACTATCTTAGCCTTTAACTCTGCTCTGTGGTTGTCAAGTACCGAAGGCGTTACTAGAGCTCTAAGGTCGTCAAGGGTTACTTCTACTACCTCAGTCGCTACTACCTCAGGTTCTACCGCCTCAGGCTCCTCCGCAGTAATATCGGGAGCGGCTAATAAACCTGCCTCTTTTACAGCTTCTAGGTGTTGGGTAACTCTTTCGCTTACTGTTGCGTTGGTTTCTTTAGCAGCGTTGTACTCGTCAACTATTGACTCGGTCCGCTCTTTATCTGCTAGAGCGTTGCTAGTGGTTGAGGTTGTCCGTTTAGCACGTGTACGCTTTGGGGCCTCAGTTGGTTGCGCCTCTTCCTGTTCTGCTTTAACTTCTAAATCATACTCCTCTTTAATTTCTCGCATCGTTTCGTCGTGCTGCTCTTCGTACCGTTTTGGTGCAAGAATAAACGCGGCCAGTGCTTCACGTTGGGCCGTTCCCAACTCGTTCAAATCAATCTTTAAATTTAGCTTACTCATCTCAAATATTTATTAAATTGTTACTACTTTTTTTTATTATTAAATCTGTTATATCTGATAAAAATACTTTTAGCGGGGCATTTTGAGCTTGCACTTTAAAAATAAGCGTGCGCTCCCCTGTTACTATTTTATAAACGTAAACAATCCAGAAAGCGGTGTACACTTCTAAATTAATTTCTCCTTTAGAAAATTTTAGCTCGCTAATGCTGTCGGCTGTCATGTCCCAAGTGTCGGTAATTAAGAACCCAATAGGCACGTCCGTAATTTCTGCAAGTATTTTAAACTCTTCAACGCTAAAAGGTCTCTCGTCTGATAAAACGCGGTTAAGGGTAAGCATCGGGTGCTTTGCGTCCGGGAAGAGGGCCTCGGCAAGTTCTCGCTTGCCTAACTTTTTTAGTTTGATTATTTTTTTAAGTGTTTCCATTCGTAAATATTTTTTACAAAGATAAAACCTTTAAAAACTAAAAAGCAAATAAATTTTAATAAAGTTTTAAAATATTTTTATTGTTTACGCTTTTTGCTACTGTTTACGGGACTTACAAGCAGAAGTAAACAATAAACACGTAAACAATAGCAAACTCTTTATATAGCGTAATAGCGTAATAGCGTAATAGCGTAATAGCGTAATAGCGTAATATACTATAAGCCTATATAAGCCTATATAGTACTATATTATTAATTATATATTATTTTAATATTTATTGTTTATATTGTTTATATTGTTTATACCATAGAAAAAGCCCCATATCATTGGGGCTTTAGCGTATCTAATAAATGTGTTTTATTGTTGCTCTAGTTGCTATTTTCAGGTTTTATTTTTTTAAAGTCAAAATCGGAATTGAATATCCGACAAAGTAGTTTTTTTGATTATCTATTGAAACAGAAAAATTATTAATAAAGATATTTCCTTTATAAACAAACCCATCAAAATTTTGATTATTTCCAATTTCGGCACCCGCACGCAAACTAAAATAAGGTTGTTTTATTTTTATTGGAACCTCTAATTTTCGTGATTTAATTTTATAGTTTGGTGTAATTTCTTGAACTTCTCCACGAACTATTCCTTCGATATTTAACTCCAAAAACTCATCATCAAACTTTGTTGAAAATTTATTTATTGCAATTGCTTTTTCGTAAAGCAAAACTTTGTTTATGGAATCGACAATTAAAAATTGTTCTATTAAAATACTGTTTTCGTATTTGAGTTCAGCGTTCAATGGATTTACTTTTACAACTGTATTTCCTTTTAAATAAACAGTGTCGTGTATGATTTCTGCATTAGGTTTTTGCCCGATAAATTGTCCTTTTATTTCGGGCGTTTTTACAGTTACAAATTTAGGTTCAGGATTGCAAGCTTTGCAAAATAAAATAATTACAACCGCGACTACCCAGCCAATCCACTTGAACCAGTTAGGGATTTCAAAATTTAGGTTTATTTGTTTCATACTTTAAATTCAATTTTATATTTTTTTAACAAATCCGCCCGATGTTGAAATCCGTTTGCATCTCCAAAGTTTGTTGTTTGTCTTCCAATATTTATTAGATCAGAAATAGCGTCTATATCGTCTTTGTCAGCGTGTTTATTTAAGCTAGTAGTATTCCAATACCACAATGCAGAAATCATTGAATCCGCCTCACGCAAAAGCCAATCAGGGTTGTTTAAATAGTCGATCCGTGTATCTTTTGCAAGTTTAATAAAATTATTTTTGCCTGTAATTTGGATAAATCCACGCCCTCGAAATTTCCAGCCGTCCCCGCTTGCTTCGTCTCCGTTACCCATTCGGTTTGCATAAACTCTATTGGCAATTGCTTCTGGTTTTCGTGCGTATTGATTAGCTAAAGCGTGCGTTGAAAAATACTTTTTAAATGTTTTTCCTAAGCCGATAGCTGAATAATTTAAGTTTTCGCTTATTGGTTTAAGTCCGCTTTCGGCTTCGATTTGCGCAAAAAAATGAGCCAAACGCAAAGGCGTATTTATAAAATAGCTATTTAAAAGCGTTGTATATTTAATTGCTAAACTCATAATTATTTATTTTTTAAATTATCATTGTTATCTTTGTCGACCAAGTCTCTAAAATCACCTGAAGCTTTGTAAAGCCCCAATTTTTCCATCCACTTTTTTGGCGGAAATTTTTCACCACTAACTATATAGATGTTTTCCCAGGCTGAAATTGCTGGGTACATAAATACAATCACCCTTGTAATAATTTTAAGCGAAGTTTCTAAAAATGTTGCTTCTTTTGTTAGATGCGAAAGCCCTTCAAAAAGAAACCCACCCGCCACGGCCAACGTAAGTTTAAGCATCAGTCCAACTACGTTTCCTTTCAGTGTAAATGTTGGACGTCCTAAATATGTTTTTGTAAACCAAATATGCTTAATTGTGCCAAAAATATAATCTACTAAAATTGCACCCATGACTATAATTATGTAGTCTTGATTGTCCAAACCCCACTGAAACATTTTATCGTAAGCCCAAATAAATGGTGTTATTATAACACTTAATTTAAAAGTTGCCAAAAGGGAGTAAGCATAACTATTGCCTGTGCATTTTAGCAATTGTTTTAAAAGGTAAATTGTAAATAATTTCATTTTAATAATTGTCGTTTAAATCCGTCCAATACTTCCACTGATTGTTTTTTGTGAATAATCTAATTAACCATTTCATAATTATTCTACAATTTTCCAATCGTTAATTTCAGTGCCGTATCCCAACTTTCCACTCGGTAAAAAGTCAGATGTAAAGTGTAAATAAAACGCCACGTCCAACCTTTTAACTTCTCTTTGGATTGTAGTAAAGCGCGGATAATGTTCATCCATATACAAATTGCTTGCTTGGAATAGTTGCTCGTACTCTTCGGGATTAATAGTTATTTGCTTATTTCTTAACTCTTGAAATTCCGTTTCGTAAGTTGAAGTAACTTTACCATTTTCATCCAAAACATCATGTTCCAACATTGCTACATCTCTAATTTGAAAAGTGCATTTGTTTTCGTTTTTAACCAATTCAGTAGCATTACTGATAATTGTATTTTGAATTTCAGGATTAAACCCTCCCCAATTGATTTTTGTTTTTGTTCTAATTTTTGCCATTTTATTTATGTTTAAATTCCACCGTCTGTTATCGCCCAATTATTAGGCGCATCTGTTAATATTGCACGTCCTGCGCTCGACGCGGCCGTGTATTTTATAGTATTAAAATTTATCGTAATTGGTGTTTTCACAGGTCTGCTACTCCACCCATTATAAATCGCGTCTAAATTTGCTGCTGAGAAGTTTAAAGCCGTTTTTCCTACCATAAAATTTGTAAAGTTTGTAACTAGAGAGACATTCCAACTGCCTATGTTTTGATTAAAATTATTACAGTTAGCAAACATAGCGAACATAATTGTAACACTTGAAGTGCTCCAACTACCTATGTTTTGATTAAAATTAGTACAGTTAGCAAACATACTAGCCATATTAGTGACGTTTGAAGTGTTCCAACTGCCTATATTTTGATTAAAATTAGTAGAACTAGCAAACATACCAGACATAATTGTCACATTTGAAGTATTCCAACTGCCTATGTTTTGATTAAAATTAGTGCAACTTTCAAACATACCGCCCATCCTTGTAGCATTTGAAGTATTCCAACTTCCTATGTTTTGATTAAAAACAAAGCACCTTCTAAACATAAAAGACATATCTGTCACATTTGAAGTATTCCAACTGACTATGTTTCCATTAAATAAACGACAATTTGCAAAAGTATTAGTCAAATTTACACTGCTTAAAATTGGCACTTGCGTAGCGGTGTAGGTCATATTTTGACAACCATTGAAGGTATCAGTAGTTGTAATGTTTAAGCCGTCAACTTTAGAAATTACTAATAATTTTAATCTGTCGCCTAAATTAAGAAATTGCAACCCACCAATAACCCCGCTACATTTCACATTATAAGTCCCCGCAGTTGGATATTGATGAAGCAGATTGGTATCATTAAAAGTAGTAATAAAATTATAACTTCCGTCTCCCCAATCAATTCCAAAAGGTGTAAATCCCAAACTTGATAAAGGCAATTTAAACTGTGTGGCCGTTGAAGATCCCGTACTTAAATTGTCAGTTTTAACCGAAAACTCAAATGAACGATTGTCGTAAATTCTTCCAAAAGTCATAATGTTTGCTACTATCATGATATTGTCATTTCACCAATTATTATAACTGCATTTAGTCCATCTGAAAATACACTATTTGTTGTTCCGTCTTTCAAAACTAAACCTTTTGCGCTTGTAACCGTTTCGCCCGCGCCTGCTACAAAAGTGGCTGTTATGGTAGGATATGCAAAACAAGTAAATGCTATACGTCTGTTTAGTCCTGAAGGAATTGTAATTGTAGAGGTTGCTTTTATTCTAACTATTGCCAAATACCAATCATTCGTAACTGTTGCGTTACCAAAAACGTCAATGTATTTTTGACCGTTTGGTAAAGTTGTGATGTAGATTGTACCGTCAAAGTATCTTTCTATCGTTTCGCCTTTGCCATAAATCTGACCGCCAACTGTAGCAAGTCCATTTATTACAATAACTTTGTAAACGTCTCCCGCAACCGCACCAACTATATCCGTAATAGTTGCATTCGCTGTTACGTGCAAAATTTCGTTGTTTAA
>Ga0222708_1000431_pt1 | contig 11021 bp, 7 predicted proteins | sample AntAcemetage1576_FD_179806 | JGI IMG/M metagenome (GOLD analysis project Ga0222708, IMG submission 179806) | Saline water microbial communities from Ace Lake, Antarctica - #1576 | ecosystem: Environmental > Aquatic > Non-marine Saline and Alkaline > Saline | place: Antarctica: Ace Lake... | reverse complement strand
GCGGCGCCGGATACCAGGCGGGCAGCATGCTCGAGAGCAGGTCGATGGGGTTGGATTGCAGGCCATCGCTGAGGGTTGCGTTTGAGGCGGCAAGAACCGCACCCCAACTGATTAGGAGTACCGCGGGCAGTGTGGCTCCCAGCACGGTCAAGAACGCCGCCGACGATCCAGTGGGGCCGCCGCGCTGGTAGCGGGCAACATCTGCACCGCTGTTTGCCCACGCCAGACCGAGAACGCTGAAGACCACGACGGCCCCGCTGACGAGCAACACCCAGTCACCGTCGGGTACCGACAGCGCAACCGCGAGGTCAACAGACGGCGCGGTAAACACAATGAGGCCCGCGACCAGCACGACGGAGAGAGCGCTGACCCCCGCCGTCACCAGCGCAATCAGACGAAAGCCGATGAGGGCGACAGTCGCTGAAAACACGAGGCCGACGAGCGCGACTGCGAGCGTGATGGTCAGGCGCAGCGGCTCCCCCACCAGTCCCGCGCCCACCAGTACCTCAGTGACACCGATGGCAAGCATCCACAGCAGCGCAGCGGCCCACGCCACCCTCGTAACCAGGCCTAACACGGCGGGTATGCCGTTGCCGATCGTTCCGAAGGTGGCCCGCGACACCACCATCGTTGGCTGGTTGCTGCGCTTGCCCGCCAGAGTGCCCACCGCAAGCGGGAAAATCGACAGCGCCGCACCGATAAGCACGGAGAGCACGGCCTGCCGCAGACTCACTCCGAGCCCTAAAATGACTGCTCCCAGTGCGACGCTGACCACCGACGCGTTCACCGCAAACCAGACCCAGAACAGTTGTAGAGAGCGACCCACGCGTTCGGAAGCCGCTGTTGGCTGTAAACCAATCACCTCAACCCAGCGGGCCGGCTTCGCGGCCAGTGCAGCGCTCAAGTCGTTGGCGCCATGACCCGCTGAATGGCGGCCTGCTCGTCTGCCGGCGGGTGTGACTGCGGTTGCTGATACGTCAGCCGGAGGTGCCGGAAGGAAAGGGACTGCAGTGGGGGTGGGGGCAGACTCGTCAGCGGCAGCTTCTCGGTCTGCGTCTGCGCCCGCGTCTGCCGTGGTCGGCGACGCAGCCGCGAAAAGGCTCTCGTCGGTGATGGTTGCAGCCTCGTGAACAGCTGGGGCCACATCTGCCTCAGGCGGCGTGTACGCCCCCGCTGCCAACAATTTCGCCAGAGAGGCCGGGCTGCTCAGCGACATTGGCTCGGCGGCGACTGGCTGGGCAGGCTCGACCAGCGGCTCGACGAAAGCAGCCGCGCCGGGCTCGATCAGCGGCTGAACCTGCCACGCGGGTGCCGTGGGCTCCGCGTGCTCGGCAGCAACAGTCAGCGGCACAGCCCTTGGCAGTGGCATTGACACGGGAGCGGTGGGCGCGCTGTCAGCAGACTGCTTGCCCGGCTCCACCCGCTCGCCCTGTTCGCTCTGTTCTGTGTGATCCTCCTGTGCAGCGATGCTCGGCTCGTGCTGTACCGGGCTTGCGACTGCCGCCCCCGGCGGCACCCAGCGCTGAAACTGCTGTGACAGCGCCCCGGCGAGAGCATCATCGTCAATCGTGACCGCGCTGGGAGGCCGCGTCACACTGGGACTGATGCCGGCGTCGCCCGTCGTAAACCGCTCATCGTCGACCATGCCCCGATGATAAGAGGCTCAGGCCCCGATGTGCGGTTGCCGAGCCGATGAGAGCACGGTGACCCCAACCACGATGAGTGACAACCCAATCCACCCGAGAGGGTCTAGACGCTCCCCGACGATGAGAACGGCCAGCACTGTGGCGACGAGCGGCTCGAGCAGCGTGATGACCGTGACCGAACTTGCGTTCAATGCCCGCACGCCGACGGCGAAAAGTAAGTAGGCCACAAACATCGGGCCCACCGCGAGATACGCGGCCACCGTGATCGAGGTGGCACTCGCCACCAGTGGCGCGCCAACGAACATGAGAATCACAGCGAGTGGAAGTGCTGCGAGGCCGAAAACTGCACCCATCGTCGCGCGGCCGCCAGCGCCCCGACGAATGATGACTCCGGAAGAGAAGGTAAAAACGGCGTAGCCCGCACCCGCGACAAGACCCAACGCTACGCCCGCCGGAATGCTGGAGCTCTCAACGGGTGACCCAGCGCCGTGCCCTCCGATGACGAGCAAAGCCACACCGGTAAGGGCGATACCGGCGCTGAGCATCCACCGCCGGGTCAGGGCGCTGCCGGTGAAGCGCCACTCCAGGAGGGCGGCAAAGAGGGGGCCTGAACCGAGTGCCACCACGTTGCCGATGGCTACGCCGGCAAGATCCATGGCCGCATAAAACGACAGTGGGTATGCCACCATGCCCAGCGCGGCCGCGGCCAGCCACCCGCGAACGAAGCGATCACGAATGACGGCGACAGCGGTGCGCCAGCTGACCGCGAACAACAGCACACCCCCGAAGGTCATCGTGCTGGCGCCGACGGCCAAAGGGCTCACCGCCGCCGGAAACAGCGTGGCCGCGGTTCCGGTGGTGCCCCACAGGATGCTGGCAAACACGAGAGCCCACAGCGCCGAGAATCCTGCGGGTGCCGATCTGGATGCTGACGGCGCAAGTGCTGACGACATGGGGCTCCCGGAAGAATCGAAACAGGCCCGTACAGTGGAGCGCATGACAGAGAACGAGCTGATTGACCTGTGGGTGCGGGCGCGATGGCACATTATTGTGTCGCAACTCGCCCCCACTTTCTTGCTCGCGGTGACCATCTTCATGCTGGTTGAAGGCTTAGCGGCAGCACCTCTGCCCGTGCGGCTCGCCGCCACGGGCATTCTGCTTGCTTCAGGCCTGCTGGGCGCCACCGCGCAAATTGCGGCTGCCCAAGAGGGCCTCGCGATCGTCGATGAACTTAAAAACGTGGCCGGCGTCTCAGCAATTGGTCGTGGCATCATCTCCAGCGCTCGTGGAATCGACATCGTCAGGTTCGTTGGGCCCCTAGTGTTCATCGGCACCTTCGCGGCGCTGCTGTGGGCGCTGTACCTCTAAGCCGATAGCTCTCCTCACCCGACAGACCTTAAGCAATGTGGTGTGCGTTATCGCGCATACGAGCGGACCATCAGTTCACCGCGAATCTCTGCGACCCTCTCCAGAACTGCCGACACTGCCGCCGCAGAAACACCGGCAACGACCACGTCTCGGGGCCCGAGCGGCCTCAACGGCCGACACCGCACCCGCACAACACGCCACCCAACATCAGCGAGTAACTGGTCTTTTCGTCGATCTGCCCGCTCTCGCTGGCCCACGTGTTCGTCGCCGTTGCGGCCGACCGTATCCAGTTCGATAGCTATCGCCAGCTCGGGGATGATGATGTCGGGCCAGACTTCTAAGTGGCCGAAGAAGGGCGTGCGGACTCGCACCGCAGTGCACGCTAAGTCGACGTCGAGACGTTCGGCGATGAGCGCTCGCAGGCGGCCCTCGGCCGCTGATGTTGCTCGTGAAGCACGATCGCTGCGAAAGGCAACACCGGGCGCCGTGGTGAGTGCTTGAGAGGCATTGGTGTCTACCGATCTGGCAACACGCCGCGCCGGTCGCAGTCTGCTCTGCGAATTCGCCACTGCTGAAGTGCGACTGCGGGGGTGGCGGGGCGTGCTGGGTAGTAGCGATGGCGTCGAGCACACGGGGCACCACGAGCGTGTGGAGCGTGACCGACCCGCTCGACCGCGCTGCTCAGCGGGCGTAGCCACGAACTCGTGACCCACCGTGCACACCCACACGAGATACACATCGGCAGCCGGCGGAATCTGCGACAGCACCAATTCGTGGTTGCGATCGGATCGAAACTGTTCCACCAGCGCGGTGAAGGGCGCCCAGTGCTCATAAAACCGGCCCACCGGGCTGGGCACCAGCCTCCCCGTCACGAGCTGGCGTCGACGCCACCACACATCAAGACTTTTCGGCACGGAGAACACGCTAAGCATGACGTCCGACACCGGGGTCAGAACAGGCAGAACAATCGACAGTGGGCCCTGAGGGACTCGAACCCCCGACATCCTCGGTGTAAACGCGGCCAGGGCCCTTTCGGTTGCTGCTTGTTGGTACCAATTCCTCTAGTTTGCGAAGATTTTGTGGGATTTGTTCTCTGGTTGGTGCGGGTGGAAACGGTCCGTTTTGGAGCTACACCGGCAGGTCACCGGCAGGTTTTCACCATCGAAACAGAGTCCTTCCGAACGCAGGCTTCCCGGGGCGGTCACGTCGACCAGCCCGGTTTGCACGAACGGCATTAGATGTTCGTCCTGCGCCGGGCCCGCTGGCGAAGCTGGCGAGTCTTCACCCCCGAACAAGCAGCTGCCTCAACGGAAATTGCTCACCCACACAGAAAAGAAAAACCACACCACTCAATGGGCGGTGACCCAAACTTGACGAGCCGCATGAGAATACCTAAGCTGAGCCGCATTCGTGCATAGAGCCTTCACTGCTCGCTCCGCCCCCTCAGAACCGTAGGGAAAGTCAGCCATGCGTTCGAAACTCGCCCCGCCCCTCACCCTGACTCTTGCCCTCGTGGGCCTGTTGGTGCTCGTTCCGGGCGCGGCGAGCAATGCCGCGCCAAACGCGTGGGATGCCCCTATCACCATCTCCACCGCCGGCGAAAACGCCTTCGGCCCGCAGCTGGTCACCGACGGCACCACCATCACCGCCACCTGGAGACGCTTCGACGGCACCAAAGACATCATCCAAACCTCCTCCTCCACTGACGGCGGCACCACCTGGAGCGAACCCGTCAACCTCTCCACCGCCGGCCAAAACGCCTTCGGCCCGCAGCTGGTCACCGACGGCACCACCATCACCGCCACCTGGACACGCTTCGACGGCGGCAACTTCCGCACCCAGGTTTCGTCGTTCACCGCGGTGGCCCCGGTCGCCCCGGTCGCCCCGGTCGCCCCGGTCGCCCCGGTCGCCCCGGTCGCCCCGGTCGCCCCGGTCGCCCCGGCGCCGGAACTTGCAGCAACGGGGCTCGGCGATCCGACAACGACACTGGGCGTGCTTGCCCTCATCCTGATGCTCGGAGGCATCACGGTTCTCGGTGCGCGCACGATGACGCAACGCACGGCGCAGCACCTGTCGCCGCGGCCGTAACCCGTCTCACCCACGGCACCACCCGCATCGCCCACACCACAGAGGCCGCAGTGCCCGCCGGGCGATGATCTGCCAAGCCACCGGCTCAGCAAGATCATCGCCCGGCGGAAACCACGGTCACAACGGCCAAGCCAGGTGGCGCAGCGGGTCACGCTGTGGGTTCCACCTGCACTGGACACGACACGCAGCTGGCCATCAACCGGGATGCCGTGCCTGACGTCGTCGACGCTCGCCCCGCACCCCGCAGCACCCTGCACCCGTCTGGGCGCGGGGACTGAGCGGTGAAGTGCTCACGCGGGGCCGCCCAAATGCTAGGCGGCCAGCGGTGCCTGCGAAATGCTGATGAGTGGCGGTCGGTGACGGCAGGGACTGGCACTTCCATGTTCCCCGGCGAGCCACGCTAGGGAGCTTTCTCACCGTCACCTCACCGGCAGATTACGCCTTTTTTGCCACCAAAATGGGCTTCGATTCTGTCAGTATTAATCTTCTGACCAGGTGTTTTATAGTGTGGGCCCTGAGGGACTCGAACCCCCGACATCCTCGGTGTAAACGAGGCGCTCTACCAGCTGAGCTAAAAGCCCTGGTGGCTTCAGTGTAGCGGCGCGTCTCGCCGACTCGATCGACTGGGCGACCGGGCACCCAAAGTGGAACGTGACCCGCACGAGACGTGCACAGTGGGGTGGGTAGGCTTAGAGGCGTTTGCGAGATGCGCTGCGCCGTGACCCGGCTGAACGCAATCGCGACGACACGCTCTGCTTACCGCCAGAAAGAGGTCAAAGGGTGACGGTCAACGACCAAGATCCGTATTCGGTCAGCCACATCGACTCCGATCCGGAGGAGACAGCTGAATGGAATGAGTCGCTCAACGCAGTCGTGCGTGAGCGCGGCGCCGAACGCGGCAGAGACGTCATGCTCAGCCTGCTGAAACGATCTAAAGAGCTGCACCTCGGCGTACCGATGGTGCCGACGACGGATTACCTCAACACCATCGCCCCCGAAAACGAGCCCGCGTTTCCGGGAGACGAAGAGCTCGAGCGCCGCTACCGCGCGTGGATTCGCTGGAATGCGGCCATTACGGTGCACCGCGCACAGCGCCCCGCCATTTCGGTCGGCGGACACATTTCGACCTACGCCTCGAGCGCCGCGCTCTATGAGGTCGGTCACAACCACTTCTTCCGGGGTGCCGACCACCCGACCGGTGGCGACCAAATCTTCTACCAGGGTCACGCCTCTCCGGGCATGTACGCCCGGGCGTTCCTTGAGGGACGCCTCAGCACCGATCAACTTGACGGTTTTCGGCAAGAGAAGTCGCACTCGGGCGGCGGGCTCTCGAGCTATCCGCATCCTCGTCTCATGCCAAATTTTTGGCAGTTTCCGACGGTGTCGATGGGTATCGGACCCATCAATGCGATTTATCAAGCTCAACTGAACAAGTACGTCACCAACCGGGGCATCGCACAGGCCGATGACAGCCAGGTGTGGGCGTTTTTGGGTGACGGCGAAATGGATGAGGTCGAAAGCCGCGGTGCCCTGCAGCTGGCCGCTAACGACGGCCTCGACAACCTCAATTTCGTCATCAACTGCAACCTGCAGCGGCTCGACGGCCCGGTTCGCGGCAACGGCAAGATCATTCAAGAGCTGGAGAGCTTCTTTCGGGGCGCCGGCTGGAACGTCATCAAGGTGGTGTGGGGCCGCGAGTGGGATGCACTGCTCACCGCAGACCACGACGGCGCGCTGCGCGACCTCATGAACCAAACCCCCGACGGTGACTATCAGACGTACAAAGCCGAATCAGGCGCCTACATTCGCGAGCATTTCTTTGGGCGCGACCCTCGCACGGCTGCCATGGTTGCTGACTACAGCGACGAACAAATCTGGCAGCTCAAGCGCGGTGGCCACGACTACCGCAAGGTGTATGCCGCCTTCAAGGCCGCCAGCGAGCACACGGGTCAGCCCACGGTGATTTTGGCCAAAACGGTGAAGGGTTACGGGCTGGGCCCGAGCTTCGAGGGGCGCAACGCGACCCACCAGATGAAGAAGTTGTCTCTTGACAACCTCAAACTGTTTCGCGACGACATGCGCATTCCGATCACCGATGCCCAACTCGAAGCAGACCCCTACATGCCCCCGTACTACCACCCGGGTGCAGACGATCCGGCCATTCAGTACCTGCACGAGCGCCGGCGTGAGCTGGGTGGTTACCTGCCCGAACGTCGTTCCAAGTACACGCAGGTTTCTCTTCCCGAGGCTGCGACATACGACATTTCCAAAAAGGGCTCCGGTAAGCAAGAAATTGCGACGACCATGGCCTTTGCGCGCTTGCTGAAAGACCTGCTGCGCTCAAAAGATTTCGGTCACCGCATTGTGCCGATCATTCCGGATGAAGCTCGCACGTTCGGCATGGACGCCTATTTTCCGACGTCGAAGATTTACAACCCTCACGGTCAGCAGTACACGAGCGTTGACCGCGAACTGCTCTTGGCTTACAAAGAGAGCCCACAGGGTCAGATCATTCACACCGGCATCAACGAGGCCGGGGCCGTCGCGGCATTTACGGCGGTGGGCACGAGCTACTCAACCCACGGCGAACCGCTGATTCCGGTCTACGTCTTCTACTCGATGTTTGGTTTTCAGCGCACGGGCGACGCTTTCTGGGCCGCTGGCGATCAGATGACTCGCGGTTTCATCATCGGAGCAACAGCTGGCCGCACAACGCTCACCGGAGAGGGGTTGCAGCACGCTGACGGGCACTCGCCTCTGCTGGCAAGTACCAACCCCGCGGTCGTCAGCTATGACCCGGCTTTCGGCTATGAGATTGGCCACATCGTCCGCGCGGGCCTTGACCGTATGTACGGTGGCTCGCACGTTGACCCCAACGTCATGTACTACATCACCGTGTACAACGAGCCGCACGTGCAACCGGCAGAGCCAGAAAACCTTGACACTGAGGGCCTTCTTCGCGGTATCTACCTGTTGAAGCCAGGCACGATCCAGGGTCCGAAGGCGCAAATTCTGTCGTCGGGGGTTGCTGTGCCCTGGGCCTTGGAAGCCCAGCAGCTTCTTGCCGACGATTGGAATGTCTCTGCCGACGTGTGGAGCGTGACGTCGTGGAACGAGTTGCGCCGTGAGGGGCTCGCAGTCGATGAGCACAACTTCTTGCGCCCCGCCGAGGCGCCACAGATCGCCTACGTCACCAGCAAGCTGCAGGATGCTCAGGGGCCGTTTATCGGTGTCACCGACTTCATGCACGCCGTGCCCGATCAAATCAGGCAGTTCGTGCCCGGTGATTACGCCACGCTCGGTGCTGACGGCTTCGGCTTCAGCGACACCCGTGCGGCCGCCCGCAGGTTCTTCACCATCGACGGCCCCTCGATCGTGGTGCGAACTCTGCAGCAACTTGCCCGCCGCGGTGAAATTGATGCGAGCGTCGTGCCGGCGGCAATTGAAAAGTACCGCTTGTATGACGTGACTGCGGGCACAACCGGCTCAGCCGGCGGCGAGTCGTAACACGCGATTCTCACAACCGGTCGAGGGGGTGAGCGCCACACGGTGCGCACCCTCTCGCCTCATCGAAGGAGCACGGTGGCCGAGCTAACGAAGGCCCAAACTCTGCAGTGGTTACGAAACATCTCTGGCGAGTTGGCAACGGCGACTTTGAAGACCCTCGACGACACTTTGCCCTGGTACGGCACCATGCCTCCCAGCCGCCGATCGGCAGTGGGGTTAGTGGCGCAGGCCGGAATAACCTCCTTCATCAGTTGGTACGACGACCCCGGGTCGCAGCCGTGGATCGCTGCCGACGTATTCGGGGCCGCCCCGCGTGAGCTGCTGCGTTCGGTCAGTTTGCAGCAGACGCTGCAGCTGATTCGCGTGGTGGTGGAGGTGGTCGAAGAGCGCGTGCGCGACCGCGACGAAATGCTGCGGCACGGCATTTTGCTGTACAGCCGCGAAATTGCGTTCGCTGCCGCTGACGTCTACGCGCGAGCAGCCGAAGCGCGCGGGCTATGGGATGCCCGCCTGGAAGCCCTCGTAGTCGACTCGATTCTCAGCGGCGAGTACGACAACGAGCTGCCCAGCCGTATTGCCGCACTGGGGTGGAACGGCCACGGCGAGGTGAGCGTTCTCGTCGGCACCACTCCACGAATGGTCGACGTCGACCAGATCAGGCGCCAAGCGCGGCACGTCGATGCCGACGTACTGGTGGGAGTGCAAGGAAATCGGCTCGTTGTTGTCATCGGCCGGGCACATTCCCTGCCGGGCGACGAGGCCACAGGGCGCGAGCCGCAGCACTCGTTCACCCACATTGCCAACGTGCTGGAGCCCAGCTTCGGGCCAGGAACACTGGTACTCGGGCCAGCCGTACCCGACGTGGTTGACGCCGGTAAAAGCGCGAAAGCTGCGCTGGCGGGCTTCGCCGTTGCGCGGTCGTGGCGTAACGCGCCACGCCCAACCCAGGCCGACGATCTGCTCCCTGAAAGATCTCTCGCCGGTGACCCTCTCGCCCGCAGCGCTCTGGTCAACCGCATCTACAAGCCACTCAAGGCGTATAACCCCGATCTACTGGTCACTCTCTGGTCATACCTTGACAACGGGCGCAGCCTCGAGGCCACCGCGCGTGAACTGTTCGTGCACCCCAACACGGTGCGCTACCGCCTGAAGCGCATCAGTGAGGTCATCGGTTGGGATGCCACGGGGGCGCGTGAAGCGCTCATTTTGCAGTGCGCTCTCATCGTCGGGTCTATGGCAGAGCCACAGTCGCCTTCCACGCCACGCGCACTGTAGAGGTGCGCCAAGGTCGCGCTACGTTTATCAACGACATCAGCACGCCCGCCCAGCCTCACCCCTTGGGAGGATCATTCATATGATCGTTGTCGTGGCGCCCGGCCAGGGCTCACAGACCCCCGGCTTCCTTGCACCATGGATTTCAGAACCCGCCCATCGCAACCTGCTCGAGCAGTTCTCTGATGCGGTCAAGGTTGACCTTGTTGCTCTGGGTACTGAGGCCGATGCCGATGCCATACGCGACACTGCCATCGCTCAGCCTCTGATTGTGGCGGCGAGCCTGTTGTGCGCGTCAGCCCTGCTGGAGGGCCGCCGTGACTTCGTTGGGGCAGTTGCCGGGCACTCGGTCGGGGAGTTCGCCGCCGCGGCGATCGCCGGCGTGCTGACCGACGGTGAGGCGCTCCGTGTCGTGCGCGAACGCGGTGTTGCCATGGCCGAAGCCGCCGCTGCCGTGCCAACGGGAATGAGCGCAGTGATCGGCGGCGACAACGCCACCATCACCACGCGACTGGCCGAGCTCGGGCTCGACGCCGCCAACATGAACGGTGCCGGCCAAGTTGTCATCGCCGGCGAGCTGAACAACCTGGCAGCGTTCGCCGCCGACCCACCCGCCGGCACTCGAGTTATACCGTTGCACGTCGCCGGAGCCTTTCACACCAGCTACATGAGCTCTGCAGTGGAGCGAGTGCGAGCGGCAACTGCCGCCATCGAGCCGCGTGATCCCAGCATCCGTCTCTATAGCAATCGCGATGGTCGCCCCGTCGACACGGGTGCGCGGTGCATCGAGCTTCTCGTGGGCCAGGTGTCCTCCCCCGTACGGTGGGATCTCTGCATGCAGTCGTTCGCCAGCGACGGCATTACCGGGCTTATCGAATTATTGCCAGGCGGCGCACTCGTCGGATTGGCCAAACGCGCACTGAAAGGCGTACCCACCGTGGCAGTTAAAACACCCGACGACCTCGCAGCCGCCATCGAGTTGCTGACGAGCTCATGACAAGGCCCACACTGCTCCAATCTGTCGGAGTGCCCTTCACACGCATCTACTCGATCGGCGCCGCGCGCGGAGACGTTGTCGTCACTAACGACGATATTGCGGGGCCCATCAACTCCAGTGACGAGTGGATACGCCAGCGCACC
>Ga0222708_1000429_pt1 | contig 11033 bp, 4 predicted proteins | sample AntAcemetage1576_FD_179806 | JGI IMG/M metagenome (GOLD analysis project Ga0222708, IMG submission 179806) | Saline water microbial communities from Ace Lake, Antarctica - #1576 | ecosystem: Environmental > Aquatic > Non-marine Saline and Alkaline > Saline | place: Antarctica: Ace Lake... | reverse complement strand
CCGCCCCCAGCGCGCCTTGCGGATCTGCTCCGCCGTTCTCCGCTCCATCTGCAACATCCCCAGCCCGGTGGCCGGCAGCCCGACCCGTTCGCGGGCACGGTCGAGCGACCGCCGCTCGATGTTCCGGACCTGCTGCACGCAGATGCCCATGCTCGCGCCGATCTCACCCAGCGTTATCCCGTTGGCACGCCCAATCAGCAGGTTGATCTCGCCCGCGTTGAGCACGCGCAGGGCGTGAGCCAGCTTGTCCATGTCGTGCCGCCTGGCGTCGTCTGCCTCCATGCGCCCTGGCTGGTCGCGGACCTTGACATAGCGGGCTGCGTTATCGGTCAACGCCACGGTGCGCCGCTCATCGCGGACCGCGCGGCGTCGGCGGACGCGGTCCGCGACAATCGCAAGCTCGATCGCCCGGTAGGCGTAGGTCGAAAACCGCGACCCCGCCGCGGGGTCAAAGCGTCCGGCCGCTCGGCACAGGGCCACCATTCCCAGCGAGACGAGCTCGTCGTACTCCTCCCGCTCCCATCGCATCTTCTGGACCACCGCATGGACCAGCCCGATGTGCTCGGACGGATCGACGACAAAGCCGGTGCCGCGTTTTTCGCTCATGGTGCAACTCTACGCCTCATGGCTCATCGCGGTTCAGCGACTCAGCCTCGATGTTCTGCAACCGCCGCCGCTGCTCGCGTCTGATCCGCCCGACGCCGGGCACCTCGTCAAGATCGGTCGTCTCCCACCGCTCGCCCCGCTCGGCCGCCCGCACCATCCGGTTCGACTCCAGCCGCAGGCCGTTGATCGCCTCGTCCGACACATCCTCGCCCTCGGCCTGCCGCTTCATCATGTCGTCGATCACCCGGGCGTAGACCTTGAACTCGCGGGCCGCGGCCAGCCGCGATCCCTCGCGTTCGCGGAACGCTTCCACACGGGCCGGATCGTCCGATTCCAGATACGCCTTCTCGAACAGCAGCAACGCATCCATCTCGCCCTTGTTCCGCCAGAACGATCCGACATGCCGGTTCTCGCGTGGCTGACCCGTGACCCGGCGAGCAAAGGGCGTTGACTCCAGCGTGAACTCCTTGTCGGTGATCGCCCGCAACGGGATATCGACGAACGCCTCTTTCACGAACCGGCCCGCCGACCCGGTGAGGAAGTCGTAGAAGTGGTCCAGCGTGCCCGGCCCCAGGTCAACCAGGCCCGGCTCGACATCATTGCCGCCCGTCACCCGATTGACCGCCTCGGCCGCCTCTCGCGCCGGAACCGATGTCCGCTGGAAAAACGCCTGACTGTCCGGGCTGGCTTGCCCAGGAAACCGCGTCGGATTGATCGGCAGGTCCATGAAGTTCTCGTTGACCGCGATCTCGCCGAATGGCTTGACCACCTCGGGCAAGATGTCGGTGAACCCGATCCCGCCGCCGATCGGGTTGAAGCTGTTCATCAGGCTTGCCCCGAAGTGCCCGGTGGCCTCGCCCAGCGACTGCTCGCCGCGACCGGCGCTCGTCATGTGGGTGCCCAGCGCGTGCAGGGTGTTGTAGCCGTACGGGAGCGGGATCTTCGCGTACCTGCCGCCCGTGCCGGGGAGCATCAGGATAAAGTTATTGGACCTCTCCCACGGGCTGATCTTGTCGTAGAACAACTCGCCGTCCTCATCCTCGTCGCTCAAAACCGCGTTCAGCAGGTTCATCATCACCGCCGCCGCCACGATCCCCACCCCCATCTTGCGGCCCCGGCTTGTGTTCAACGCCTGGAGCATCCGGGTTGTGCCTTGGAGCCCGGCGTTGTAGAACAGATACATGGCGTTCAGCAGCGTGCCGGCCTCGCCGCGACGGTTAAAGTTGACGGTCAAGTCCTTGCCGGCGTTGGCCGCCACCACCCGCGAAACGCCCTTTTGCCGCAGCTCGTGGTACAGCGCCACCCGGACGGCGTTCTCGACCGCCGTGTTCGCGTCCTGGATCAGCCCGATGGTGTTGCGGAAAACCACCCGCCGGGCCGCGTCCGGGTTCTTCATCCGCTTGGAAATCTCGTTGATCTGCTTGGCCCGCTCCTGGAACGAGTACGCCCCGGCCCAACCCGTCTTGCCGCCGTCCTCCACGAACTCGCGGTAGACCTTGGCCCACTTCGACTTGACCGTATCGTCGGCCCTCCGCTCGGCCCGCGTCGCCTCGAAGCTGCCGGCCATCGCCTGCATCACATTCTTGACCGTGGCGTACAGCCGCTTGGAGTCCGACTCGGCCAGGATGTTGAACGAAGCGGTCTGGATGTCGCGGACAAAGTTGGTCACGATGAACTCGGGCGAGTAGGTCGTGACCATCGACGACCTGAACCGCATGAAGTTTTGCAGATACCGCAGGGCCTTGGGCATGTGCAGCGTGCCCAGGCCCTTCATGGCCCGGACCATCCGCTCATTCTCAATGACCAGATAGCGGGCCTCCCCGCCCTGCTTGACCATGATTGTCTTTTCGGGGTCCATCATCGCCAACGCGGGGTTGCGGGCCATTTCGGCCTCGCTCCGACCCCAGAGGTCCGCCGGCCCGGCGCCCGTCACCGTGGGCTTGAACACCGACCACAGATCCGGGTCGGGGTTCTGCACGATCAGCTGCATCAGCGACAGGCCGACCTTGTTGCGCTCGGCCCGGACAATGGCGTTGTCGGCCTGGTGGATCAGGAACAACACCGGAGAATCGGCCAGCGACGACCGGCCCTTGGCTTCCTTCGATTCGGGGCCGCGCACCTGGAACCCCTGAACCCCCTTGACGGGCATGTCGCCCTGATCCGCCGTGCGGAGCGGGACATAGTGCTCGTAGGTTGCCCGCCAAGTCTCGGCCTGGGCCTCGCTCAGCAGGTCGTTTGCGACCATGTAGTCCAGCGACCACTCGCGGATGGTCCGAATCTGCCCCAGCAACTTGCGGTACGCCGCCGCCTTCTCACCGCCCTCGACGCGGGCCACGATCACCGCCGCGTCCTGGTCGGACATGCCAGCGCCGGACCCGACAAAGTCGGGGTTCTTCTCGAGAATCACGCGGTTTCGCTCGGGCGCGTGCTTGGCGTACAGGTACAGGTCCAGCTCGCCACGCTCGATCTCGTTGTCCTGGAGCGTGCGGAACAGGGGCTCCACCAGCCGCTTCTCGAACTTGCGCGATTCCTCGGCCGACCGCCCGTAGTAGAGGGTTTCCCGCCGGTGGGTGTCGGTTTCGGCCGTGATGGTGCCGCCCGCCCGCTCGACGGCCCGCTGGGCCTGCAAGATCGGGAGGAACTTGTCCTGCATCGTCACCCGCATCTGCGACAACATCATGCGGAACCCGCTGTCCGGGTCGGGGTTGATGCCGTTGTGCATCGAGCCGGTGCTGTTGCGCGCGAAGAACTTCCGCTGGGCTCGGGACGGTGGCTCGGGCAGTGAGGTCAGCAGGGACACCGAATCGGTCGGCGGCCGTTGCCCACGAAGGGCGAACATCGCCATCGGACCGGCGGCGGCCTCGATCGTCTCGGGCTTGATCGTGAACCCTTTGTGCTCGCTCATTCCATCTTTGTTGATCCCGGTAAACACCGTCGGCGTGACCCAGTCCCGCAGCACCTTGCCAAGCCGGCTGGGCATCCGTTCGTCGTAGAAGTACCGCAGACCCGCCTCGCGCTTTGCATTGCCGTACCCGTGAATAGCGACCTGCTCATCACCCGTGGTGAACGCGACGCCCTCGTATCCCCGCTGGGCCGCGATCTGAACGATGCGTCGGAGGGCCAGGTCAACCCATGCCGCGTCCTTGAAGGGGCCGTCGGGCGGGCTTCCTTCATGGTCGCCGTCGTAGGTGAACTTTGACCCCGCCTGGTGCCAGTCACTTTGGATCTCGTCGATGAACAGCAGTTTTTCGAGCCGACCGGAATACCGATCCGTCGTGCGGAAGTGAACGATGATCTTGTCACTGGTTTGAGACTCGAAGTGCGTCGGAATATCCGTTTCGGTGTCCCGAAGCTTCTGCGACAATGTGCTGCCGCCCTCGTCCGATAGGGTGATCAGGAACTCACTGTAGTTGCTGATATTACGACCCGGCGGAATGTATCTGCCGTATATAGTGGGCTTCAGCACACGGCCGCCGCCCCTTGCAGCATCGGTTTGCATGAAGTCGTGCAGCCTTTGATTGATGGCAACCGCAGCAACAAACGCGTCCCCAATCTTATCGACTTCACGGGCGGCTACGCGACGAAATACATCGTCGAACACTTCCGGTGGCAACTTGCCGATTCTACGGCTCAAAGGATGTAATCTGTCGACCATGAAGTTGAGGTGTTTGTCGAGACGGTTCCGGTCCTGCACTGAACCGTCGCGATTGAACATGCCGCTTAGGACCATCCTACTCGTCGTGACAGTCATCATACTAGATATTTCACCGCTGATCTCAATGGCATCAGGACTTGTTTTCTCATAAAGCACATTGATAAAAAGCAGTCTCAGGTTCAAAAGACTCTTTTCCGCTGGCTCCAGCAACTCCACCAGCTCGTCCGAGGCTTTCCGTGCTGCGGCCACCATCGCGGGATACTCGGGAACTTTTCCCAGCTCGACCTCGCCCACGCGCACAGACATCGACTTCTCGAACTCGTCCGCCAACTCGGCAACGGTAATCGTCGCGCCCGCCTGGTCCTTCAACTTCTGATCCAAGCCGCTCCACAGCAGCTCCTCTTTCTTGACCCCTTCCTGCTTGGTGATCCAGGTCAGCAGATCGCCACCCTTGGCCTTGGGCTGCTTGTACTTTCTCAGCAGCTCAAGCACCCTGGACTTCCAAAGCGGGGGGCCGATCTCCTGCACTTGGTTGATCGACCCATCCGCCGCACGGACCGAGAACATGGTCATCTGGTCCGGGTCGCCACCGCTGGCCCGCTCCTGGCGTTCCTTGCGCTCACGGTCCTGCCGCTCGATCTCGCTCTCTTGCGGCAATGGCAGGTCCATCTGGCGGCCCGTGGCCGGATCGAAGATCGGCCGCCCAAGCAAGTCGCGGCGCTGCTCGCGGGGCTGGTCAGGACGCAGCGAGAACGGGATGTCGTCCAGGTCGTCAATCTCGGCCGCCTTGGCATCAGCGCCGGGGTTGACGCTGCCCTCGTCCACCGGCATCGAATCCACATTGGAGATATTGAAACGGGCGCGTCCGTCCTCCGCCAAGGCATCGTACCCTTGCTTGACCCACACGCGGCCCTCGATGTTGAAGGTCGCACCGTCGGGCAACTCGCCGGGGTTGTCGATCACCTCGAACGGCATCAGGCTGTCCACCCGCTTGTCCCCGCGGGCTCTCACCACCGCCGCCAGCATCCCGGCGTCGGCCGAGACATAATCCAGTTGCCCGCTCCGCAGCAGCGTCTCGACGCGGGACTCCCGGCCCTCGAGACTCCGACGCACGCGGGCGATCATTTCATCCACGCCGATCGCACTCATCACATCCAAGCCACCTGCGCCCGGCACATTGGCCCGGAAGCGGGTGCGGATATTGGGCGGCAGACCCTCCAACGCTTCTCTCACCTCAGTGGGGAGGCGACCAGGAAAGTTGGTTGTCAACTCCAGGTCGTACTGGTCGCCGTCCTGGACGGTGTCGTCCATGAACTCCTGCTCCATGCGGCCGGCACCATCGGCCAGCTCTTGCAGCCGCCGGTTGATGCCGCGGTTGGAAAACTCGGAGCCCCGGCGACGGCGAACCCTGGGCTGAAACTCGGGATCAACCACCGGCTCGGGCTCAACCTCGGGCTCGACAACCGCCACCGGCTCAGGCTCGACCTCAACCACAGGCTCAGGCTCAGGCTGGGCCTCAGGCTCAACAGTTGTCACAGGCTCGGGCTGGGCCGCCGCCGGGGCCGCTGCCACCGGCTCGGCCCGCGCCGCCGGGGCCTGGGGCACCGCGCGCTCAATGTCCGCCAGCGTGTCCAGCGCCGCGTTCAGCTCCAACGCCAGCCGGGCCGCGTCCTGACCCGCCCCGCGAGTCTCCAGCACCGTCCGACCTACCGGCACGCCCAACTTACGCAGAACCCGCTGGATCGCATCCAGCAGCCTCGCAGCGACGCTGGGCGAACGCTCGGCCAACTCACGCACCGCCGCGGGGTTGTTCCGGGCCGACTCCAACCAGCCGGACATCACGCCCACATAGTTGGCCAGGGCCTCGTCCTGACGATCCGCCGGCGTGTCCCGCACCTCGACACCACGCGCCCGGGCCGTCTCGTAGTAGACCCGCTCGACCTCGGCCAAGCCCTCGGGGTCGGCCGCCTGCACCGCCTCATAGGCCGATTTCCACGCATCCGGGTTGGTCCGGCGCAGATCGTGGAACGCCTCATGGTACACTAACTCACGCAGGGCCTTGTCGGACCCCGCGTTCGCGTCCATGATCACGCCGTCCTCGCTCCACATGGCGTTGGCGTTCAACTGCTGACCGTCGGTAGACTCGACCAGGAACAACCGGATGCCCAACTTCCGATACAACGCGACCGCACGACGCTGGGCCGGGGTGCTGGCCTCGACCTGCCGCACGCCGGCCACACGGTTGGCCGTGACGAACCTGTCCAGGATCTCCTGCCGCACCGGGGGTGCCTCTTGAACTCGGACGACCTCCGGCTCCGCCACTGGGTCGGCTACCCGCTGGCCTTGATTGGGCTGGGCACCGCCCTGGGCCTGCTGTTCGGGCTGGGCACCGGCCTGACCTGCCTGGTTCTGGCCGCTTTGGTCTACATCCCCTTGGGCGTTCTGCTCTGGGCGGAAGATCGTTTCGAAGGGGCCGGGCTGATTCTGATTCTGGGGAGCGGTCTGCTGTTCGCCCTGGTTTACTGGACCGGCGTTGCCGCTGGCTGGTGGGACATCCACGCTTGACTCGGCGGCGACCGCATCCACATCCGCCATGAACGCCTTGGCCGTCTTGTAGGTGTTCGGGTTGACCGCTCGGAAGCCGCCGCCCATCAACGCGCCCATGATGAACGACTGCAAGAGCTCGTCCGATTCCGTGACAAGCACCTTGAACTCGGTGAAGTCCTCCATGACCGCGCCGCGGATCGCCTCCGAAGCCACGGTCTGCATCACCTCGGTCGTGCCTTCGGCAAACCCGGCTTCCACCAACTGCTTGGTCGCTTGCATGACCTTGTTTTTGCCGGTGCCGGTCAGGTTCTTGCCGATCTTGAGGATCTTGCCTAGGCCGATGCTCTCCAGCAAAACCGACGCGGGGGCGTAGATCGCGCCCACCAAGTTGGCCTTGCCTACCGCGTCCAGCTCCGTCTCGCCGCGGTCCTTGGCTCGGTTGTAGGTCTCCTCCATTTCAGAGGCCGCGTCAGACATGGCGACGAACACCGCACCGGCGGTCACGCCCGCCAGGGGGTTGGCCGTTGCCAAACCCACGCCCACACCGATCCCCAAGCCGATCCCGGTCGTCGGGGCGCTGCGGAACAGGTTGTCGAAGATCCCGGCAACCTTGCCGGTCGAAGTCTGGGCACCGATCGTTTCGTCACCCCAGCGCCGGATGCCTGCTGCAATCTGGGCGGCCGCCTCGGCGACCGGCGCGTCGTTGCTCCAAAGCCTCGGCGGGGGCGCGTTCACGCTCTCAAACCGCTTCGCGTACTCCTCATCGGTCGGCGCCTTGCCCGTTATACTGGCCGGGATCCGGGGCCGTCCGGTGTCCTGCTGCCCAAGCCCGGGACTAAACCGAGCCCTTGGCGTTGTGTTCGTGAATCTAGGTGTGAGCGCCGACACACTACCAACCGCCGCTGACTCCGCAGCCTGGGCAACCAATCCGCCGCCAGCAACCATTGTCGCGGGCAGGTCGGCCACCGTGCCCTGCGCCAGATTCTTGAGCCGGTTGCCCGTGCCCAGATTCCGGCCCTGTTTCTTTTGCAGCTGCGCCAAAATCCGCCGACGGTCAACCTCAAAGAACTTTTCGTCCGCGTCCGCACTCACGCCGCCCTCGGACTGGAGCAAACCGAGCAAACGCGCCTTGTCTTCTTCCATTCGGTCTTGGGGCATAGATCACCTCTAGGGCTTGGAAGGCTTGTCGCGTCGCACCTGTCCGAGTATTTGAGCGGCCACGCCGGCCACCCCTTCCTTATCCTCGACCGAGCCGCCATTCTCGCGGTGGATTTTAATGGCTTGCTCCGTCGCAATCCGGTCCTGCTGGTCCGGGTCACTCGTTTTTAGGACCAAGAGCGACGCGATTCTCACCTTTTCAGGATCAACGGCCTGGGCTGCGGGCACCTGCTGGAAGGCCGCTTGCCCGCCCTGCCCACCGCCGCCGCCGGGCGGCCCCAACATTCGACGCAACTTTGCCAGCTGCTCGTTCCCCTGCTCCTCCGTTATCTCCCTCGAAGCAACCAGAGACGCAATCCTCTCGACGCCCTTGGAATAGGCCGACTGCTCCGGCGTCGGCCGCTCCCCCCCGCCGCCGCCCTGCGCCTCATCCAAGGTCTTGCCGAACGCCGTGTAGTACTGGCCCGTAGTCATCTGACCGGAAAGGTATTGTTTGTGCAGCACCTGCATCCGCGAAAAGTGAATCGCCGACAATGGCACCTTCGCCAGCAGCTCGATGTTTCCCGCTACCGTCTGCTCACGGTTAACAACCTCCTGCCGGTTCTGCTCGGTCTGCTGCGCGATCTCCCACGCCATATCCCGAACCGCGATCGCTTCCTCCACCGTGCCTGCGTCGCCGGCCATCGCTATCAACCGCTCGGCCAGCTGCGGGTTGGTTGCCATGAGCCCGTAGTCTTCGATCACGCTTGTGACCGTGGTGTTCATGTCTAGCGAGGACGAATCGAGCTTCTTGGCATACCTCTCAGCGTCAATCGCCCCTTGGATTGACCGCGCATCCATCTGATCGATCTGTTCCCACCGCTCAAAGCCCGCCGGCCCCGGATTTTCCGTCTTATACACATCCGCCAAGTAACTGCGGTTTGCCTGCTCGCTCGCCTGCTCGGTTCGCAACTGAGCGTCCCGCTGCTCGAATATCAGATCCCGCTGGTCCAGCGCGCGGTCGTTGTTGCCCTGCTGCAACGCGGCCTGCCGCTCGCGGAACTCGAAGTCCCGGTCGTCCCGCGCCATGCGGTCACGCTCGGTGTTCTGACGCTCGAGCCGGTCCAGAAACGGCGCTAACACCGCCGTTGACTGCTGCATCCCGTCCATGAACCCGATCGCCGTCTGGCCCAAGCTGGTGGTTTCTTGAATGATCCGAGGCATCTGCCGCTCCTTGTGTGCTCGCGTGCGTGGTTAATAGCCGCCAAGACGCTGCGGGAATGGTGTTGCACCAGGCATACCGCCACCACCGCCACCACCGCCGAAATAGTTGCCCAGAGCTAGGCCGCCAGCCCCCGCAATGGTGCCCAGCATCGGGGCCAAGGCGTTCGGCTCGGCTTGGTACTTAATCCCGCCCATGAACCCCAGCCGGTCCCGCGCGATCTGATACTGCGACTGTTGCTCACGCAAGCCAAGCTCGGCCTGGTCCCGCATCAGGCCCGCGCGAACACCGGCCCGATTCTGGTTCAGCCCGGCAAGCAGCGACCCCTCCTGTTGCTGGACCCCGGCAATGCCGCGGCTCGTGTCCGACGCGATACCCCGCTGCGCGTTGGCCGCGATGGTCGATCCGGTCAGCCCCCGGCTGGTCATATTCTGCGTCACGCTGGCCTGCGTCTGGGTGCCCCGCGCCGCCACACCCCGCTGCGCCTCACGCGACGAACCCCGCATTTCGGCCTCGGCCCGGCCAAGATCGGCCAGCACCGCGTCGGTGCGCTCGCCGTACATGCGGCGGGCCTCACGGTAAAACAGCTGGTTCTGGGCCGATTCCTGGCGGTAGCCCATGATGACCTCGCGCATCAGGGCCGCGTTCTTCTCGGCCGCCCGCTTCGCGGCCTTGTTGCCCAGGATGCCGCCGAGTAGGTTGCCGCCGAGCATCCCGGCAAAACCTAATGCTGCCGTTGTTGGCTCCATCATGATCTCCAAGAGATCCGGCGATCCAGCCGCGTTTCATCCCGCAAGTCTATCAGATTCGCGCCGCCAACCACGCCGCATCAATCACCACCCGGCCGCCCTCAACCTTCAGGCCCGGACCCAGCCGAATGGACAATCGCCCCCGGCTGTCAATGAACAGTGGTTCGGTGACGGTCAGCTCGGGCGCGGCCAGCGTTTCAGACGGCCGACGCGCTCGCGGGTCACCGCCATTCATCGACGGCGCGACCTGCTGGCCCACATTCAGCCCGGCAACGGTTCGTCGGGGGGTTGCCATCAGACCCTCACCCTTCCCGCCGGCGTGATGTCCACCGCCAGGGCCTCGAACGCCCAGCGGATGTTGACCTCGGCGTTGACCAACTCGGCCCAGCACGACTGCCCCTTGATTGCCCGCCGCCAGCCGGGGTTGCGGCCGGGGTTGAAGCATCTGCTATCGACCGAATCACCCAGGGTTTCGGAGTAGTCCCCGGCGTACAGGCTCATCGTCGCGCCGCCCTGCCCGGTGCTCAGGGTGAGCTGGAAGTTGTTGAACCGCACCTGCTGCTGGGCCGACTTGGGCTGGATCGGCCCGAGCAACACCGCGGAATGGATCGCCAGGCCGTCGTCGCTGTTGGCCGCCCGGTCCCAGACGCGGACATAGCCATCGGTGCTGCCGATCAGCACGCGGCGGTCGTCGGGCTCGTCACCGTCGATCACGCAGACGGCCGTCGGGTCAAAGCCCACCGTGGGGAACTGATCCTGCCACCACGCGCCAAACTCGCCCGTCCGCTCCCAGAACCAATGCCGCTGGGGGTCGCCCGCCGCCGCCAAGTCCCGCTGGTTGGCCTGTTGGTCGCCAGTCTGCGTATCGTCGCCGGCATCAACGCCCGACCCTGGGCCGTCGCCGCCGCCGGAACCAGACCCGGACCCGGAGCCCGACCCCGACCCGGAACCGGACCCCGACCCGGAACCGGACCCAGAGCCGGAACCTGAGCCAGAGCCGGAACCTGACCCGCCGCCGCCGCCACCGCTCAGCGGCACCAGGTCGATCGGAACCACAAACACATGCAGCCCGTTCTCGTGATCGTTCCAGACCAGGCGCACCGTGAAGAAGTTGAAA
>Ga0222708_1000428_pt1 | contig 11033 bp, 19 predicted proteins | sample AntAcemetage1576_FD_179806 | JGI IMG/M metagenome (GOLD analysis project Ga0222708, IMG submission 179806) | Saline water microbial communities from Ace Lake, Antarctica - #1576 | ecosystem: Environmental > Aquatic > Non-marine Saline and Alkaline > Saline | place: Antarctica: Ace Lake... | reverse complement strand
AGGACAAACAGTCATGCTCTAATGCAGTCACCCGCTAGGATTTTAACATAGTTGATAGTTATTGTTAAAAAACGGGTGCGTTAGCAATAACCCTATAGCAACCTTGCACGTTTATACGCACACACGCGCATATACACACACACGGATGCATCTACATAATGGTTGCGAAACCCCTAGGAATCCTAGGGGTTCTCTTTGACCGTTTTTAAAATGATAAGGTTTACCATACCACACATCGTATAGTGTGTAAGCAGAGACCGAAACCTGTTCCTTACCAAAACGTTCCAACTCAAATGGAACCAAAATAGAAAGATATCTCAAATGAACGTTTCCACCATGACTCGTGATCTCACACCAAGCGAGCAGCAATACATCATCATCGAAGAGACCGACGCCGACGGATACCTCTGCCTCCCCACGGTCTACCACGTCGACACCGATTCAGAGATAGCGACTGCCGAGCGTGCGCTATCTGATGCCGGGGTCGGGGAAGCAGAGGTATGGGTAGGTGAACGCGTGGACGCAGTCAAGACCTCGACAAAGATTTTCGCCAAGCGCGCCCTCACCGTCGAAGAGGTCGAGAAGGTGGCTACCGACTGGCTCAGGGCAGACCTCGCACAGTGCACGGACGGCGAAGTGTTTGACGTCGAGAATCCGATTGGCTGCGACTTCGAGGGCCTCGACTACTGCAAAGAGCAGATCGGCCTCTACGACACGATTGGGACGCGTGACAAAGACGAGCTTTCCGATGTCGCCAAGTCATACCGCGAGCAGCTTGCCATTATGGGTTAGCTATTCTCGGGCCAGAGTCATCGGTGTAGTTCCCGTGACTGATGTCACATAAGGTTTATACATACACACACACACACACACACACACATACACATCTATATAGGTTTAAATCTCATAAGATTTATACGCACCATCATCTAATATGATGAAAGAGAGAGCAAAAATGATTGACAAGTCTAATGGTGCCGATGTTATTTTGGAGCAAGCCCCTAATCCCCCAGGAGTACGATATAGTGTAATTAAAGCACAATCGACCGGCACAGTGATTTTATCTCATAAAAATCACAAGGTGGATTGGTTCCATTTTTATGTTGCAAGTGTGGAAACCTGGGGCACAACCTTTCGGTGTAATCTTTCGATGGAAAAGGCACAGTCTACATTTGATGTGCGCCGAAACCTTTGCACGCTTAGTGCAATGCGCCCGCTCTAACTCTTGATTTAAAGATAAAGAGGTACGTCCAATGTGCCTCTTTATCTTTAACCTTTTCAAATCTCATAAGGTTTACCATACCACACATCGTAAAGGGTGTAGGGAGGAAGTTACCGGAATCTCTACTGAAAGATTGTTGCTCCAAAGGGGTTGACATTCCGAATGAGAAGAAGTATGATGGCCTGAGACTTGTTGCAAGGGTCTTTCCGCTCCCCAGCCTGTTTGGCCGCCATGGTTACAAACAAGCCAACAAAAGGACGCTAGAATGTTGCAATAGATTTAGCTTAGTGGCGTGCGCCGTACCAAACAGTTAAACCAAGCAGTAACCATGCACGAACTAACAACAACTAAAGGTAGATAAAACATATAAAGAGTTAGACATATCCAACAAAAGGGAAGTAGAAATGTGGATTAACAACTAGCTTTATCTGGGAGTGCGTTCGTTAGGTGTTTAGGGATTTCATTCTATTCTATCCCGGCAAAACGAACCAGACAAAGCAATAACTACCATCTGTTGCACACAACTAAAAACATATGATTTTTCGCGCAAAAAGCGCAATAGTGAAACAAAGAGGTTCCAGAAGACGAAAGGGTATTATCTTAAAAGTAAATAAGGCCAATTTACCTAATAGGATTCCCTATACTGATATCGGAACACAACTGCTAGCGCAGTATCACGCATTAAACGTGCAAGGTTGCTATACTTAGCAATAACCCTATAGCAACCTTGCACGTTTATACGCACATACACACACACGGATGCATCTACATAATGGTTGCGGTAGCTCAGCTTGGTAGAGCGGGAGATTGAAAGTCTCCGCGACGGTGGTTCAAATCCATTCCCAACCACCATATTTTAAGGTGTATGAAATGAAAAAGAAAATTCCCAAATCTCGAAATCCATTTGCATTACAAGCTATCCTTCGTAGTGGTAGTGGGCCGCATGAGAAAAGTGGAAAAGAAAAGAACAGACATGACCGTCGCAAGATGAAACAATCTGGAATAGAGTTCACTACAGTTGTCAAAAGGACAATGATGAAAACGCTTGGACAAATGAAACATGCAGCCAATGCATCGTCAGAGAAAAGTGGAAAAGTTGTTAAACAATACGTGACAGATATGGAAAACGAATGTTTAGATGATGATGAGATTAGGGAAGGATTGTCCGAATTGATTGAATGGGCAAATGCATTTAGAAACAGTATTGGGGTAATCCTATAAGGTTTAACATCACACTCATCTTATAGGGTGTAAGCAGAACAAATCAACAAACCAACACTGGAACGCAAGATGAAATTTTCCAAAGGGAATCGCAAACTTCAAAAACTCGCAATGGAAACGGGACATAAGAAGGCGCACATTTTTAGCTTTGACTTGCCAGCGGGACACACTTGTCCAGGCGCAAAAGATTGCCTAAGTAAGGTTGATCGCCATGGTGCAAAGCCTATTCAGGATGGTCCGGATATCAAGTTCCGTTGCTATGCTGCTAGTGCTGAAGCATTCTACAAAAATACACGCTTGCTGCGTTGGAATAATCTTGATGATGTTCGCCTCGCACTACGCAAAGGTGTTGCACATTGCGCAAGTGAAATCTCCCAAGTGCTTCCGAAGCATGCAAGAATTGTGCGCATTCACACGAGCGGCGACTTCTTTTCTATCAAATATATGCAAGCATGGATCATGGTTTGCAATATGCATCCTGAAGTTCAATTCTACGGCTACACCAAAAGCCTGAAAGTATTGAAAGCGGTTGGCGAATTGCCTGCTAACTTTCACTTGAACCTGTCACACGGTGGTAAGTACGACGCAATGATTCCCACGTTTGGGTTGCCAGTTGCACACGTTGTGAGTAGTGATTTGGTTGCATTGACCCGAGGGTTGAAGGTTGACACAACGGATGGAATCGCATGTTCATCTAATAAGAAAGACTTTGCATTGGTGATTCATGGTTTTCAACCTAAAGGTGGCCACAAACTAGCGTAATCTGCACACACACACACACACACACACACACACACACCATAATGGTGTGTGTGCTTTTCCTTCAAAGAAAAGACATAAGGTTTACAACTTCGCTAATCATAATAGTTGAAGCCTACGGGCAAACACGAACAAACGGAGAAAACCATGAAAGTATACCAAAAAATTGCAATGACAGTTAGCGCAATTAAAAACTGCGAACAATCTGGAAATTCTGAATGGTTAGCCAAACACAGAGAAATTCTTCATGAGATCGAGAGAGAGTTTCTTCCCTCTGGCTCTGGTTTTGACAGCGGAACGAGATTGGTGAATTATTCCAAAGATAAAGAATTGGAATTTCACTACGGTTACCATGCATTGGACGATAACGGTTCATATGAATCGTGGATTCATCTTAGATGTTACGTTACACCATCATTTTTAGGTGTTGATGTTTTTACGGTCTTGTGCGAATCTGACAAAGACTCATACGAGTTATGGGATTTTCATAAAGATTACATCGAAGAAACCTTCTTGTATTCTCTTGAAGCTGAATACACACTCATCTAACATGGTGTAGGGCACAAAGCCTACTAGGTTGCAATCTAGATTGCAACCTTTGCCCACATACACACACACATTTGAAACCGCATAAGGTTTGCCATGCTTCTCATCTAATAGGGTGTAGAACAAAGGAAAGAAAGTCAATGAAATTCATCTGGATGGTTGAGCATAAGCAGGATGCAAGTGGAACAGTCCGTAAGATTTGGACTAAAGTGGGAGTGGGAGTTAAGCAACCTGATGGCTCTTACAATTTGAGCTTGATGATTGTTCCTATGAGTGGTCACCTTGTGATGAAAGCGGAGGAAGATCCTAATCCGCCAGCACAAGAAGATGCAAGTGGAACGCTGACAGTCCATGACTATCACTCAAACCCCTGTCTCCTCAACTAGAACCAAATCGCACACACGTTAATAACACCTAAGAGAAAGAAAAGAATAAAAATGTCCAAGAAGAACAAGCGCCCGAATGCAAAAGAGATGATGGAAAATGGAACCGCCCATGTGGTTGAACTAGGAGAAGCATTTTTGAAGATGTGGGCAGAAGATGAGACATTCCATGTCAAGGGGAACGTAGCAGGTAATCAAATCTGGAAAGAATTTTCCAATTATGCCAAGGCTGTCTCGTTCCAGAACAAAACAATCAAGGATTTGATTGAGGCATAGTAGGTGAAATAAAGTGCCACCAATTACATGGTGGCATTTTATTTGCAAGAAAGAAAATGTATAAGGTTTAGCAGCACACACATCAATATATGTATGCGAAAGAAAATGTTTCACTAAAAGGGGTTGACATTTCAAGTGAGATGAATTATAATGGAGAACACTTATGCATCCCGCGATGGATTCGCAGTCAGGGCTTCTATCCCAGACGTGCCCTGTTCGATTCAGGGGGGGTGTACCAAATATTGAAAAATTATGAAATATCCCACTCCTCTAGATTACAAGAAAGATATTGTCACATGTTTTGACAAGACTCTCGGATATGAGTATTTCATAGATACTGAACATCCGCTTTGCAGTAATGGTGGAAAGGTTTATTTTCATCGTCATGTGGCGTCTAGGGCGTACCATTTCACACACACACGCACACACACACACACACAGGAGCTAAAGATGGAACAGTCACCTAGTCAATCGGATCACATGCAAAATCTCAAAATGCACATATTCTTCGTGGAGTTTTTGAAGATCATTTGCACCTTGCCTGAAGGTAGAGATGTGCTTGTTTTCGAAAATTCATTATCACTCGTTGGATGCAGGACAAAGCAGGATGTGGCTGAGTTTGTGGAATTTCTAGAGGTATATAATTACCATGGGTTCCATGTCTTAGTTCAACATGGAGAGAAGTTTACTGAGATGTTTGAAATTAAACTTCTCATGGGAGCGTTAGTGTAATAATGGCTTAATACACCATGACACCGTCAGGTAACTGGAGATTGATCGTTCTAGTTATTTTGGAGAAATGTAGGTTCAAATCCTGTCGCACCCATCACTATTGGATAAGGTTTAACACCACGCTCATCTAATACAATATACACCATGGAAAGAAAGAAACGATGAAAACACTCACTTACGAAGAACTCCAATGCAAGGCCAATGCCATTGAAAACATGGAAAAAAGCCAGGGCCCCTTCGATTTTTCTTGCGGAAATGCACATGTCCTTCGTCAAAAACTTGCCGAGGATTTGATTCGTCTCGGATTCACCATGGTCTGGCAAATGGATGTTGTCAAATTGGCTCGCTCTGTGAAGAAAGACCGTCCAGTCTTTTCACGTCATGAAATGAAAGCATGGATTATTCACACTGTTGTCAAAGGCACTGAAGATCATTGGCCAGAATATCACGCCGAAAAGCCTAGCACTGAAGATATTCAATTTAACATTATGCAAGATAATGATTTGCCAGCGACTGTTGTTTTTGTTGAAATTATCGGTCCCTTTGATCTCCCGGAAAACTAATGACAATAGAATTGGCACTATTCCTTGGATGCATTATCCTTGTGTTGGCAATCTATTCAGCACTAAAAACAGATCAGACATTCGTCCATGATGTGAATGAAAGATGAAAATCTGGCTAGATGACTTGCGACCAATTCCCGACACGTCTTGGATTTGCGGGGTATGAAATGGTTACGATGTACTCCTCTTTGTGGAAAAGATGCTTGTAACTATCGGGGCGAGCGACGGCTGATAGATGCATCAAATGCTATGGTGATTCAGGCTCGCGATGAGAATGGCGTAGCAGTTGTTCCAATGGCACATAGTACAACTTGGGAACACCTAATCGCAGAATTCGGAGATGGATTCTCATTCACACTTTGAAAATGAAGCCCATCCATAGAGATGGGCTTCATTTTGTCTTTTTCAAATCTCATAAGGTTTAACATACCACACATCGTATAGGGTGTAAGAAAGATTCTTACCAAACACAAAAACAAACAATCGGAGAAAATCATGGCAAATCGTAAAGGTCCCTCGTACAAAGATGTCGCATTCGCTCATGTCACCAGTGGTATGGACGCTGTTCGCAAGATGACTGATGATAACACGCTTTCTCGCTCTGTGCTTGAAAATGCTCTCGCAAACTTGGTTGATGCTAAGCAGGATGTGGCTGAGTTCGCTGCATTCATTGTGGAAACGCATGGTGCCAAGGGTGAGAAGCGTGGTGTCACTCCTCCTCAAAATGGTGACTCTCGCCAATACAAGGCTCAACAAGTGAAGGACGGCGCAGTTCATGCTCGCATTCCCCTCAATACCCTTGGACTTGAAAAGGGCGAGTTGGTTGATGCTACCTTCTGTGCAGGGGTTGGGGATATCCCTGCCGACATTCAACCTGATGAATCCTTCATCCTTTTGCGAGTCAGCTTTGAGACCGAAGAAGAAGAAGGCTAAATCCTGAGAATGAAACCCCTTGACATCAAGGGGTTTCATTCTGTCTTTTTCAAATCTCATAAGGTTTAACATACCATACATCGATATCTGTATAAGCGCGCATATACATGCACACATGCACACATACATACATTGGAAATGCACACACACATTGGAAATGCACATGATAAAATCTAAAGCTGAATTTGAAAAAGTCTGTGCAGAACTTTATCAAGAGTTTGAAGACAAGCTGATCGCAAACTCGGACTTAAGATTAAAGGTAGCTGTTGATGAATTCAAAGTGCGATTTCCCAAAAGGTCATTGCATGTGGTTGCATATTATGGATTGCAAGTGTGGGTTGATGGTAGGAATATTGAGAGTGACTTTCAATATACGCATGATGAAAGCGGCCGCTACGGGGAGCCATTCAAATGCTTACAATTTCTGAGAGATGCTGTTATTGAGATCGATAATTATCCAATTGCTTCACAGGTGACCGAAGTGAGATTCAAGGGTCGCGGCAAATGATTACACTTCAATTCAAAGATGATAATATTCTGTACTGGACAAATACTAAATTGCAAGATCATAGATTAGGTGGGAAACCTGCAAGACAAACTTGGTGGAAGAAGAGTGGTAATAAGAAATCAGTATCATATTGGGAGCATGATAGATTGCATCGGTTGCATGGTAAACCTTCATTTATACGTTGGCGCGAAAGTGGATTTAAGTGGTTAGAAGAACACTATGAAGACGGAAGACACATATACACACACAAACACACGCATACACACAAACACACGCATATAGGAAATTAAACACATGAATAAAGAACATAAGCAAAGAGCAATCATCCACACTGGACTGATACGCAACACTGCCTCAGACAATGAGGTACAGGTAGCTATGGCTGAACTAATTCGGACAATTAAAAGTCAAGAGGGTGAACGCATTATCAAGAACAATACTCTTGAAATGCAACTAGGATTCATTGAAGGTGCCAAACTGCACAATGCGAGGAGAGGGAGAGAATTTCCTCGCACTGATACGCATACGCACACACAGGCACACACAGACATCCTTAAACAGATTGCAATGTTTGATGAACAATGTGAGGAAAATGAGAGCACAGACGTCGGAGACGCTTGGACCCTACTTAATTGGATTGAAGACAAGTTGAAAGAAACCAAATAAGAGCTTTAACATTACATTCATCTAATAATGTGTAAGGCGACACACACGCACACACACATACACACATACACACAACTGTGAAATAAAGGAAACACAACCATGACTAATGATGAAGATACCTTGAGCAATGATGAACTTTGTATGGAGCTAGAAATACTAGCCAGAAAAGCAAAAATCATTCCAAGAGCGGAGCTTGAAAGATTCATCAAGAAATACAAACCGTATGAACCAGAAATTGGACATACGTTTACAGATTCTGCGAACCAAGTTTGGGTGAAATATACTGACGAAAAGTGTTATCAGATTCAGAGTATGAGCCGAGGGGATGTTTCGGTCTGTTACACAACTGTAGGTAACTTAGTCGGACCATTCGTCAAGATTGCCCCCAAGGGCTGAAATAAAATGAATCCCCAAAAACCGGGATTCATTTTAACCTTTTCAAATCTCATAAGGTTTATCATACCATACATCATTAATCATATAAGGGAAATAAAATGAATCCCCAAAAACCGGGATTCATTTTAACCTTTTCAAATCTCATAAGGTTTATCATACCATACATCATTAATCATATAAGGGAGATATCAATGACAAAATCACACGTTCACGTTCTTCGTAGTTGCACCAATAAGTTGACTTCCAAAGGTGGATTTCAATGGCCCGAATCCGGCATGGTGGGGTGTAAAGATTGGAATTCCAATCCTGTATGTGGGGGAGGATTGCATGGATGGCTCCGGGGAGTGGGCAATCTATTTGCATCACCATATACAGATCCGGCGAACCATAAATGGTTGGTAGTTAGAGTTCTGGAATCTGACATTGTCTGGGTGACCGAAAATGGTGGAGGCAAGGTTAAATTCCCTCAAGGCAAAGTGGTATTTGTTGGAAATCTAAAAGAAGCGGTGGAAAAACTTGCAACTTTAGAAGACATTGTAAATCTACCAGTCATTGGGAAAGTTCATCATACCGGGAAACATGGCAATTCTATCAGTGGAGACTATGGTCACTCTACCAGTGGAGACTATGGTAAATCTACCAGTGGATACCGTGGTCATTCTACCAGTGGAGACTATGGTCAATCTACCAGTGGAGACTATGGTCAATCTATCAGTGGATACCGTGGTCAATCTATCAGTGGATCATACCGTGGTCATTCTACCAGTGGAGACTATGGTCAATCTACCAGTGAATACCGTGGTCAATCTATCAGTGGAGACTATGGTCAATCTACCAGTGGATACTATGGTCAATCTATCAGTGGATACCGTGGTAATTCTACCAGTGGAGACTATGGTCAATCTATCAGTGGATACCGTGGTCAATCTATCAGTGGAGACCGTGGTCAAGTTAAAGCAGGCATGGAAGGGCTTTTAATCTTGCGAGCACAGTCACTAGGTGGAAAACAACTTTTACTCTCCGGACAAATTGGAAAAGATGCATTGAAACCCAACGTGTTCTACACTTCTTCAAAGGATTTCAAATCATTTAAAGAAGTGTAAAGCACACACACATACATACACACATGTATACATATTGACCATACATTAAAGAGGTACAATGTGACAATATCACTTCAATTTAAATTCGATTCACCAAGAAGAAGATACGTATGGAAAAATGCGGATAATCATAATCATAAGCATAGGCTAGGTGGCAAACCTGCATGGCAAGTCTGGTATCAAAATGGACAAAAGAGGTCTGAACAATATTATGAAAACAACCAGTTTCACAGGTTACATGGAAAACCTGCATATCAAATCTGGTTTGAAAATGGACAAAAGTGGCGCATAGAGTTCTATGAACATGGTGAAAAGTACAGATTATATTCCATCTAGTCTATGTATTTGTGGTTCTCCAAGCCAAGTATTTATTGTCAGGAAATAACAATGAAACATATGTGTGATGAAAAGATTGCGTCAGAGAAAGACCTGCCAAAAGGTTCCACAATTGAAGGTAGATATGGTGACCGTATCGTAGCTATTGTACCATGTATTATTCAACCAACCGTTCCAGGTACCATTGAGCATTGCGTCAGCCCACGATTCACACCATTCAATGCATCGGTACGACGTATCTACCATGTCCACAATAGATAGAATCACACATGGCAATTACATTACAGTTTAAAACCAAAATATACTCAGATTGGAATACAACAGATAAACAATTCCATAGGTTACATGGCAAACCTGCATATCAATCCTGGTATCCAAATGGACAAAAGAATCATGAAGAGTATTATGAAAATGATCTACAACACAGATTGAATAACAAGCCAGCATATCAACATTGGGCGTCAAATGGGAAGAAGACTACGGTAGGCTATTGGGTCCATGGAAACCAATATTGGGACATCTGAATTCACAAGGTCCACGTAGCTAAATATCCTACAAGGGGTCATTTTAAAAAGAAGACATAGGTGCCTCACACACAAATGCACAGACATAGACATACACACACGCGCACGATAGGTGATAGAAATGATTACACTTCAGTTTAAGGACAACATTCAATTGCAGTGGATAACCATTAGATTGAATGTTATTGTTATTCGTTATGGAAGCCGATTCCATAGATTGGGCGGAAAACCTGCACGGCAAGTGTTCTTCAGAGACGGTAAAAAGAAATCAATAGAGTATTGGGAATATGGTGAATTGCACAGATTAAATAAACCTGCATTCATACGTTACTTTGAAAGTGGTCCAAAGTGGTATGAAGAATACTACGAATGTGGAGTATGCACATGGCAATTACATTACACGATCAGATTGGAAAACTACAACTAACACAGATTGAATAACAAACCAGCATATCAACGTTGGGCGTCAAATGGGAAGAAGACTGGCGTAGGATATTGGGTCCATGGGAAACCAATATTGGGACATCTGAATTCACAAGGTCCACGTAGCTAAATATCCTACAAGGGGTCATTTTAAAAAGAAGACATAGGTGCCTCTTTTTAAAATGACCCCTTGCCTATTTTAAAAAGAAGACATAGGCCTCTTTTTAAAATGACCCCTTGCCTATTTTAAAAAGAGGCACCTTCGAAAAAAAGGAAAATACAATATCCTTTTAATTCTTGAGCAATTGTGTATTGTATATGGTCTCGCAGAGGATGAGCCTTTTTCTCCATTTTTGCATATTAGTGTGCAGCATGGAAAACCAAGACAGATGGAAAACCAAGACAGATGGAAAACCAAAGCAACGCAGGGTAAGAAGGCACG
>Ga0222708_1000426_pt1 | contig 11045 bp, 13 predicted proteins | sample AntAcemetage1576_FD_179806 | JGI IMG/M metagenome (GOLD analysis project Ga0222708, IMG submission 179806) | Saline water microbial communities from Ace Lake, Antarctica - #1576 | ecosystem: Environmental > Aquatic > Non-marine Saline and Alkaline > Saline | place: Antarctica: Ace Lake... | reverse complement strand
CATCAGGCACGCCGGTGTTCAGTGGCAAGGTGACAGTTCCTGTGGCCAATGTGCCTGCGGGTTGGATAAGCATCCATTGCTGTTCACTAACCGGCGTTGGCACTGTGATATTGAATCCAGCGCCTGGCGTGTACAGGGTGGTTGAAACGGTTGGTGCTGCAAATACGGTTTGAAAGTAGGCCAGCAATTGGCTGACCGATACCTTGCGAGCATCGCCATTGTTTGGCACGTAAATCGGGAGTTGGTCGCCGCCAGAGACTTGGCTGAGGCTTGCGAGTTGATTGATGGTTGGCATGATTTAAACCTTAATATAATTCAATTTGACCGTCTTGACCTGCAAGAAGTGGGTCAACTGGCTGGCGAAGAAATGGGTTGTCATAAACGCGCCACGGTTTATTGCCTGCGCCTGCTGGCATTGTGCCAGGCATTTGTTGCTCATATGGCATAGCGGCTAGTGACAGCAAAGTGTTGTAAGACTCTTTGGCCGTTGTTTTGGTGTCTGGCATAACCTGCTTGCCGTAGCTGGGTGCCAGTTTGATGGCCAAATTTGTGTAAATAGCCTCAATTGAACTGTCAGGCACGTTGGTCTGCTCGTCTAAGTCGCTGTCCTGTGGGCTTGATGGCAGAGGGTAGCCCAAGCGTATGCCTAGCGCGTTCCATGCCGCAAGCATAGTGTCCAGCCTTCGCAGTGCGGATTGCAATTGCTCTGGGGTCAAGTCAAAAACGTAGGAGGCAAGGCCAATTTCCTCAAAGGCTTGCGTGACGAATTGGCGCTTAGTCCATCCCATTTCATTCTCCCGTAGTCGGTTCGGTCAATCTGTCTTGAATCAATTGTCCCAGTTTTTTGTCTCTTGTCCTACCGTCAAAACGGATGCTCAACTCATTGGCCTTGGCCTCTAGCTCTGCGCGGGTTGGTGCTGCGTCATCAATGACTGGTTCAGGCACCGCCTTGATTTCTGGCTCTACCTGCTTCCAGCCTAGTGGCTTGGATGGCTTGCGCTTCTTGGTCTTTTTGGCTTTCAGCTTGATGCGCCAGTCTGCAACCCTCTTTGGTGTTGTAGCCTTGTCGCCTGCGGCTTCAATAGCATCGGCAGATGATGCAAACCAGCCAGCGGCTAGTTTCTCGTCGAATTCCTCTTGCGTCTTTGCGCCCGTGTAAGCATACGTGCCGCCACTTGGCTTTTTATGTGGGCCTGGGCTGCGATACAGCATAGTTGGAAACAAGTCGCTCATTTCTTGGCCTTCATGGGCTTGGCAGTTTTCGCAGATGCTACAAAGTCAGCCTTGGTTGGTGCGCCTTTTGCACCAGGCTTTTTCATGCGCTCAGGTGTCTTGCCTGCGGCCTTCTGTGCCGCAATACGGTCACGCTTGGCATTGATATTAGCATACAAGCCGGTCTTCATTTCACGGCCTTCTTGGGTGCTTTGCTGGGCTTGCCTGCGCTATTGGCTGCTTTGCGTGCAGTATTAAGTGCCACGGCAACAGCTTGCTTCTGAGGCATTCCTGACTTCATCTCTTTTGCAATGTTTTTGCTTACGGACTTGGATGAGTAGCCCTTGGTCAATGGCATGGTGCACTCCTTAAAAAATAAAAGATGAGGCCGAAGCCCCATCTCTTAGTTTAGGTTATTGATTAAAAATTAGGATGCCGCTCATTTCTGGCTGTTTGTTGACCACGCCAAACAGAGTATCCAAGCGGTACTTGATCGTCATGGAGTCGATGTCGTAGAACTTCTGCATGACCAACTCGACACCTTGGTCGGTGGTGGCACGCATCACTGCGGTGCCAGCATCGGCTGGGATGGCGTAACGGCCTGGGAGAATTTCCAGCGAATCTTTCTGCCAAAACACGTTGATTGCCGAGGCACCAGTGTTTAGGAAGGTGATTGCTGCGGTTGCCGACTCGGTAACTACTTCCACGTTCTTGTACTGCAACTCAGCATCAGTTGGCGAGTTTGTAGCGCCAATGATTGGAGGGCTAATCACCATTGTGGTGCCATTGGTCACGCTAAGGACACGATATGTCTTTAGTTGGCCAGTAGACGCTTTGGTGATGTGGTGCACCGCCTCAACGCCGTCAATGGTGAACGCATCGCCAGCAACAATGCCAGTGGTGCTAGACACAACAACAGACTGGTAACGGTTGTCAACGTTGATCTGTCCACCGACCGAGGTCGATGTAGCTTGAGGAACGAAGTCAGCCTGTGAGCCATTTGTTGCAATAGTGATGGAACTGCCAGCAGCCACACCAATGCGGTTTGCATAGTCAAACTTGTAGGTGTCAAAGCCTGCGACCATGCCAACAAAGTTGCGCTCGTAAGCCTTGTCAGACTTAGCATTGCCAAACGAACGGCTTGCTTGTGACAAGTTGCCAGCTAAACCGTTGTAATCGCGGCTTGACAGACCCAAGAAGCGGTCGTAATCAGGCACGCCTTGCTCGTTCATGATGGTGTCGCACAAGGAGACATCATCATAATCACCGGCAGCAGCACCAATTGGAACAACCAGCGTGCCTTGGGCGGCTGCTGTGTTCATAATCGCGACGTTGATGTCGGATGCGAGTTTTTGCTTGGCTGACTCACCAAAACGATTTTCTTGCAACGCATCACGCAGATCAAGCGTTGTCATAGTGAAAGGCACAGTCTTGCTGAAGCCAATGGTAGATGGCACAGACAACTGGGTCATGTTCTGGTAAGACGATGAAATGCTGGTGCCTGGTGTGCTGTCGATCGACTGAGCGATGTAAGGCATAGGTCTCCAGATGGTGTCGTTGGTACGAGCCATTTCAGTCTGGTTTGTGTTGTACACGCTAACGTGACGCGACAAAACCAATAAGTCTTGGAAACCTTCGAGGATGTCTTCGAACGCAACGCGCTCTTCTTTGGAAAATGAATTTGCCATGAGTGGCTCCTAAATTAAATAAATCATTTGGAAGCTGCTCGTTTCTGCGCTTTGTACTGGATAACTTTCGTCATGTTCCCAGTCTTCTCCGCTTCTGCTCGCAGCCGTTCAAGGGTTGAGTCCACCGCCCCAGATGTTCGGCCAGTACCTGACACAATTCTCTCGGGTGGCGGGGCTGCCTTACGGTTTGTAACTTTCAATTCTTTCTCCAGTTTCGCTACCGCAAAGGCAAACTTTACGGGGTCTTTGATTTCGGACAGCTCTTTAGCCTTCTTTGGGTTCTTACCAAGCGCGTAGACCACTAATGCGGGATTATCCGCACCTTGAAGCATAACGCCTTGCTGGGTGACGTTGAACAACTCTTGGGCCACGGCCTCAGCGTCTTCAAAGTCTTTGACCTTCAGCTCTGCTTTCGCTTTGCTGTAGCCGTCCAGTTTGGCTTGCCAGTCTTTTTGCTGAGTCATAACTTCAGCTTCTTGTCTGGCGTTTATTTCATCAGCGCGACGTTTACTGTCAAACCAATTAGTTAATGCATCTTCGTACTTTTCAGAGTCATAGTCGTGGTCTTCAAGGCTTGGCTTTTTACCTAATACGACTGGCTTGGTCTCGGTCGTAGTGGTTTGCAGCTTGCCTTGCAGTTCACGGTTCTGGCGCTGTAGCTCACGGTTGGTCTTACGCAGCTCACGCACCCACTCTGGGGCTTGAGTCTGTTCCTCGGGAGGCGGCGCTTCCTCACCAATGCTTACGATAACGTCGTCGGATTCTGTGTCTTCGGTTTCATCGTCCAACTCGTCGCTAGGCGCTTCGCTGGTTTCAACTTCTTCCTCAATAACCACGTCCTCGTCTTCGTTCTCGCTCACTTCTGCCTTGTTCATCTTTGACCCCATCAAACTCACCCATTGAACGGCTGGGTGGATGCCGTTTGTGTGTAATTTTGACTAAATTTTTACCTTTTGTCAATCATCTATGGAATTCGTCTTTTGACAGGAGTTTGGTTAAATAGTATGGCTGTTCCCTGCTCTGGGTTCACGCCACCTGTGTATCCATACTCCTTAATCATACGCTCAACATCAGTAAAGGCTTGTGCGGGGTCTGGTATCCCTTTATTGTATTTTGAAGTAAATGGAACACGACTGGATTCAATAGCTAATTTTCTAAAATCTAGTGGGTCTGATGCAAAATTATACAAACCTTGACTTTCTGCGCCGTACTGGTAAACACCCAAACCAGGCTCCTTACGCACTTTGGATGGGTCACCCACATAAGCATAAGACCTTTGCATGACTGGATTTTCTGACTCTAATAGCCTTTCCATTTCTCTCCCTTTAATACCTTGCCCATAACGACTTGGGTCAAGAAACGCCAAATTAGGGTCATGGCTAAAATGCGTCAATGTTTCAGAGGTTGTTGTGCCCAATTTTGGTACTATCAAAGGCTGAATGTAGTTTGGCATACCTCCAGTAAATAAGGGGTCTAAAAACTCTGGCGGCAATATCACGCTTTTTTGAGGTGCAAATTGGAAATTTTGCCATGTTTCACCAAGTAGTTTGTCTATTCCAGCTACATCATCTAATTTTCCTCCTCTGCTTGCCTCATAACGTATATCGTTAAGTTTGTTAATTCTTGCTTTTAATTCTGCATTTATTGGTGTGTAATTGACAAACGAATTTTGCCCCCTTGTCTCACTTGCCATAGCAATTCGTGCTAATGGAGAAAACATTTGTGAATGTGCCCCGTATGCGATTTCCTCACCTTTTGCACCAAATTGATTGCCATGTACTGCGTGGCCATAAAAATCATGCACTGCGCGGAACATCTCATTAGTGTTAAGTTTTGTGTTTGGGTCAACCGCATTTAGAAAATCGTGAGGGTCGCCTCCTTGATAAACATACAAATGTTTGTTTCCATACACATCTTTCAGCATTTCTTTGCTGCTGGAATAGTTCCCTTCCCCTGCTCGGTGGTATGACAAACTCACAGGCAATGAATAAAACTGGTCTTTTGTTTCTTTTGCAAGTTGTAAATACGAAGCCTCTAAAAGTTGGTCATAATTTTTTGCGCCAGTTGATTCAACCATCTGTGGAAATTTTTTCCCATATTCTTGGAATATAGTATTTTTATATGAATCACCACCTTCAGCGGCCAATTGAAACGTCCTACCTATTGCTGACTGTTTGGCTAAACTTGATGTCGGCATTTGAGGTAACTCATAATTTTGCCCAGATGTTTTTTGGGTAAATTCATTAGCCACTCTACGAACAAAATTATCTGGCGTACTTAATAGTTGACTTACCGCCTCGTCCGATATTGGTTGCGGAACAATGCTTCCAGTTGTTCCTCCGATAATGTTTTGCTGCTGTACTTCTTCTCGTATTCCGATATTTTTTTGTCCAGCTTCTCCAAAACCTTTTGGCTGGACTCTGAAGAAGGGGCCTTCTTGGGTTGTTTCATATAAATTTTCCTTAATATTTGTATTTTCGGGCATGGTTTCCTGCCGCCACTTTCCGTCAGAACCTTTCCATGTGCCGGTCTGTTGCCAGATAGTGCGAGCGTCAACACCTGTATCAGCCAGCATCTTTGCTGCGCTGGCTTGCAAAGCATCCCATGTCTTCGCACCTTTACCAACAAACATGCCGCCTATCATCGGCGCTGCTATTGCTGCACCTTTGGCAATGCCGCCTGGCGTTACCATTGATGCTAGAAACTCGGTAAATGGAGCGCGTGCCGAGCTTATTATCCCAGCGTCTTCTAACTTTTTCCCATAATATTCGCTACTGCCAAGCACCTGCTCGTCTGGTGTTTTGTAGCCAAATGGCCGCATGAGCATAGTAGAAAGGTCAACAAGGCCACCAAACCCACCTGCCGCTGTACGGTAGGCAATGTCTTTAAAGCTCGGGTCTGCCATTGATTTAAGCCTCTGGTTCAATCATTACAGTGGTGCCAGGCGTTGGCTCCATTTGCCCTGGTGGAATCCCGCTTTCCCTCATTTTAATTGCAAGCTCTTGCGTCTTAATTGCTAGCTCTTGCGTGTCTATGTCCACTTTGTTAAGGGTTTCAACAGTCTTAGCGCGTTTTAGTTCTGCGTCTGCAATAGTCTCAACAGTATCTGCGCGAGCCTTCGCCGCTTTAGCTGTGGCTTCCTCTGCGGCTGCCTGCAAGTAAATAGCATTGGGGTCTTGCGGTGTGCCTTGCATTTCTGCCATAAGTTCTTCGCGTTCAGCATCTGTTGGCTCTACAACTCCCATGCGGAGCAGCTTCTTGCGGAAATAAGCGTTAGTGTCTGCCAAGCCCTCACCTTCCATGTTCATCATGGCCATTGCGGTCAAGACTTGCGCGGTCTCTGGGTCTTGGGTAATCTGCAACATGCCGGTCAATGCGCGAACGGTAGCTTGTCTTTTGCTTGAACTAGATGGGCCAACATCAGCCACAATTTCAAACGTCGCATTGCTCATGTCATTTTCAATAACAAGAGCGCCGGATTCTTGGTTAATCATAGGATTCATTAGCTCAACCATGCCAGACTTACCGGCTGGTGTAATGGTCTTCATCTTGCGCTTGTCCTCAATGTAGACCTCTTTGGCCATTGACAGCCAGATTTCACCGCAGCGCTTCATGCCTTTTGCAAAGTTGCTCATGTAGATAAATGACTGCATATCAACGCGGGTCTGAATCATCTCCACCGCTTTGCCTGAGATGTTGCTGACCATCTTGTCGGCACCACCTTGGTTGCCCAAGATGTCCTGCATGTCGGTCTCGGTTATCTGCAAGAGCGCTGCCATTGCTGGTGGGATTGATGCGCTGCGGGTGTAGGCAACTGGGCCACTAGCTACTTGGTTGCCGTTCTGGTCAGTGATTGGGTTAATCAGCAAGTACGGATAGTCTTTGAGGTTATCCTCTGCCCACATGACTTGATGGCCAGCGACCTGCTCAGGCAGAAGGATGGGCTTTTCAACGCTTGACAGTGCGCTTATCTCACCGAGCTTGGATAGCTGCATATTCTTAAGTCTCTGCGCGTCCTTGGCCAGCCTGACGTGTCCCATGCAGCGCTCAATATTGTCAACAAACCAGCGTTTACCGTACACCACGACAATGGGGATGCACTTTCCTGCAATGTAGCCAGCGTCTTCCAGCACCTTGCCACCGGACAGAACGTACTTGTGCACGCGCTTAGTCTTGATGCGCTTTTGACGAATCTCCATCGTGCCAACAGCACTTAGGGTTTCCTCTAGCATCTCGTCGTTCGCAAAGTCTGCCTGGGTGTAGCGTTCTTCCTCGCCTGTAATGGTTTGGAAAATGCGTATAGTTTCGCTCTTTTCCTCGACCTTGTAATACTCGGCCACGTAAACAACGTCAGGTGTACACCAGTCAAACTCATACTGGTGGATAATCTTTGGCCAGCTTGCAGGGTCATCGTTGTAGGCTTCTTTGTAAGCCTGGCGCGTCATTGATGTGACAACAAAACAGAATTTTGCGTCGGACTTGTCTTGTCGTTTAGCGCCAAGGTCAAAGAACACCGAACTGTCAGCGTCAAAAATAGGCTCTATGCGTATGCGTTGGCGGTCATCTTCTGGGTCTTCATCGTCCTCGTAGGTGGTACGCAAGCGCCAGGCACCAATGCCGCCTCCAACAGCTTCCTCAAAAGCGTTGTCATAGGCTTCATCTGCCACGGATGCTTGCTCATCTGCGCGGTATAACCCGTCGCAAACCTCGGCCAGCTTGTCATTGTCTGTGCCGTCTTTGGACACAAAGTCCACGGTGATGCGGTTGTTGCGGTACTCGTTGACCACTCGAATCACGGACAGCATGATTTTATTAACCTCAAACTTGGGCTTGTTCTCGTACTGGTCCCAAAGTGGGCCTTCCCACTGACTGCCTGCCAGCGAGTAGAAGCGACGGTCTTGCAAGCACTGAAGGCGCTCGTCACGCAATGCGCTTTGAACATCATCAAATTGCATTAGTGCCTCATCATGCAAATTAGCAAGTCGCTGGTCGTTTGAAAGTCTGGCCATGTTAAATCCTCATTTTGTGCAATTTTCTCACCATTTGTGCATGGTGGCAATTGGCGTGAACATCGCCGGTTTTGTTATGGCTGCGCGTCTGACACCTTCGCAGGCGTAACGCAGCGCATCTATGACGTGGTTCTTCTTGTCTTCAAGCACTGGCAAGATTTTACCCGTTAATGCGTCTTGCTTGTAACTGTACAGCATAAGTTCGTCAATAGTGTGGATGCAGCGAGGGTGAACGATGATGTCGTAGTTCTTTAAAAACTCAATGCCCTCCTCTACCGACTTCGGCCCTTTGACTGCTGTCATTATCTTAGGAAAGCCGTTGCGCTTCATGTGGCTGATGGTCTCCGGTCTTGCTGAGTCTGCAACGATTGGCCACTTTTCTGCCTCTGGCACCTGCATAAATAGTTCAGGCGTGTTGACAATCTCACAGCCGACCATGTAAGCCTCATAGTCAATGTAGAGCTTGCGCCCAATGATGTGGCAACGCACCAAGGTGGTTGGGTCAACAGCGAAGCCCCAGTCAGCGCCGAGACGGTGGATTGCGTCTGTTGGAGCTTCGAAGTCGTCCACAACCCAGTTTTTAAACACGCGGCTGTTGCTGTTTGTTAGATACCCACCCATCCAAACGTGCAAGTATTTGTCGGGGTCGCGACGCTTGTCGTACTCCATCTCGTCACGCAAAACGGTTGGAAACCACGGGTTATCAGTAAAGTTAACCTTAATAACGCTTGCGTCTTTTGGTGGTGTCGGGCCGCGTAAGAGAAAGTCAACTGGGTCGGACTGTTGTCTTGGGTTCCACGTAAACCATAATTCACTGTCGGGCTTGCGAATAGTTGGCCGCAACAAGTCAAGGCTGGTCTGGCTCAGGCTTTGGGCTTCCTCCACCCAGGCGCAGTCGTAGCCCTCCAGCGACTTAATGCTATCGGCGGTGTGGTTCTGCATACCTTGAAAAATAATCGCGCCATCGGCCTTCTTGGACTTAATGACCGCATCCTGCACCTCAAAGTAGGCTCCAGCGTTCATGGCCTGAATCTTAATCTCTAACAAGCGTTTGACTGACTGGCTGAGTGATTTCTGGATTTCACGCACGCAAACACTGCGCCGCTTTTGATCCATGATGTGAGCCTCAATCATTAGTTCGGCAAAGGTGTGTGACTTGCCAGAGCCTCGACCGCCCCATGCGCCCTTGTAGCGGCTGGCCTCCATCAATGGCGTTGCCCACTCAGGAGTTTGGATTTGCAGGGTTTTACCCATTCTTGACAATGACGCGCTCAATCTTGGCAAACTCTAACGGAACGCCATCAGCACCTGTCAGTTCGTGCTTTTGCACCTCAGACCATCGCATCTGAGTCTTGCTCCACCAGATCATTGCTGTTGTGTCGCCGCCTATTGCCTTTTGGAATAGTGTTTGTCCTACCTGCTCATTAGCTGTGGCTTTGCCGGAAACCAGCTCGGCTGCAAAGTGTTTGCGCAGTGTGTCGGTGTCGATTCCATCACGCACTAAAACTGCTATTTGCTCAATTGGCAAGCCGACTCCTGACAAACTTTGTACCTGTTTGCGTTCTGCATCGGTCGGCTCAAATGCCGGTCTTCCCGCACCTGGCCGCGCACCACCATTCGGCCCTGTCTTTTTTAATACCGATTTTTCAGTTGTTTTCTTTTTTGTTTCCATTTTTTACCTTCGCGAAAGGTTACTTAGTTTCTGCGTGTGTGGTTTTGTATATGGTCTTTATGCATATTGCATTTAAAACCTTATGCTTCATTCTACTCAAAAAAACGCCCACCGCAAGGGCAGGCGTAAGTTGGCGCAAACCAACAGGAGAGAAGGCTTCATTGTAATTGCAAGCGCCACCAGTGTGCAAGTAGCAAAGCCTCAGCCCGACCATTGTCCTTTTTGCGTGCCAAAGGTGCTTCTGGCCATAAGTGGCGTGCAAGTAGTAGCGACTCGTTTTTGTCGCTTGTTAGGCAAAGGTCACGTTTCCACTTTTTAGGCGCCACCATGTGCGTAGGCGCATTTATACGCTGCATCAAAGCCAAGGCCATGCCAAACGCTATACCGAATTTAAACGTAGACGCTACGCCTTGCTTTGGCATTGAATGTACGGCCTCCACGCATACCTCTAAGTCTGCGCCGTCTCTTGCTTGGCTAATCTCGCTGTGGATGTCGTTGGTCAATAACTGCTTGCTGTCGTTTAGCATATCGCCACAACCCACATACTTACCGTGCCAGTCAATCATGCCCCACGCGCCGCTAAATCCTGGGTCTATACCTAATATTTTCATTGGTCGTTAATCCTTTGCATAACTTCGTTTAGCAGGTCGAACTGATTGCCGTATTGCTTTTCAAAGCGCTTTTTCCACGGGTGGACTGCTATAAGCCCAGCTTGTCCTGTGTTTTCTTGGTGGTGTCCCGCGCATAGGGGTAAGACCTTGGTATGCGCGTTTGGCTTGGTTCGCCCGTCAATGTGGTGTATCGACACTTGGTCGTTAAAGACGCCATCCTTTAGGCAAGCAATGCAACCAAGTTGAGCAATGCGGTTTTGTAGCGCCTTTTCTGACGTTGAGCGTGTTTTACCCTTCATCTAATGTCACTCCATTTTGAGCCGCCCACGCCATGCAGAACTCTGTGAACTCGCTTGCGTCTGCCTTATTGAATTTGCGCGACTGTATACCTAGTTGAACCACCCTTTGACCGTCTAAGCTCGGCGCTACCTTACCTGCTGACCTGCCAGTCTCGCTTGCCCACTGGTCAATCAAGAAACGCTTCCAGCTTTCGCCATCCCACTTAGCGCCCGCATGGTTTGCCTGCTTTGCAATCTGGCCAATAATTGCGTGGTACATCTCATTTTGAGGCTGGCTGCGAGTCTCGCTTGTGACTTCCAATGTAAATTTTTTACCTCCTATCAGATGAGGCTTCATCTTTTGATAAATGTTCGTTACCACCTGGTGCGCCTGTTGCGCATTGTGTAGCGTTATTTTCATTTTCTGTTCTTCTCCAATGTCATTAGCGCCCTAATATCATCTGCGTACTTTTGTCCGTATTTTTTAGCCAATTTATCCATCACACCCCTAAACCACTCTGGCGCTTTTTCAGCTTGCCACTTGTAGCTGTACACCAACTCGCGAGCCAAACCCT
>Ga0222708_1000425_pt1 | contig 11066 bp, 11 predicted proteins | sample AntAcemetage1576_FD_179806 | JGI IMG/M metagenome (GOLD analysis project Ga0222708, IMG submission 179806) | Saline water microbial communities from Ace Lake, Antarctica - #1576 | ecosystem: Environmental > Aquatic > Non-marine Saline and Alkaline > Saline | place: Antarctica: Ace Lake... | reverse complement strand
TGGTGGGGCGCGATGATGCCACTGATGAAAAAACCCCCGACATTTGAAGCATTCGTGCAGCCCGTTCGCCGCCGTGAAAAGCAGTCGAAGGAGGTTTTGCAAGTGATGTTTGACACACTGGCAGCGCTGTGGGGCGCAAAGAAGGAAACCTGATGGCATCATCTGTGATCGGCGCGCTTCGGGTCAATCTGGGCCTTGACTCTGCCCAGTTTAACCGGGGGGCACGAGAAGCCGAAAGCCGGGCATCGCGACTCGGCAGTCAGATGAAAAAGATCGGCGCGGCGGCGTCACTTGTTGGCGCTGGCGTCACGCTGGCGATCCGGGGGCAGCTTACCGCATCCGACGAGCTAGGAAAAACCGCGCAGGCTCTTGGTGTGCCGGTTGAAGCCCTTTCTCAACTTCAACACGCGGCCAGCATGTCGGGCGCGTCGATCACCGGCCTTGAAACCGGACTGCGGCGCCTGTCTGCAAACATGGTGGAATTTCCAGACAAGTTTTCTGACCTTGGGATTGCGGTTCGCGATGCCAACGGTGAAATCCGCCCGACAAGCGACGTGATGGCCGATTTGGCCGACGTCATGAATTCAATGCCAGACGGCGCGGAAAAGACTGCGCTGGCCATGGATTTGATGGGCCGGTCCGGCGCTGAACTGATCCCGATGTTTAACGGCGGCGCGGCAGGTTTGCGCAAGATGATGGAAGAGGCAGACCGGCTTGGCCTGACCATCACGCAGAAAACGGCACTTTCGGCGGCTGAATTCAACGACAACCTTTCGCGCTTGCGCAGCCAAATGCAGGGCGTTGTTCGAATCATCACCGCAGAACTTGTGCCGGTTCTGGTCAACATCAGTGCGGCGATTGTCAGCGTGGCGCAGAAGTTTGCCGGGCTTTCCGATAGCCAGCGCCGGTTCGCGTCTATTGCTGCGGTTGTGGCGGTTGCCATTGGGCCAATCCTGATCGGGCTTGGTTTTTTGCTTGTTGGCTTGACCGCTCTGACCGGGCCGCTTGGCCTTGCGATCATCGGCCTCGCTGCTGTTGGTGGCATCGCTGCCTATGTCGCGTCGCAATGGGAGAGCCTGAAGAAACGATTCCCCGGCATCACTGGCGCGCTGAAATCCGCTGTGGATGTTCTCGGCCAAGCGTTTACAGCCCTGTGGACCGGCCTGAAAGAAGCAGCCGGGTTTGCGTTTGAGCAACTGTCGATTATCGTTGGCGGCATTGGGGCTTTGATGCGCGGCGATTGGGCGGCGGCGCTGGACTATGGGCGCGAGTACGTAAACAATTGGAAAGACCTTTTCGCACCGATTGGCGTTTCAATCTTTGCTGAAGTTTCTTCGTGGCCTGGACGGCTTGTAACATTCGGTGCAACGGCTGTTACCTCTTTGTCCGGGGGTATTGCGTCGCGCGCAAATGACGTTCTAATCGCAATCAAATCTATATGGGAAGCCATTCGGGGTGAAGTTTCCGCATGGGGAACAAAAATGGTCCAAGTCGGGTCTGAAACGCTGCAAGGTTTGATTGATGGACTAAAAGACCCTGATAAAATGGGGCAAATCGTTCGCGCTGTAGATAGTTTGGGTCAAAGGCTTATTACTACTTTAAAAAATAAGCTGGAAAGCAAATCACCTTCCAAGGTTTTCGAAGGCATCGGACGGGATACGATTGATGGTCTCACCATAGGCATCAAGTCGAATTCTGGCGAAGCTGTGGGCGCAATGGTGACGGTAGCAACGGACATCATCAGTGCGGGCGAACAACTAGCTGCGTCCAAATCCACTTTTGAGGTTTTTGGGGCTGGGTTTGGCGACCTGGTGGCCGACATTGCTTTTGGATCACGCAAGATTGCCGACGTGATCAAGGACTTGGCAAAGCAGATTTTAGCCAGCGGGATCAACAGTCTGATCAGCGGTCTTTTTAGCGGCGGGGCTGCGGGCGGCGGCGGCGGTTTATTCAGCAAGCTGTTGGGCGGCATCTTTAAGTCGTTTGACGGTGGCGGCTATACAGGTGACGCCGCGCGGTCGGGTGGGTTGGACGGCAAAGGTGGTTTTCTGGCGATGATGCACCCGCAAGAAACAGTGGTCGATCACACAAGGAACGGAGGCGGAAACCAGACCGTCAACATCATGCTGCATGCGCCATCCGGCTTCACCGCCGAGCAAATGAACCAGATCCAAGGCGTGTCGGTTCGTGTGGCCGAAACAAGCATCGCGTCGAACAATCGAACAATGGCCGACATGCAATACCTGAAGGGCGGTGCATGATGGATGTTGCTTTCCCACACCCGGTAAGGGTGCGGACCTCGGTGCCGTCTTTGACTGGCCTGCGATATCAGCCGTTCACCAACATCGACGGCGAAACATTTGCCGTCCCGGCGTTGAACGGGTTCTGGAAGCTCGACATGAGCCTGATCGCCACCGATATTCGGGCGCAACTGGCGTTGTCGGCTTTCGTGACGCAAATGGAAGCGGCGGGCGCAACGTGCATCGTGCCGGTGGCCGTGCAGGCCAGACCGAACGATGACACGGGCCGGATGATCAGGCCTAACGCAGCCGCGCCAGAATATACCTTTGATCATGTGGGGTGGGATGGCGCACCCTTCGACGGGTTCAAACTACGCGTGGCGGCGGCGCACCGGGACAGCTATCTCGACATCAACAAGCCCGCCCTGTCGCAGCTTTGGCCTGGGCATTACATCACCTTGGATGACAGATTGTATCAAGTGGTGAAGGTTTCAGCCATCGCAGAGAGTGAAACCGCGATCCGGGTGTCGGTTATGCCGAATATTCGCGGGGCGCACACCATCAACAAAGTCGTTGTGGTAGATCAACTTGCGTTGAAATGCAAAATGGAAAGCGGCGATCAGATCGGCGCCAGCTTTGAGCCTGTGCGGTTTGGCAACGTGTCTTTTGTCGAGGCGTTCTGAATGAGCATTCATGACATTTCAGACGAAGATTTGCGGCGCGGCGATATTGCCTGCACGATATTGTGCCAGATGGATTTCCGCACGAACCCGCAAAACTGGTGGCTGGGATATGGGCCGCTGACAGCGGGCGGCGTCGAATACCAGGGTACGGGCGACGTGATCAAGATATCGGCCATTTCGCTGACCTATGGCATGAGCGCAGGCATGGTGCGCTTTGATATCCCCAACGCATCGCCGCAGATGGTGGCGCGTTGTGATAACCAAGGCATCGAGGTCAACAGCCGCCGGTGTCAGGTTTTTTACCAGTTGTTCTCGACGGTGGAACGCGATGGCGAACATCAGGGCCGGTTAATTGGTGATCCTATCAGCATGTTTGTGGGTCAGATGAAAGACATGCGAAGCACGTCATCGGCAGAAAACCGCAGTATTGAGCTGGAAGCCTATGGGCGCATGTCGCGGCAGGGCAAGGCCCCGTTTGGGCGCTGGACGGATGCGGACCAGCGTGCGCGCTATCCTGGCGACACGGGGCTGGCTTTGTTGGCGTCGTTGAAGGACAAAAGCATAGTGTGGGTACCGGGGTCGTGATCCGCGCCGCGACTGAGGCTGACATACCACGTTGCGTTGACCTTGTGGAGGCGCTGGTAGCGTCTGTGGGCGGGCCACAGCGTGTGTGCCGCATTAAGACCGGAGAAACCTTCGCCGGATTGATCCATGCCCCCAGCGGCGCTGTTTTCGTATCGGTCGGCGGATTTATCGCGGGCCAGATCGGCGCGACCGTTGTCAGTCCTGATCCGGTGGCATGGGAGTTGGGTTGGTTCGCGCGCGACCGGAGCGGTATGGCTTTGCTGGCCACTTTTGAGGCTTGGGCAAAAGAGCGTGGCGCATGCATGATCAAGATGAGTTGTGCCGGGGGCGCGGTGCAGCGGCTGCTTGACCGGCGCGGCTATGCGGTGGCAGAAGTTCAGATGTTCAAGGCGGTTGTCTAGATGGCCATATTTACAGCGATAATCGGGGCCATCGCTTCCTTCGGTGCATTTCTCGCCGCGTCAGTGGGATTCGGCGCTGCAGCGGCAGCTTCAATCGGTGCTGGTCTGGCGAGGCTTGCCGTAAGTCTGGCTCTAACCCTCATACAGCGCGCTTTGCAGCCCAAAATCAGCCGACCCGTTCAGGAAATTCAGGCGGTCATCAATCAGACCGATGCGCCGCGCCGGGTATTTGTCGGAGAGAACCTAACTGGCGGCATTCGGGCATTGTTCGAGGTAAAGGCGGGAATACTTCATCAGATCATTTTGGTGTCGCACGGAAAGATTGATGAGTTTGTGGCTTTCTGGGTTGATGGATCGCCCGAGACAGTTAGCGCGGGCGGTGACATCACGGCGGGAAAGTTGGTTGGGTTTGTCAACGTGCAGACCCGAGACGGCAGCGCGCTTGGAGGTGACTACTCAAATGCCATCAGCGATCTGACTATATGGGACGTTAATCGCAAAATAGAAGGTCAATCCACTTTTTACGTGAGGATGGCCGCACCCCCACCAGAAAACTTCTCGACGATTTTCCCAAAGTCCTACAACACGTCCTTGCAGTGGGTGATCAAAGGGCAAGCGATCTATGATCCTCGCAATTCGTCTAACGTATATGGCGAGAATGCAGCTTTAATCATTGCGCACTTCCTGACTCACCCTGATGGCTACCGGCTCGACACTGTGGACATCGACTGGGCCAACGTGTCTGAGATGGCTGATGTGGCTGATCTTGCCATCGCGCAGCTTGCAGGAGGCACGGCGCCAAACCTGCGCCTCTGGGGATATTGGACATTTGACGAGGAACCTATCAACGTGCTTGACCGCATGCACGGCAGCAGTGGAATTCGCGCCTATGAGCAGCAAAATGGAAAGATTGGGTTGATTGGAGGACCCTTTGGTACCTCGGCTTGTACATTGACTGCCAAAGACATTGAGATGGTCAGGTCGAGTGAGGCCATCAGCGAACGCGAAGGCTACAACGTTCTGCGCGTGTTCCACATGGACGCATCTCAAAATTATAGCGTGACCGAGGTTGACGCGTGGAAGGACACCGCGCGACTGGCAATTGAGGGCGAGGTAGTGAAAGAGTACAACATGGAAATGTGCCCAAACCGGTCACAAGCTCGTAGGCTGGCAAAGCAACAGATACATGACGACAACCGCGCCAAGATTGAGATCATAACCAATCTGGTGGGTCTTAAAGCAAGGTTTCCCGCAGCTGTAGGCCAGCGTCACACGATTACTATTGACTACCGCCCCGAGGATGGATCAGGGCGGGTTATCGCGGGCGAATACGAAGTGATGAATCATGACTTCAACCCGATTGATATGAAATGCAGCATTGAGCTTGCGCGCGTTGACCGTGCATCGGAAGCATGGACAGTTGCCGAAGAGGGGTCACCCCCGACTCCTTTGCCAGCATCTGAGACCGATATCACTCCAACCTTGACCGCAGTGCTTACTCAGCGACTGATCAGGGTGACCTCAGATAACAAGCAGGCAATTTTAGAGGTAATCGCTACACCTATCGCTGGACGATTTGATATCAGCATGGAGGCTCGGTATCGAGAAGTTGGTGAATTCTTTTGGATCAACATGATCAACAGCGGATATCGATCTCAGTCGGGTGCTCTTGAAGATGGAGAAGAGTATGACGTTCAAGCGCGCCTTTCGGGTACTCTGACAAATATTCCACCGTGGCAAGATGTCGATAAATTGACGATCCAAGTCGACGCAACACCGCCTGGCACTCCGATTGAGCTTGTTGTTTCAAACGGTACTGGCTCTGTACTATCAAGCTGGCGTAACCCAGCTGCTCCATTTTCAAATCTGCGCATCTATCGCAGCACAGCGTCACTTTTTTCCGGCGCGTCATTGGTCGGAACAACGGGCGGTGTTGCGGGTCAGATATCAGAATTCACGGACAGCACAGTTTTAGCAGCGACCAACTACAACTATTGGGTCGCAGCCGCGAATGTCTCTGGCGTTGAAGGGGCAGCGGTTGGACCTTTCAATATAACAACAACTTAGACCGGCAAAATATCCGAAGTATGGTCTTTTTTTGTTAGTCTTTTTCTGCACGGAGGCATGAATGCCCACAGATTTCACCGCAAAAATAAACCGAGTTTTACGCGACTATGAGGGCTATACTGGCGATGGTCAGGGCGGTTCTGGCGCCCTGCCAACAGGCGATAGGTCCACAGCAAAAAAGCCGATATCGAAGCTGGATTTGCGCGATGCGTTCCTTTCGCTGCCGCTTGGCCCAACCGGGCTTACTGGATCGCGCGGACCTCGGGGATTCACTGGCCTAAAAGGCGACGCCGGTTTTAGCCTGCAATTTGCGCTGACTATGGGCGCATCTGCTAACATAGCAGATCGACCAACTGCTGACAGTGATCCTGCCCCTGTTGACGGGAGCACTTGGGGCCTGCTGGCGGGCGAGCAAATCACTGTTTTTGTCTGGGCTAATTCCCAATGGAACAACGCAGGCAGCATAACCAGCGCTTCAGCTGCGAACATCGCAAACACGATCTATGTGCAGGAGAACGGTAGCAACGCGCTGTTTGGCGGGTCTCCTGCAAATGCTGTCGCCAGTATTGAGCGGGCTCTGGAAATTGCGGCAACGCGCGAGGGCGAGCTGACGCTGATCGACCTTCTGGGCGCCAACAGCGACGCGGTGACACAGGGCCATCTGGACATGCCCGACAACACTGTGATCCGGTCAGTGCACCGGGCGTGGATCATGCGGCCTGCAGCGGGTTTTGAAGAGCGCAACCTTTTCCGCATGGGTTCAGGCTGTTTTGTCGAAGGCGTTCTTTCAGAGGGCTTCCAAGTTGACAGTCTGACAAACCCGACCGAGGGCTTCTTCGCTTCGTTTCGCCCGGGCGCAGTCATTCGCCGCGTTCCTTACGTCCACAAGATCGCTGTGCGAACGGTTGTTTCGTGGGGCCTTGTTGCCCCGCCACTGGACCGTGCCAACGGCAACCCGGCCATCGGGCGCGGGGGCGGAGTGATCCTGGCCGACGGCGCCGTGTGCAGTCAGTACAGCACGTTCCCTAACATCATGGCGTGGGGGGCTACGCCAGTGACGCCAAACGGCATTGGGTACTGTGCCAAGAACGGTGGCCTCTACAACGCGGTCAACGCGGTTTCAATGTGGTCTCACAAGCACCATCTTGCTCTGACCGGCGGGCAGGGAATTTTGTCAGCTTGTTCCACCCAGTTCGGTGACTTTTCAATGCAGGCCGATGGTTTCCGGCTGATCGTAATACCGGGGGCGTCCGGGGCAACCCTGACGGTGCAGGTTGCCGCTGATGACGCAATCGAGGCAGCATCGGCAACGATTGTCAATAATATGTGGACGGCTCTCGTAACAGGTTCTTACACAACGACGTGGAACGCCGAGGATGAAGCGTATACCCGTGCCGACGCGTTGCTCTTTCTGCGTTGCATCCGATGGGTTCTGGAATACGCGAACGAACAGCCGCTGATTGACTTTGCAAAGGGTCAGTTCAACACCGTTGGAGCGCGCGCATTTTCAGCCGACAAGCTGGATGCCTTCGTTTTCAGCTTCAACCACATGCGAGACAGCATCAACGCTTTAGGCGGGGTCAACGCTGCATCTGATACCATTGTGACTGCGCTGGTCGCGGCTTTGAACGCCACGCTGACAACGCCGGTTACACGCAAGGAGCCGTCCAAGATCACGAGTATCGGCCACACATGGTCTGCAACCATGTCTGGGGTCGCGCTGACCAAGATCCCGCCCGCTGCCAACGCCACACCCATTCAGGACAGCATCCTTGAGACCAACGAGGGCGTCGTCGTCGCGTCTGGGCAAGACGATCAGGGCAACGCGCTGTTTGTTGGTGGTCTGACAATTTTGGCAGACACCGGAGAACTGGGGGGCCCGCCGTTTGAACAGGCGGTGCGCCGCATCGCCACTCGTTCCGCTATCGCAAGGAGTTTCTGAATATGCCCCGCATCACCTGCAAAACGCCGTCTACGGGGCGCGCAATTCCCGTCATTCAGCTGAACGTACCAGCCGCAGCAACGACGATTGCTGAGGCTCCGGATTTCTCGGTGCCCGATCCCAGCCTGACCTTTACAGGTCGTGACCCGGCCGATTCTGCCCGCGCCATCCGGCCCGGTGAGGTGTTTTTCCTTACACCGATATATTGCCGGAATAAAAGTACGGCAACCGCTACCATTACGGTGCAAATCCTGACGGAGGCAGGGGTGACGCTATCGCTGGCAGTTTTAGCTATCCCCGCTGGCGAGACGCTGGCCATTCCTGTGCAAGGCTTGTCGCTTTTGAAGCGCGTATTGGCAGGCACCAATGGCGACAGGCTTCGGGTCACTGCATCCTTGGCTAATGTGTTCGACATCATTGGTACGGCAGAAGAAAAACTTTCGTCTGAGCATATCGGGGTCGAGACATGACCCTTGGAAAGTTCATCAGCGGGCGCGTTGATCAGTCTCCTCACATGCGTGAACGTGTTTTCGCGGACCTTCCTGACGCTGGGCTGTATCCGGGTGGCAGCGTTCTGGCAGAAGATGGTCAGGTTTATGACTCTATACGGTTTCCAACATCGGGTGACGATTTTGAATGGAAATCTTCATCGGCTTTGACTTCTTTAAGCGAAAGCGCGTCATATACAATTGGCGCGAGTGGTGACTACCCGACAATCAACGCGGCACTTGAAGAGGTGTCGCGTCTTTCGCCGACGTACCCAGCTAATTGGCAGACAGCGGGCCAGTTGAAAATTACCCTTAACATTCTATCCGGTCATGTTATGGCCGAGCAAATAAACGTGGTTGGAATTAACCTGGGATTTATTACCATCACAGCACAAGACACCACTGTGGCGGTAGATCCAACTGCCTTAACCAGGGCAGTCGGCGGCAATGCTCACGCGCTCTTTAATGGTTTTAACAGCGTAATGCCTGTGATTGAGGGCGTTGTTTTCAGTTTGAACTCTGGTACAGTTCCAGTGGATATGACCTTTCTTGGCGGCGAATACACACCGCAAAGCTACGGTATGATAATTACCTCGGCTGCCTCGGCTGCATTAGTATCTGTGCGTTTGCCCGCAGAAACCTACAGACGCGTGTGTGGTTTTAATGGTTTTTCGTATAACATTGCAGCCAGTGCGCAAGCCCAGATTCTTGTTAGCGGCGGAGATATAAACGACGCTACAATAGTCGGCGCGAGAGCGCAGACCGGAGGGGCGATAACCCTAGGCTCTACTACTGGAACCGGGGCAACGCTTCATGGATTGCAAGCAGTGAATGGCGGATCAATCAGCGTAGTAGAAACGGGATTGCTTACCGATCTGGAGGTAACGCCGGAGAACTACAAGCGAGGCGCGTCTAATAGTCCGAGCGACATTAGTGTTATAATTGGAGGAGTCATTTCCTTTAATTCAAATACAGATATGGGCGGATTGTCACAACCTGCAAACATCCTGAGCAAAAGTGGTATAATTTTTTCCCCTCGTATTGTGTCAGAGTCCTATGGCGTTGGTTTTATCATAGCTGACGATGCCGTAGCCACGATTGTTCCCCCGAGGCTTGGCGGGTTCCTTACGGTGACTGTGCAAAATGGAACAGCGTTTATCGTCGCGGCTGGTGGAATAGTTGGGTATTCCTGCGGCGCATCCCTATCGGCAAGTGAACTGTCATTCGCTGGTCACGGGGCTAATCTGGTTGCAACCACTGGCACACTGACCGGCACAACCGGAGTTGATGGCGACGTTACAGTCTCGGCTCGCGCGGCTGATATACAGATCGAAAACCGCCTTGGTGGTGCCCGGACCTTTTATGTGAGTTGGATGTAAAATGACAATGGCAGCAACACTGACAAACGGAACCACCGGCTGGACCTTGCAGGATGGCGATGATGGCCCGCAAACTCTTGTCTGGATGCCGGTGGATGCCACGGCGGCGCAGGCCCTTGCGGCTTTCACTGCAAGCCAAAATCAAGACGCGCCAACAGCTGCGGAACTGCTGGAAATAGAGCGGGCCGGAATGGTTGTATCGCCACTGCAAGGGCGACTGGCTTTGGGTGAAACTGCTGTTGCTGCCTTGGACGCTCTTGCCGCACACGCCGATACTCCCTGGGCGACGAAAGAGGCGATCAAGAACGCCTCGGAATGGCGTCGAATGTCGCCGCTGATGGGCACACTGGGGGCCGCGCTGGATTATACGCCTGCGGAAATGGACACGCTGTTTCGCGCGGCGAAGCTGTTGCAGGTATGATGACGCTTTATGAGGCCACCAAAGATATGCATCACGCATGTGAAGCACACGCCGTTGGCCAGCGTATGGCGGCGGGTGCCATCACTGCGCAGGAATGGGCTGATTGGCTGGCCGCGTTCCGTGCGGTGCATCTGGTTATCGACCGTGTTCACCCCGCTCATCTGGCCCGCGTTGCGCTGTTAGACGCTGATCTTGCACTGTTGCCCCCGCCGCGACCTGGTAAGGCAGCACGGGCGCTTGCCGCCAGCCTCACCAGTGCAGACGCGATCAACGCGGCTGGCTACGTCCTGCACGGCGCGCACAGGCGCGGTGGCAGGGTGCTGGCGGCGACGATGGGCAGAGCGGGACTGCCGACCGCCCATGTGTCGTACCCGCTGCCTGCCGAGGCCGAAGCGTTCGTGAAGACGTTGCGGGCCAGAGCCGAATTAGCGACCGCCGCTGTGGCGGTGTTTGCCGGGCTGTTGACGGTTATGGATGAGATCGAAGGGAATATTTAATGGCCTTGAATATGGACTGGTCGATAGGGAATCTGACCACGATTGTGCTGGTGGCGACATCTGCTGTGGGCATGGTCACGACGATGAAAACGACACTCGCGTCATCGCAGCGTCAAATCGAGATCATGGAGACTGCTGCCCAGGGCCGTGAGGTGAGATTGCGGACGTTGGAAATTCAGCAGGCTGGGCAATCGTCAGATTTGCGGGCAATTCAGCAAGGAATCGCAGAAATCAAGTCGATCCTTTCCCAGCGGCCTGAAAAGCCCTGATCCACTCACATCGCAACCCACCAGCCCCGCCAGCGGGGTTTCCAGACATGGAGAACCACATGGAAATGACGCATATTCAGGCGCTGTTGGCATC
>Ga0222708_1000424_pt1 | contig 11069 bp, 10 predicted proteins | sample AntAcemetage1576_FD_179806 | JGI IMG/M metagenome (GOLD analysis project Ga0222708, IMG submission 179806) | Saline water microbial communities from Ace Lake, Antarctica - #1576 | ecosystem: Environmental > Aquatic > Non-marine Saline and Alkaline > Saline | place: Antarctica: Ace Lake... | reverse complement strand
AGCTAATCCAGTAGCAGCCGCATAATATGGAATTTACAGAACACGAACAGTCGCTAATGAAGGTACTAGCAGAAGAAGAAACCTTTGCTTTACTGACAAAGATATTTGTTGACATGCCTACAGCCAACCTAGCTGAGCTGGACAAGAACATTGTCGCCCTCACTGACGCTGAGTATGGTCAACTAATGAAAGTAAAGTACCTACGTGAAAAAGACAACAAGTCACGCCTAGAATTTATAATCAAGGCAACAAAAACAAGAACCACAAATAACGCAGGTGCTATTGCTCCAAAATAAACGTGGTATAATAGTAGTACATGACACTAAAGTCTATAAAAAGATTATAAAAGGACTAAACCTCAAAAAGATATGAACGTAAATACAACAGAGGGAACAGAAGAAGAAACTAATGAAGAAACTTATGAGGACACTAACGAAACTGAAACTCAAGAGACAGAACAAGGTGAGGACAATGGCGCAGATTCAGACCGAACCTACACCAAAGCCGAACTTGACCAACAACTCAAAGACCGAGACAAGCGTTGGAAAGACCGTCTTAAAAGCAGTAAAGAAGGTTCTAAAGAAACTAAAGAAGTAAGTTCAGATGACAGGGTAAACCGTATCGAACTAAAGGCGGAAGGAGTAAAGGATAAAAAAGCCCAAGACGTAGTTTTAGAGTATATCGCTGAAAAGAAAGTACTCGGGAAAGAAGTGGATATTGAAACAGCCTTAAGGTCAGTAGCAGTCAAGGAGGCTCTACAAGAAATCAAGGCTAAGAACGTACCACCACCTTCTACTAGAACTACTGGAGGAGCATCAGACAGTATCGCTTACTGGGTACAGGAGACTAAGAAAGGAAACTTTCCTACAGACCCAGCTATCCGTAAGCAACTACGTGGAATGAAAATCTTCTAAATCTTGTGCATGAGCGGGTTAACTAATTAATTTTAACCCAATATGTCCAACGTATTTAACAGTGACGTACACAAGCAATTTTACATCGCTGGTGTACAAGACGAAAACCGAGACGCTCTACCAATGAAGTATGTATCTGATATTCAAACTGAAAACGCTGAATACCTATATAACCGTTACGGAGCAGACCTCGTAGCACAGAACTCTACTGACTCAACTTACTCAACACCAGCGTTTACATACTCTGCTGACAGTAAGCTAATCAACCTAGAGGCTATCTCTGCTGACCGAATCTCAGAAAAGGAAATGTCACGTCAAGGATTTGACATCGTGGCTGACCGAACAAACAAGCACGCTTACGCTATCAAGCAGGCGGTTCACCGGAACGCTGCACGTGTTACACGACTTGGAGCAGGAAGTATCTTAGACAACGAAGTACTTGCAGGTTCAGCATCAGCTCGTACCCCGATTACTGTTTCTGCTACAAATGCAGATGACATCGCTGCTACAGTTACACAGCTATTGCAAGAAGGTAACGCTTACGGCTCAGGAAACCCATACGTGATGATGAGTCCAAAGCAAGCTAAGTTCTTTAACCTGTTTTCAATGGGTGCTGGATTCAGCTTTGCAGACCGAGCATTAGAGAAAGGTATGTTCATGCTAGGAGGTGGAGAAAGAATTATCCGAGGAGCTGCTGGATTTGGCGGGCTTGACGTAATCGTAACTAACGAAACACCTCGAATGGCACGCTACGTACTTGCTGCAAACCTAACTGCTGCTGATACTCTTACCATCAATGGTGTAGTACTATCAGTTGTAGCAACACCTTCTGCTGCTGGAGCTGTAGACCTTGGAGGTTCTGCTGAGGCAACTATCGATAACATCGTAGCTGCTATCAACAACTCTCTAGGATTTGCTGCTGGTGTAGGAGCTGCTGACTCATACTTTGAGCTTTCAGCCGCTAACCGAGCTGTCTTTACAAACGCTGGTATTACTGCCCGAAAGGTGTCAGCTACTACTATCGAAGTAGATGGTTTCGCTACTCTTACAGTTGCAGAAGCTGGCGCACAGTCAACTTGGAGTGCTGTATCAGACGTAATGCTTGCTGGAGCCTACAACTCAACTACTATCGCTCTACCGAGTGCTGGTATGACAGTGAAGGAAAAGGAAGTACCATTGTTCAACGGTATCGAAATCATGGTTGCTCAGCAACACGATGCAGTTATCTGGACAAAGGACGCACCGAAGATTGTACAAATCCTCTGCGCTGCCTAACCAAAGTCACAAAAACCCCTTTCTTATGGGGTTTTTGTAGGAGGTGCTCCGCTCTGTGCCTCCTACAAAGCCCCTATAAAACATTATGTCATCAACATTAAACACACCAGCCGAATTATTTGAACACTTAAAGTTCATTACAGGACAAGATAACCTTAGTGCTGTTAATGGTACAAGAATGTTCAAGTACGCTCTCAACGATTATTCAATGATAGCAATGGGTTCAGATGGTGTACAAAAGTTTGACGATAGAAACCACGTTGACGGCAGTGGAAACCCTACGTACCCCATCGCTACCTCAACCGTATCAGCCTCAAACCCAAAGATTCAACTAGATAAGTCATTCCTGCAGCTAGATAGAGTCACAGTGACCCTCGCAAACGGCACAGAACGCCCACTACGAGCAATAGACCGCCGAGACTATAAAGACACCACATTGGAAGTACAATTTGGTACAGGCGTGCCTACGCACTATGATGTAGACGGTAACGGACTAGCTGTTTATCCAGTACCAGACGGAACGTACACCACGACCGCTTACTACACCCGAGCAGCTAAACACATAGACGTAACTGACAACACTACAGACGTAGGTATTCCCCTTACCCACCACTTTTACTTGATACTGCACTGTTCAAGGCAGATGGGCCTTAGAACGATTGACGCTAACCGCACAGACGTAGCTAGTGAATTAATAAAATGGGAAGGAGCCGAGTCAGGTGGTCGTATGTCAGGCGGAAAGATTAGATACTACTACGCTACCCGAGATGAAGACCGACCGAAACGGCTACGAGTAAAGAACTTATCAACCAGAGCATTTAACCGAATAAATACATAATATGAGTACACTACACTTACGAGCACTTAAACAAGGACTTGATGCAGTTCTTGCGCTAGGCACACCAAAGCTGTCATTCATGGCAACAAGCTTTACACCAAACGCAGGGACACAAGCTTTCTGGTCTGACGTTTCAGCCTCACGAGCCAATGGAACTACAGACGTTACTCTAGCAAGTATCACTACTACAGTAGATGCGGGTAACGCCCGTATGGAGTTTGACACCGCTAACCCATCTTTAGCGGCTGTTACTACGACTACTAACAAGTACACTTTGTGGGTAGATACAGGCGTAGCAGCTACATCACCAGTACTAGCTACCATCGACATTGTGGAGGGAACACTCTCCCCAGTATCGGGAACACTAAGTATCACCGTTAACGCAGAGGGACACTTCGCACTTAAGGCGGTATAGATCATGGCTGTAATAGAATCAACGTCATCAGTTGCAGTAGCAAAACAGACAAACGCTGTTTACACTAAACCTACAGGGCTTGCTTTGGGGGATTTGATGCTGGTTTTTCTATTACAATCACAGGACGGTACATCTGGAGTTATGCCAGCCAGTACCACTCCAGCCGGGTGGACAGAAAATGCCCTTGCATCAGGCACCGACGGCCCCAACACACCTACCCGACTACAAGTGTTTTCTCGGGTAGCAGAAGCAGCAGACGTAGCCGCATCCAACTTTACCTTCCCTGTCGGAATAGGGACTGGTGGTTATTCTGGCGGTAGTATGTTTAGAATATCAAACAGTGCGATTACCCCACCAACTATTTTTATCTCGGGACTAGATACAACGCGAAACGAATTTGCAGCATTTACAGGCTCATTAAATGTAGCTTTTGATGACTCAATTCTCTTTATGGCGTTAATTGGCAGGGATAATGGTGTTGCAGACGGTACCTCAGACTTTACAGTTTCGGGTACTAACCCAACCTGGACAGAGCGGTATGACCAAAACGTACAGGATGCAGACCAAGACCATCAGTTGGCTATAGCTTCTGCGCCGTTAGCTGTAGGGAGGACGATAACCACCTTTGGTGCAACTTGGGCAGAGAGCTTGGTAAACCGTTCCCTTGGAGTTCTTATCTACGTTACAACACCAGCGGACGGAGCGGGAACAAACGCTTTGCTTTCAGTATCTCCTACTACCTTTTTAAATACAGGAGTGGTGGTCGGGACTGCAGGCACAAACGTACTGCTTGAACCAATCCCAGATATGTTCTCTCAGTCAGGCAGAGGTGAAACACCTACAGTGTGGACACCAGAAGTCAAAACACCAGCCACTTGGGCACCAGAAATAAAATAATATGTCACCAGAACAACTACAACAATTTGAAGAAATGAAACGTACTATAGAACATTTGCGTACAGTAACTGACGTTTCTTTTATTGCAGAACTTAAACGAAGACTGAACGTAGTCGCCCCACAAGATATACGGCTCTCAGACCTCTTTGATGTAGATACTGGAGGAGTAACAGACCAACAAGTAATAAAATACAACATCACAACCCAAATCTGGGAGAACGCTAACGACATAGACACATAATATGAGTACATACAAAGCACCAGCAGACGGAATATTTAAACAAAACAACAAAGCTGATTCATACAGTGATTTGTGGGCTACTTTTGGTGTAGATATATCATCTATATACGGAAAACTACGGACAAGTAAGCGACTCGCACCGACAATGAGTACTGTTAAGACTAATAATGACGATGTGGCTGCGTTTGTTGTTTATAAAGGTAATATAGTAGCCCATGCTAGAGGGGCAAGAACTATGATTCTGCAATCTTATAGAAACCCACGCCTATCTGGTAACTGGGCTTCTAGTGCTGGTTCTTTAGATGTTGGACAAGAAACCGACTCTGTTGTTTTCAATAATCAGTTATTGATTTCAACAGGTACAAACATAGCCATGACTACAAGTGCCACCCCACCATTCTCATATGACGAAGACTGGTGGACAGCAGTCACAAGTGGTACAGCACTAACTAATGCCAAACCACATATAATGGATGTATCCCTCTTAGGGCAAGAAACCTTATTTGTCACAGATAGTAATAGAGTCCGGTATTACAACACTACCGCTGGACATTCAACAGTTACTTTACCCACACACCTCACCGCTTGTTCTATCACAACAGATGCTTTTGCTACATGGGTAGGGACTTACTCAAACTCAGGCGATGCTTATGTATATGAAATCTATGTAGGAGAACAAAGTGGCGGTACACCGATTGCTAGACGCTCATACAGAATCAAAGGAGCAACCGCAATCCTATCAATGGACACGACAGACGATGGTGTACCTTATCTCGTAACCGATAAAGGAAAGATTCACACTTACAACGGACGAGCGTTTGTACCAGTAGCTCAATTTCCTTTTGCAAACGATGAAGTGTCACTTGCAGGACTATCACTAGGAGACATTGACGATGACAACCTTGCTAGAGCTATCCATCCTAAAGGCATGAGAGCAGACGGAAAGTCACTCTTAATTAACATCAACACTAACAACCAGCTCATTGTAGACCTCGCCGCTAATCCACTAGATGATGATGATATATTTGAGAACGTGGTAGTAAATGAACGCTCACCTTCAGGAATCTGGGAGTACAACATTGAGACGGGGGTACTAAGTCACCTTGCACCACTATCAAACGACTCAACAACACAGGCAGGCTTCCATAGACAACAATCATCTGGACCTATCCTCATAACTAACAATCCGTACACTCGATTCCTTACCGCTGGAAGGGTACAGAGTGACCGTACAGACGTTTATGCAGAGAATCCGACACTCACTCCGTCTGGCTACTTTATAACGCCTGAAATCCAATCAGATACGATACAAGAAGCGTTTGCGGACTTAGTACTTCATAAAGATGTGCTAAATGCCGAAACTGTCTCAATTAAGTTTAGAACAAGTAAGCGTACTGGTATTCCTAAGTATGGAGCAGCTAACTGGACAGGTGACACTACGTTTGTAATCGAGCAGGTCATTACCTTAGTAGAAGTGGGTGACTTGGTAGAAATTATAGACGGATATGGTGCAGGAAAGATGGCTCATGTTACTAACATACAGACATCAGTCACTACTACCACCTTTACTATCGATACAGCTATTGGAAGTAACGGAGAAGTAGGTCAGGTTCGTTTTTTGAACTTTAAGCAATTCAACACTCAAGACTTTAATAGATATAACTCTGGCGGCTCACAAGATGTCTGCACATGGATTCAGTTTATGGTTGTCTTAAACGGAGACGTAACTATTAGAAAGATATTTAACAAAGGAAATGCTAAGACTACGCTTGGTTAACGTGATATAATTATATAAAATATGCCGTCTGACGAACTTACAAAGCTATCTATAGATAACGCTCCAAAACCGCAAATATCTGCGGAGGGTGAACGTGCTAAGACCAACATTGCTAACGCTAGAGCTAAAAGGAATCTAGGAACCGTATCTGCCAACCAGCTATCTAATCCTGTAGACACTGTTACTGTACCTCAGCCACAAGTGTCGAGTATCCCACCGCAATCAGGACAACTAGTCACCAACATCACAAGAGATAACGCTGGATTTATCGCCGCTCAGACAGAGGAAGCCAAACAAGTAAAAGACCTACAAAATCAGTTCGGTGCATTAAATGACCAAGGCTCACTAAGTGACTTATTTAACACAACCCGTGACCAATTTGGTGGTGGCTCAGACTCACTAAAGGAATTAAAAGACATCCAGCTACAACTTACAGACATGGACACAGGTAGCACCTTAACTAAAACTCGTATTGAGGGTGCAGGGGGTCAGACTCTCGGACAAGCACAGCGAGAGGTTACCCAAGAAGACCGAGAAGCCGCTGTACGAAGCGCCGGACTAGCCGCTAGAGCCTCAGTCATACAAGGAAACATCCAAACCGCTAACGCTGCTGCTAAAAGTGCAGTAGATATTGCCTACCAAGACCGTACTTTGAAATCCACAAACTTATTGAACCAAATTAGTATGGTGCAGAGCAAGGTAGACCAGCAAACAGCTCAACTACTAGAAACAGAAAAGAGAGGCTATGAAGCTGATCTTGCAGCCGTCAAAGAACTCAAAGACGCTACCCAAAACGCTATTGTAAATGGTGCTTCTCAAGCCGAAGTATCACAACTAATGGACTCTACTGTTGACGATGCAACCAAACTAGCTCTAGCCCAAACTATCACCGCTAGAGGGGCTGGTGAGATGCGTGGATTGGATATGGAACAAAGCCGAGCGAGTATCGAGAGTAGTCGAGCTAGTACAGCTAATAGCTTTGATTCAATTAGGTCACGGAAATTAAACGATGAACTAGCACAGTCAGAGCGGGCGAACGCAGGGAACCAATTTGGAACAGTAGACGGTAAGGCTCAGTCTACAGTTCAAGCAAGCGCACAGGGTTATGCGGAAAGATTAGTAGAATCGGAGGGTACAATTGCACAACTAGGCTCCATGTTTACAGGGCAGGATGCATTTGGTGGACTCTTACCTAATGCGATGCAATCATCTGAACGACAACAGTTTGAACAATCAAAACGTAACTTTATTAACTCCGTTCTGCGTCGCGAATCTGGTGCAGCGATTGCAGATTCAGAATTTGATAGTGCTGATTTACAATATTTCCCACAACGTGGAGATTCCCCAGAAGTAGTGGTGCAGAAAGCACAGAACCGTAATACAGTTATTAACAATCTTTACCGAGAGGCTAATGTTTTTCGCCCAGTAAATAGTGGTGACATTATTGAGTCTGACGGTATTAAATATCAAGTCGGTGCAGACGGACAAACACTAACCAAATTAGACTAATATGAGATTAAGCGATTTAAAACAATACAGTGTTGTATCAACCAATCCTACAGCACAGAATCAACCACCTGTAGAACAACAACCAAGTCAAGCGCCCACCGCCGCAAATCTTGGTACTGGCCTCAACCCTTCTTTTGAAAGTAAAGCGGATGACTCTGTTTTAATTTCAGCAGCTAAAACAGTTGGGAACGTACCAAAATCAATCTTTACTCTTGGAAAGGATATTGTGACCGCAGTAGCAAACCCTATCGACACAGCAAAAGCTGTCGGAACCCTAATTAAGGGGGTCGGAGGGAAGGCGGGTGAAGCAGCACTAGAGAAAACTAAACCTGGGCAAGCAATTCTCAATAAAATGAATGAATCTAGGGTAGCTAGAGGTATTGCTCCACTTCCAACAAATGAACAAGGTGTAATTCAAGCAGCCGAAACCCCAGAAATACAAGTAGCCAATGCTGTGGGTGCGTACTTTGAGGATAGATACGGTTCTTTTGACAATGCAAAAGAATCTTTTGTAGAAGACCCTGCAGGTGTACTTGCTGACCTTGCTTCTGTTATCTCAGGTGGGGGTGCTGCAATTCGAGGTGCAGGACAAGCGGGACGCATCAACTCTATAGCAGATGCAGGTAGCGCCATCACCAGAGCGGGACAAGCCCTTGAACCTACCAATGTAATTGGTAAAGCTATCACAGCTCCTATCCGAGCAGTAGGTAACTCTAGCGTGGGACGAATGATTGGAGAAACTCTACCGACACCAACATCTATCACCCAAGGCCAAGTAGTAAAAGCCTTAGACCTTACGCAAGGTGACTTACAAAAAATATCAGCAACAACAGGTAATGATGTAACTGATTTTATTACACGCAACAACCTTCTTAAAGATACGCCAGAGGAAATCGCATTTGCACTTGACGACGTAAAAGCAAATACAATGGCACTGGTTCGCAATGAAGTTTCTGCTGTCACAACAGTATATAATCCTTCAGATGTTCCGCGGCTGCAAGACGGTATGCGAGTTATTCTTGCGGGCGTGGATAAAGTAACAGGATTAGAAGACGAAGCCGCAGAGATTCGTAAATTAGTTCAACAAGATTCTTATTCATTATCTGACGTACAGCGAGCAAAAGAGCTTATAGATGCTAACTCAAGTATTTATAGCAAGTTTGGAGATGTTAAATCATCTTCACAAGCAGCAGGATTAGACAATGTACGTAAAGATTTACGGGCGTTCATCGAGGACGAAGTATCTAAGGCAACAAACGGAGCAACAGATATCAGAAAATTAAACAATGATGTTTCTACATCAAAATCTATATCAGACGCCATTGAAGCCCGAGCTACTAGAGGACTAACGAGACAAAGTGTCACTGTATTTGACGGTATACTTGGATTCTCAGCTGGCGCTGCTATTAGCCCAGAAGTTGGACTAGCAGTATTTGTTACCAAAAAACTATCAGAAACTCCATCATTTAGAATCGCGTTAGCGAAAACACTAAGTATTACACCTGTGCAAGATGTAGCGCGTATATCAGATGCTTTTGTAGGTAATAAAATTACCCCAGAAGTTCGAGCGTCAATATCAGAAATAGTTAAGACAGCCACTAATAATATGGCACCAGTCCAAAGTGGAGCACAAATTGTAGATGAGGTTAATCAGACAACCCAAAGTACAACCCCATAAGTATTCCTATTATTATCCAAGTCATATACCCAAACCATACCACCACGCAAACTAAAGTCAACCAAACCAGTCTAACAACTCCATGACATCCCCTCAACAAATAATAGAAAGACTATACCAAATCAAAGAGAACCCTGGTATATATAAGTCACTATCAGCCGAGGAACAAGCTGATATTCTTTTGTTTATCCTGACTCCAAAGCCACTCTTCAAGAAAACCGCTACAGTAAAGCTAGAGAAAGGCGAACGTGGAGAACGTGGAGAACGTGGTATTGACGGTACAAACAGCCTCACAGAAGCCCAGCAGACGGCTATTTTAGCTGACTTAGTAGGAAAGATTAAGGTAAAGAACGGCAAGGACGCTGTGGTCACTCCAACGATGCTAGAGGGCATTGTAGCTGAGGTTATTAGTAGAATAGAGCTACCAGACCTAGAGCTTGCTGTCTCAACTGCTATTACCGCCGACCCCTACGCCTCACGTAACGCCTTAGAGATAATCGTAGACGAAGACCAGAAGCTAAAACAGACCGCAATAGAGAACCTACCAGAAGACCTGCAAAAGATACGTGACGCTATTGTTGCGCTTCCAAGAGCAGGTAGTGGCATTGGTAAAAACCAAGTCTATAACTTTATTAGGGAGGCGGTAGTAGACGGCACTATTCCTGCTGGTGGCGGAGGTAGTGGTCACACGATAGAAGACGAGGGTACACCACTTACCCAAAGAACTAAACTTAACTTTGTAGGTGTTGGCGTGACTGTGACTGATGATGCTGGCGATGATGCAACTGTCGTAACTATTCCTGCTGGAGCAACAGGTGATACTGGAGCTACTGGCGACCAAGGTATACAAGGTATACAGGGTATTCAGGGTATTACTGGAGCAACAGGAGCAGATGGCGCACAAGGTATTCAAGGTATTCAAGGCGAGGTGGGAGCAAATGGAACTAACGGCACAGACGGTAGTGACGCCCCGGCCACAACAAATGCAGCAGACCTTACAAGCGGTGTTCTCGCAAACGCTCGAGTCCAACAATCTAATGTAACTCAACATGAAGCCGCACTAGCGGTATCAACCGCGCAACAAACAGCCCTAAACTTAAAAGCTGATGATAGTGTAGTGGTCAAGCTAACGGGGGCTCAAACTGTTGCAGGGGCTAAGACATTCTCTACACCAATAGCAACAGCCAGTGTGGCGACGATGAGTGCAACTGTGGGTGGCGGCGTACCAACCCCGCCAAACAATACCACCACATTTCTGCGTGGTGATGGTACATTTGCTATCCCTGCTGGTGGCGGTGATGCACTGACAGCCAACCCATTATCTCAGTTCGCAGCAACTACATCAGCTCAATTAGCAGGTGTAATATCAGACAAAACAGGAACTGGTGCATTGGTGTTCGGAACAGGGCCGACAATTATAAGTCCAACTGTTTCAGGAAATATCACAGGTAATCGTCGAGCTATTTTACCGTCAACTTCAGGTGGTCTGGGTCAGGGTTACTTTTTGGGAAATGGGACTTTTAAT
>Ga0222708_1000423_pt1 | contig 11076 bp, 10 predicted proteins | sample AntAcemetage1576_FD_179806 | JGI IMG/M metagenome (GOLD analysis project Ga0222708, IMG submission 179806) | Saline water microbial communities from Ace Lake, Antarctica - #1576 | ecosystem: Environmental > Aquatic > Non-marine Saline and Alkaline > Saline | place: Antarctica: Ace Lake... | reverse complement strand
CTGGCCGCCCTATTTGCGGGGGGGTGGCCGATGCAACCGTCAAGGATTCCTTGACAGTTCGCCGCCCCCCAAACACACAACCCCCCTGGGACGCTCCTGTGCCCGCTTTATTCCCGCGAGGCCGCGTTATTCCCTTGGGCTGGCATAGACTTACCGCGACCCTGAGGCACGGCTGGATTGCCGACCCTGCAAGGATCGCTGGTTGGCGCTCAAACTGACCCGCACATACGGCTCATGGATCGAGCTGCGAGACGACCGCTCCGGGTCAGTCACGCGCGTCCGTGCCGTCCCCGCCGCCGGCGATGGCAAGATCCAGATCGAGATCGACGCCCCCCAGCATGTCCATATCCAGCGAATCCCGCCCGTGGGCGAGTGTGTGCCCGCCTACCCCATGAAGGGTGCCGCAGATGCTTGACACCAGCCCGTCCAAACTCAACGAGCTTATCGACGAGGCCGTCAAGGTCCGCGATGAGAAGCTGGTCCGCGAGCAGGAGCGGATCGACCGCCGCCTGGGCGCTGGCTATGTCCGCACCAGCCACAACGGCGACCAAGCCCTCAACTTCCAGCACGAGTGGTTGTCGCTGATGCTGCCCCGTCTGGCCGTCCGGTCGCCCCGCTTCAAGGTCTCGAGCGCCCGGACGGGTGCGCAGCAGGAGACCGCCGACATGGTGCGGTTGTTCTTGAACCGCTGGGTCAAGACCGTACGCCTGGACCGCTTCCTGTTGTCGGTGGCGATCGACTACTCCCAGTCCTGGGGGGCCGTGATGGTCACGCCCGAGGTGCCGCACTGGGGGCACGCCCGCCGCATCGCCGAGGATTGGATACCCCGGGTGACGCGGATCGCGCCCAGCCGGCTGATCATCGACCCGCACTGCGAGGGCATCGACACCGCCAGGTTCGTGGGCCACCTGTGGGTCGCGGACCCCGAAACCATGATCGAGGACGCGAAGGCCGCCAAGAAGAACGGCGACAAGTCCTGGGATCTCGAGGCGCTTAATGCCCTCAAGGGCAAAGACACCGACATGCACCGGCTGGGGCCGCGGTTCAAACGGTCGGTTTCACGCGACGAGGCGGTCGGCTACGACATTTGGGTGCCGGAGCTGGTGACGGACGGCATGACCCCGGACGACGGGTTCCACGGGTCGCTCCTGACGGTGATCTGTGACGACGGCGGGCTCACGCCCATCCGCGAGCCCCGGCCCTACTGGGGTCCGGCCTGTGGTCCATACACCCATTTTGGGTGCTATCCCGGCACCGATGACCCGTGGCCGTTGTCGCCGCTGGCGGCGGTCGAGCAGCGCGAGCTCGGCCTGGATCTCCAGCTGCGTGCCGCGAACAAGGCCGCGAGCGAGTACAAGCGGGTGGTCTTGGCGGCCAAGGGCTCGAAGATCCCGCACGGGTTCGACGGGCAGATCATCTGGATGGATTCGATGTACCCGGACATGCCGCCGCAGGTCGTTGAGCTCGGCGGCGTGACCGATCAGCAGCTCCGCAATATCGCGGTGATGGACCAGCAGTTGCAGCGGACCAGCGGGATGGACGCGGCCCAGGCCGGCGACGCCCGCGAGGACGCGACCGCTACGGCGGTGGCCGTGGCCGACACCGCGACCCAGACCCGCTCCGGGTTCGTGATCGAGCAGTTCATGGCCGGGATTGAGCGGGTCTGCCGCAACGCCGCCTGGTACGCCGTCAAGGACGACCGGGTGCGGCTGGCGCTGGGCAGCGAGGCCGCCGAGGCCCTTGGGGTGCAGGACGCGGTGTTCCTTGGCGGTGATGTCGCGGGCGAGGATTCGCCCTTTGAAGCCCTGGAGCTCGAGATCGACCCGATGAGCGTGGTCCGCAACACCGAGGCCCTGCACCAGCGCCGGACGCTGGAGTTCTTCCGCATCGTGGCGGAGTCGGCCCCGATGATTGCGACCGCCCCGATGGTCGATTGGGCCAAGATGTACGGCCGGATCGGTGACGCGCTGGGCATCCCCGACGCGGACGAGTTTGTCGATGTTGCGATGGCGATGCAGATGGCCCAGGGTGGTCAGCAGGGCGCGCCCCCCGGCGGGTCTGGTGGGCCTGCCGGGGGGATCTCCGCCCCGCAGCAGCAGACGGGCGGTGGTGGGCTGCCGGGCAATCGGTCGGGCGCGGCGGTTGGAGCGGCGAATAGGGCACGATGACCGTCTGTTTGGATGTGTTCCCCGTGGAACAAAGGAGCAAAGATGTCAACTGAGCGTAATAGGGCCGATTCGATCGGCGGCATGTTCGACAAGGACGCGCTGCGAGCCCTGCCCCGCCGGGGGCACACGGTGTCGTCCAACGGCCAGCGGGTGTTGCACGATGTGATCATCCACGACCTGACCAGCTATGCCGGTACGGCGTTTGCCGTGGTGGAGCAGGAGGACGGCCAGATCAAGACCTACCCGGCCGCGTCGGTGCGATTCGGCCCCAAACCAGAAGGAGCGGCGAAGTGAAAACCAAGGTCAAGACCGTCAAGAAGGTCGCGCCCAAGCCCAAGCCCATGCCCCAGCCCAAGAAGCCCGGTCGGTACGCATGATCTACGAGTTCCAGGACATGCAGACGCGAGAGGTCGTGGAGATCCCCTACCCGGCGGGCCAAGCGCCCGGCCTTGGCTGCGTGGTCAAGCATGAGGGCCGGTGGGTGGAGCGCATCCTGTCGGTGCCGGCCGCGATCAAGGCCAACGGCCTCACGCGGTTCAAGCCGCATGTGTGCGACACGCTCGATCGGTGGCACCCGGACGCTCCGGCGCTGGACCGCGAGGGCCGGGCGATCATCTCGAACCGGGCCGAGCAGCGTACCTTCATCGCCAGGGTCAACGAGCGCAAGGCCAAGGCCGGGGAAGTCAAGCTGGTCCATATCGACGATTGAGGCTTGACCGCCGGGTTTGTGGTATACTTGCCCAGAGGAAACGCGGCTGGATTGCCGGGGACCGCCTGCGGGCGTGTAGCAATCCATGCCAGACGAAACCCGCGATATCTCTACAGACGCTGCCGTGCCCGAGCCCGTCGTTTCCGATGCGCCCGAGGCGCTCGAGCCGGTGGTTGACGCGGACGACGAAGCCCGCGATGAGCCCGCGGGGCTGACCGACGACGAGATTCTGAGCGCCGCCCTGGCCGACGATGAGGACGAAGAGGACGACGACTACAACGCGGAGTCCGGCGAGCCCAAGGCGATCACCGACCTGCCGGCCCCGACCCCCCCGGCCCCCACGATCGACCCGTCCGCACGCGGCCTCGAGATCCTGATCACCGAGCGAGGCTTCACGCCGGCCCAGGCCAAGCGGATGCTGGAGGGCGACCCCCAATCGGTGTCTGAGATCGGCCAGGCTTCAATCGACGCGGACGCGGCCGGGCAGCCCGAGGCTGAGGCTGAGCCCGAGGCCGAGGCCAAGCCCGAGGCGGAGGCCGTGCCCGAGCCCGAGGCCGTCACCGACGAAGCCCTGGCCGAGCGGCTGACCGAGATTCTGGGCGAGACCTTCGACAAAGCCGAGTCCCGCACGCTGAACAAGGCAATCACCGAGGCCCTGCGGACCATCCGCCCGACCATCGCCAACCCCGCCACCCCCGCCGACCCGGCCGCCGAAAACGCCATGCGCGCCCAGGTCACGGCGATGAATGAGCATGTGATGCGGGTCGATGCACAGTTGTCGGAAATGCTGGCCCGCGCGGAGATCGGCAAGCTCTCGGAGATCCACCCCGAGCTCAAAGACGAGGCGGGCGTGGCTCGAGTGTTCGAGGTCGCCAACCGCATCGTCAAGAGCGGGTCCAAATTCAACAGCATGGCCGAAATGATCGAGGCCGCCGCGACGATCGCGTACAGCAGCAACCGCACCGCCGAGATCAAGAACTACAAGGGCCGGGTCGAGAAGCACCGCGCGAGCGGCGCACCGACCCAGCCGGGCACCAGGGCGGGCGAGGGCAAGGTCAAGAGCCGCGATGATGTGGTGCTCGAAATGTCGTACGCGGGTGCGACGAAGGAACAGATTTTCAATGAACTGTCCCGCATGTCGAACTGACGGCGGACACACGGAGGTACGGCTGGATTGCCGGGTTTTTAGGTGATTCAGCATGTCAAACAGCCCCGTCAATGCGTTCAACACGCTGATGGAATCGACGACCAGCCCGTTCCTGACGGGTTCGTCGTCCTTCGTCAACGATGTGATGCAGCAGTCGTATATCGGGTCGGCCTTCATGGCCGGCAAGGGTGAAACCAAGATCATCCAGTCCGGTCCCAAGATCAAGGACCGCATCTTTCTCGAGGGCGTTGACTCGTACGAGGAGTACAACCCCGGCGAGAAGATGAACTTCGACAATCCCCAGACGCACGATACCTGGGAGACGGAGTGGGCGCATTACCGCGACCACATGATGTGGACCGAGGAGGAAATCCTCAAGAACGCGCCGGACGGCTTGAAGAAGACCGCCTCCATGACGGCGCTGAAGGATGTCAAGGCGCAGAAGCACCAGCGCCTGCACACTTCGATTGCCAACGGCATCGACCGCGCCCTGTTTGCCACCCCCAACCTCAACCGCATGGAATCCGCGACCAGCACCGACAAGCGTTCGGCGCAGTCCATCCCCATGTTGATCAACGAGGAAACGAACGGCCTGTTCAACTACGCCTCGACCGGCACTTTCACGACCAAGCAGGGCATCAGCCCGACGCGTCGGCCCAACTGGGACAACTACCGGACCACCTACGACCACGACCTGCCCAATGATGACAACAACGGCATCATCGCGGTCATGAACAAGGCGTTCCGCCGGCTGGAGTATGTCGCTCCCAACAAGTTCCAGCAGTCCTTCGATGCCACCACCCCGAAAAACCGCTTCCTGACGCTCACGGGCAACGGCGGCTACGACCTGTTCGAGTCTGCGCTGCGGAACAAGGGCGAAACCTACTTCACGCGGGGACCGGCCAACACCGACTACGGCGACATTTCGCCCGGCGGTATCCCGATGCTCCGCTACGCGCCGCTGGACGACAAGCCTTTGTACGCCAACGGTGCCAACCTGGTGACCTGGGACGCGGCGACCCGCGTCGGCCCCCGGTACTACCTGTTCGATCTGAACCACATTATGCTGGTGTTTCACCGCACCAAGTATCTCGAGTTCCGCGCCCCCAAGGAGCCCTCGGACCAGCCCGAGACTTGGGTTCAGCCCGTCATCTGCTGGAAGAACCTCGTCGTCTCGTCCCTCCGCCGCCACGGCATCGTGTTCCCGAGCGCCTAACCCATTTAGGCACCGTTTACACGGGCCTGCAAGGAGTTTCCCATGTCCAAGTCTGGTTCTGTTGGCAACCCCCCGTCCGGCTTTGCCCCGGACTACAAAACCTGCCTCGGCACGCCCCGCGGCGCGGCCGCCCTCAAGGGCCAAATCTGGCAGTTCGACCTCGCGGCTTCGGACGCGGATGTCGATACCTTCTCGGTCGGCCGGCAGACGAGTGTGTTTGCCAACCTCATCGCGTCGGCTGCGGCCGGCGTGGAGTCTGGCATCTTCGCGGTTGCGCTCGAGGACATCGCCGAGGACAAGCAAGGCCAGTGGTGCCGCTGCGGCATCGTGGACGCGCTGGTCCAGAAGGGCACGGGCAATATCGCGGTTGGCGATGTGCTGGTGTCTACCGCGACGCAGCGGTATCTCGACGCGGATGTGACGGTGGGCGCTCGGCATCTGGCGAAGGCGCTGGAAGCGGCGACCGGCCCGAGTACCGCTGTGCTTCGCAAGGTCTGGTTTGACGGCGAAGATGGCTTCGGCGTGCATGTCTCCTGATCCCTCTCCTCTCGGCCTCGTCCGCCTCCCCGCGGGCGGGGCCTTTCCATGACCATCACCCTTGCACAAGCCCAGGCGTTCGTCTCCAAGGTCGCGGGCGGCAACCCGGAGCTGGTCGCTGCCAACACCCTGATCAACATGGCGGGCGAGCTGCTGACCTCCATGCAGCCTTGGACCTGGCTTCGGCGACCGATCGCCGGGCTGAACTTCGTGGCCTCGCAGGAATGGGTGGCGCTGCCCGAGGACTTCGGCGAGCTGGTGGCGCTGGACCGGGACAACCTAGACGGCTGGGAGTGGGTCGGGCTGGATGACCTGCTGGAAATGCGGTACGGGCGGCAGTCGATCGCCGCTGGCTATGCCGGTGCGGTCGTCACGGCCCTGCCGCCGGTTGGGTCCACAGCGCCGGACGCGGCCCGCATTGAGATCTTCCCGACCCCGGCGGCCAATGTGACCGGGGCGTTGCGGCTGGCCTACCGGGCTCGCTGGACCCCGCCGGCGACCGAAAGCCATGCGTTGAAAATACCGGGATTCGTGGACCTGCTCTACTTCGAAATCCTACGATCGGTGGTGCTGGGCATTGAGGAACACGACAACGCGGGCGTGGACCAGCGGGTGCAGACCGTGCGTGGCGGCCTGGTGTTTGCCGCGGCGATGCGGCGGGACACCGCCGGGGCCGACGAGGGCGGCTATCTCCGCAACGGGATCGGTCAATCTTCGCGGCGGTTCGACGATATCGGCGAAGCGAGACGGCCGTAATGCCCGGTGACATCGGGGTTATGGACTACGGGGGCGACACCTTCCACATGATGGCGAAGCGGCACGCGACGGCCTACGGGCTGGGCGTGACGAAACTTTCCCGCAAGTCTCCGGTGCGGGTCGAATCGGTCAAGATCCGCAACTGCTCGTTCGTCTGGATCTGGAATGGATGGCACGACAACTCGGCCCAGTTCCGCGAGCTTTGCAAGCGGCAGGGCATCCCGTTCGCCCTGTGCGAGTGGGGGCTGCTGCCCCAAGAGGACACTTTCTCGATCGACCCGAGCGGCTTCTGCGGCTGGTCGAGCATGGTTGATGACCTGTCGTGGGTGACGCGGGCGGACATGGCGCGGCTGGCGGACACCCGGCTGGAGCTTCGCAGGCAGCACCCCGAGCGGAACGGGGGCTATGTGCTGGTGCCGCTCCAGATTGGCACCGACACCCAGATTCTGTTCAACACCCCGTATCGGACCATGCAGGAGTTCGTGGAGCATATCGAGTCGGTGTTTCCGACCGAGCGGCTGGTGTTCAGGAACCACCCGAAGGACAGCACCCCGTACCGGGTGCGGAGTTTCAACGCCAAGGTCTGCTCGAAGGGTTCGTTCCTGGACGCGGTGGCGGGGGCGAAGTCGGTCGTGGGGCTGACCTCAACCTGTTTGCTCGAGGCCGCGATCTACGGCAAGCCGGTGTTGGCTTTGGGGGATTGCCCGCTGCGTTCTCATGCGCCCCGCAACCATGACCGCGTGGCGGCCGGTTCGCTGGCCTTGCGGCTGGCGCGGGCCAACGCGGACCCTACGGCGGTGCTCGAGCGGTTCGGCCTGCGGCCCTTGGGCTGCGATGCGGTAAAGGAGGTGGCATCATGAGCGGGACCGAACAGAAAAAGGGCATTTTGGTCTACATTGCCCACCCGTACTCGTCCAATCCGGACGACAACGCGGTCCAGTCGTGCAAGGTCTGGCGGGCGGTGTTGGCCGCCGGGATGGTGCCGATCAACCCGCTGTGGTCGCACTTGCAGCAGTCGGTCACGCCGATGGAGTGGTACGAGTGGATGAGGTACGACCTGGCCCTGCTTAAGTGCGTGCGGCCCGATGCGATCCTGCGGGTGCCCGGTGTCTCGTGCGGGGCGGATGTTGAGGTGGCGTGGGCCGACGACAACGGCGTGCCGGTGTTCTTCACGGTCGATGCTCTGGTGGTGGCGTTTGAAGACCAGTTGCTTGAGGTGGTGGCATGATCGAGCAAACCGAGATCCCGTTCCCGATCGGCGGCATCAACGACCGCGCCGCGTTCGAGGGCCAGATCCCCAACACCACCCGACGCGCGAGCAATGTGCGGGGCATCGACCCCAGGACGGGCCGGGTACGCGGCGGCCAGCGTTCGGGCGTGAGCAAGTTCGTCCCCGGCCTGGTGGGCGCTTCCTTCGCCCAGGATCTCGTGGGCGTGACCTTTGACCGGCGGCTGACGACCTACAGCGTGCGGACGACTTCCCCGCTGATCGAGTGGTCGCGCGTCACGCCGGCCAACACCCGGACCCCGGATATCGGCATGACCCCCGGCGGCGATGTGATCAGCGTCTCCGGCAAGAACCTGTTGACCAAGCACAACCCCGAGGGCACCCAGGTATGGCAGGTCCAACTACCCTTGGAGTTCGATTCGGAGCGCGCGACGGCGGTTGCGATCGACGACAACGGGGACATCTATGTGTCCACCCAGACGGACGATTCGCGCGTAGCTGGTCGGGTGTTCCGGTATTCCCCGAGCGTGACGGACCTGAGCGGTTCGGCCGCGCCCGAGTTGATCTGGACCTACGACGCGGGGGGCCGGGTGCCGGACATCCGGTTCCGGGTCAACGAGCTGGCCGTGCTGGTCAACACCGAGAGCCGGAGCGATCTCCGGGTGCTGATTGGGCTGGCGACGAGCGAGCCGGTGGTCAAGTGGTCGCGGACGGTGTCTTACCCCGCGTCGCAGGTCGAGTACAACCCGAGCGGGGACATCTTTGTCTGCTCGCCCCCAAACGCTCTGCGTGGGGTCGATGTGAACCCCAGCGTGTGCGGCACGAAGTCGGTAGATTGGACCCCGCTGGACCAGCAGGCCGATGTGCTGGGCTCTTTGCGGTGCTGGTTGCGGGGCGAGGATATCCCGAACAAGAGTGACAACCAGGTCGTGGACTTCTGGCTGGATGCCTCGGGGAACGGCCGCGGCGCGGCCATTGCTGAGGCGGGCGCGGGCAATGAAACCGGCCCGGTGCAGTTCAAGGGGACGACGGGCGTTCGGTTCAAGGAGAACGCGATCTGTGGTCGGCCGGGCATCCGGGTTTTCAAGGACGCCCCGGACAGCCAGGGCAGGTATCCTGGTCTGGCAAGCGGCCCTAACGATGGCCGGTGGACCCGCCCGTCCAACGGGCCGTTCATCATGGCCCAGATCATCGTCTCGCGGGACATTGAGCCGGGCCAGCCCCGCGGCATCATTGTGCAGTCGATCGGGCAGCCGTTTTTCAGCCTGGGCCAGACCGAGGACGCGCGGCGTGTGTTTTACTCGCCCGACCTGCCGGACGGTCTGGACAACGATCCGGCAACGGCCGGTGCAGATGTCCCGTTTGTGCCCGTCACCGCGTTTGAGGAGAACGAGCAGAACATCATGATCCTGGTGACGGCGGTTGATCCCCGGTCCAACGCCCGCGAGGGTTCGTTTTTCCGCGTGAACGGCACGATCGCGGGGAGCAACTGGACCAACAAGATTGATCAGTTTCAATCCGGGCGGGTGGGCGGCAACTCGATCCACATGATGGGCAACACACCGTGGGCCAGTTCCGGCCCTGGCAACGAGGTCGGCAACTTCGACATGTGCGAGATGGTGGTGTTTGACGGCGAGTACGACTGGCCGAGCAACTTCCAGATTCCGGCGGGCGAAGATACGGCCGACCTGCCGCTGGCCCCGTACATCGCCGCCAGCTCGTCCGCGTTTGCTGACTACACGCCCGGCCAGAGCCTGATCGACAAGGTTGAGGGCTATCTGGCGCACAAGTTCGGTGTGCAATCACTGCTTGCGACGGGCCACCCGTACAAGACCACCCCGCCGGCGGCCGGTTCCAGCACCCCTGCGCCTCCGAACCCGGCCAGCTCGGCGAACAATGCGGCGTTGCTCTCGCAGGACGGGATTTTGGCGAAGTTCGGGCCGTCGAACGGTGAGATCCGCTGGGTGGCGACCGGCGCTGGGCTGGGGTTTGCGTTGGCTTTGGATGACGCGGGCGGGGTCTACTCGGTGGGTCCGGCGGACTCGACCAGTTCGACGCAGGTGAGCGGGGCTCCGGGGCTGACGACGACGATTCGCAAGATCGTGGACCAGGGGTTTGCGTATTCCCAAAGCGCGGCGGACGGTGCGTGGTCGCGGACGGACGCGGCGATGACGCTGGGTGAAATCCGCATAGCGGTCGATTCGGGCAAGAATCTGTATGTGCCGGTGTACGACACGGGCGGCACGGAGACGATCTACAAGATCCTGCCCAACGGGGCGCTGGGCTGGGAGTTCGAGGTGCCCGACGGGCATCGCGGCCTCGTCGTGGCGATCGACACCATCGTGACGGACTTTGGCGACGACGCGATCGGCGAGCCCGAGTTCATCTATCTGGGCACGGACTCCGAGGATGAGGGCACCGATGAAAAGACGCTGTACAAGCTGCGGCTGGTGGATGCGTCGGTCGGGGTCGGGGCTCCCCGTGGCACACGGGTGATGGCGGTCAACGAGGGCAACATCCGGCGGCTGACTCGCGGAACGGTGCCGGGGTCTGTGACCGTGACGGACGGCGCGGCAGCGTTGTCGGCGGCTTCGCGGGTGGTGCGGTCGGCGGTGGCCGGCGGGAAAGTTTTCTATATCGACGGTGCGGTCTACAAGTACTACGACCCGATCAAGGACGCGGTGTTCCCTTGGCAGGCCACGAGCGCCGGGACGCTTCCTAGGCGGCCGCGACTGATCGAGCGGTGGCGTGACCGGATCGTGCTGGGTCGCCCGGAAGCCGAGCCCCAGAACCTGTACATGAGCGCCGTTGGCGACCCTTTCAATTGGGACTTGTTCCCGGCGGTGCCGACCACGACCCAGGCGGTGGCGTTGAACGCGAGCCGGGCGGGTGCGGTGCCCGATCAGGTCAACGCCTTGATCCCCTATTCGGACGACTTGCTCATCATCGGGTGTGATCACTCGATCTGGCGGTTGACAGGCGACCCGGCCTCGGGCGGTCGGATGGACCTGGTGAGCGATCAAACGGGCATGGCGTTCGGCCGGCCGTGGTGCATGGACGAAACCGGCACGATCTACTTCTTCGGTTCGCGGGGCGGGGTGTTCCGCATGAGCCCGGGCGGGCAGGTGCAGCGGATCAGCACGGCGATCGACCGGCGGCTGGAGGAGTTCGATTTCAACTTCTTCACGGTGCGCCTGGTCTGGAACGATCACGAGAACGGGCTGCATGTGTTTGTGGTTCCGATCGACCTGGTGCCGCTGAGCGGTGGCGGCGGCGGCGGGTCAGGTTCCGGCTCTGGGTCCGGTTCCGGGTCTG
>Ga0222708_1000422_pt1 | contig 11089 bp, 9 predicted proteins | sample AntAcemetage1576_FD_179806 | JGI IMG/M metagenome (GOLD analysis project Ga0222708, IMG submission 179806) | Saline water microbial communities from Ace Lake, Antarctica - #1576 | ecosystem: Environmental > Aquatic > Non-marine Saline and Alkaline > Saline | place: Antarctica: Ace Lake... | reverse complement strand
TACAATACAAAACAAGCTATTTAGTAAATAAATCGAAAAGGGGTAGATAACAATAAATAAAAAAGCATTGAAACGACTTTTTATTAAGGTCATTAGCGTCCACCCTCTACCATATCCGCATTCTTTGTGGTCTTTGGGTCAATTCCGAGCATTGCAACCTCATCGGCATAAAGGTATTCCCAGAATCCACCGCCTATTGAGCTGCCAGATTGATTCACTGAAATTACACCAGTTACAGAGCATTTAACAAACTTCGGGCGTTCGCTAACATTCGGTAAGGAGGTATTTTTATTGACTCGCTCCATGGTTTCAATCTCATTCGTGAGGTCTTTAATAAGATTTAATTCAGTTGTTCTTCCATCAACGTGTGACGCTACTATCATATAGTCCTTCACTCTTTCAAATAGTTCTATATTTTTCATTTTCTCGTTATTTAATCGTCAATAAAACCACCTCTTACCTTGGTCATTAACTCAACCACATCATCGGCTGGTGCCATTGAGTACAATGTACATTGCAATTAATCAGGTAGTGCTGCATAATGATCTCGGCATCTTCGTAGTATTCTATATGCTCGCAGTATTGTATCAGCTGGAGTCGCGCATCTATTGGCAGCTTTCCCAGGCGCTTTTCTATTAGCTCTACATTGTCGAATACTATCCTGTGCAGGTATGCCACCTGCGAGTTGCCTATCAGTATCTTGTGCAGCTCTTTGTTGAGGTGCTCGTTGGCTCTGTTGTAGCCTTTGTTTAGATCATCTTCCATTTCTATCTGAGTTTAAATGCATAATTAAATCCGCTGTTGTCGATGCTATATTTTGCCAGGCTGTGGTCCTTATATCTCAGCAGCCATGTGCTCAGCTCCGCTTCGCTTAGCCCCATCTTGTAGGTATCGTTGAGCCAGCTCATGAGCGAAGCCTTGTCGATTTCGCGCTCTTTTGGCATGGCATCGAGTGCTCTAAATATCGCCGCTTTCATGGCTGTGGTATCGGTGCTGGCCTCGCCAATCGCTCCTGTCTTAAATTCTATGCCCTGCTCTACCAGCTTGTCGTAGTCCAGCACGATGGCACTCGTAGGGTTGGCCAGGTGGTCGAAGTCTACACCTTTGGAGTGCTCTACTATAAATGTGCTGTGCCGCTTCAGGTAGTTGCGTATGGTGCTTATGCCCAGCGGTGTTATACCCTGCCTTCTGGCACCCTCCAGATAAAAGTTGTGTATCGCTTTTACTCTCAGGAATAGCCCGGCACACTTAGGGTTTTCGATCTTGGCGATCTTGTAGTGCTCACCATCGCGCAATGTCGGCAGCGATTGCAGCACAAATAGGTATTGCTCAACATCGTCGCTGGTCTGTTGTACATCTTGCTGAAACTTCACCTTGCTTTTGGCTATGGTTTTGAGCGCTTCGAATGCAAATGGCAGGCTTATCGCCTGGCTGTCGAGCAGTATTTTGATTGGTGCCAGTATCGATATGGTATTGAGCACCGCGCGGTCGTCGGGTCTTGCGCCAGTTTCTGATTCCAGCTCGTCTTTTATCGCCTCGCGCAGCTCTATAGATACGCGCTCGTATTTTTGGGCAATCTCTTGTCGGTGGTTTATCAGCTGGCATGTGATGTATGTGCCACCGCCTTGCTTCTCCCATTTCTTTAGTTTGTCGTACGACTTTACGTTGGTATTGTCGTCTTTGCTGTATTCGCAAATGATGCCTCTCGATAGCAGGGCAGGGTCTTGTGTCGGCAGATCCTGTCCGCACATCACCGCTCCGCTTTTGGGCTTGTAGTTTTTGAATTCGTTGCCACCAGTCTTCACGCCTGTGATTTTGCCAGAGCCGTCGGCGATGCCTTTGAGCATACCAATGGTGGGGCCCGGTAGTGTATTTTTGTATTCGTTGAGCCATATGAGCGAATCCTGCACCCCAGCCATGTATCGCCTGATGCCTGTGGCCGTGCTGCCGCTCTCCAGATTCACGCCATCTTCTATCACCTCGCCAAACATGCAGGCGATGCTCTCTGCCGCCTTCGACTTGCCCGATTGTCGCAGCCCAAAATTCATCAAAATAGGGAAGTAGTTATTATTCACCTTGTATATCACGCTGCGCATGAGGCTAGCCAGGTAGAATGCGATCATTATCTTGCCATTGTCGCCATACACCTCGTGCATCAGCGTGGCCCACTCTTCGAACGATAGGCGAGGGGCTTTGTCTGCCAGGCGTATTTTGCGAATCATCTCAAAGTCATCCTCATCATCGAGCATGTTGTATCGCGTGCTGAATGGCAGATAGTAGTATGCCAGCAATATCACCTGATTGTCGGCCAGTGCATGCTTCAGCGCCAAGTCGCCAAATTCTTCTATAAATGCATCGATGTTGTTGATCACATAGGTCTCGCCCTTTATTTTAATCTGGCTTTCTGGCTGTATTTTCACAAAATCTTCGAGGCTTGCTATGGGTCGCTCTATGGCTACGATACCATATTTGTCGGCTTTGCAAAATCTGCCATTGTACCAGAGGCCATTCGCCCAGGTGTAGAAATTGCCATGCTCATTGTAGCCCATAAATTTGGGCTGCTCGCTCATTTTTACTTCGCTGAATAGTTTCACCCTCAGCTTGTTCAATTCCTCCTGCCCAGCTTCGAATATGAAGTTGCCATAGCGCCCTACGACCTTGGCAAATATGTTGACAGATACAAAGTCGTCGGTAGAAATAGGGGCGATGCGCACCACGCCGTTTAGGTTGCGCAGGCGGCACACGTATTTGCTCTCCTGGGCTGTGAATACGAAGTACAATATCTCAATGGTAAAGTTGCAGATCCGTATCTTGCTTTTCCCTTTGTAGGTATGCCATACGCCGTCCTCTTCGAAGAATCCAAACTCTTCAAACTCCTGCCTTTTGTTCTTACCCATTTTCTGCAAGTGCTCAAAGTCTGCAGCGTTGTTCTTTTTGAGCTTGTACATCTTTTTAAAATCTCCCCACGTTGCACAAATGCTGTCGTACATAGACATCTTGGTGATTTCGTTGGGTATCAATTCTACCAGTCGGGCCATCTCTGTCACGGCTTTGGCTTTTGCGTGTGGCCCATCCGTAGCTTCACCCATCAATGCACTCGCTATGTAGCCATTGAGATAGTCGATCTGGCTCTGCATGAATTCCTTTACATCTTGGCCGCTTGCTTTGAGCAGATATTCGTCTACATCTTTGCCAGACGCTGGTGGGCACCATTGCACGTGTATGCCCTCTGCGAGTAGGTCTTCGGCATTGAGTTTAAATGCATCGACACCGTGGTGCTCTACCTTGCCGGTGCTCTCATTCTTTTTGGCATCCATATCGGGCACGAGCACCACATGTTTGGTCACGCCCACTATGATTTTTATCTGCTCTTTGGTGAGGCGCTTGTTGCCGATAGCGGCTACATTGTGCATGCCGCAGCGGTGCATGGCTATAGCATCGGGCTGGCCTTCTACTATGTATAGAAACTCCTGCCTGTCGATGGCGTTGTATTTCTTGCCCTCACTGTCTAACATGTTAGTAGCATGACTCAGGCCATATAGGTGGTCGCGCTTGTTCCAGATACTGTCGCGGCTGTTGATATACTTGTACTTCTTGCTCTCGGCTGTGGCTGGCTTGGTGTCGCGGCTGGTGAAGGCTATGAGCTTGCTGTTTTTGTCATAAAACGGTATGATGATGCGCTCACCCCAGAAGAAATCGTATAGATCGCCCTTGTCATTCTTATTAGCAAGGCTGGCATCCATCATATCCTCTTCGCTGTAGCCCTCTGCGAGCATGGCCATCACCAGATCGTTGCTTTTGCGTGGCGTGTAGCCCATGCCGAAGGGCTGCACCATGTCTTGCCACATTCTGTGCTTCATATACTGAGTATATGGTGCCTGATTTTTGTAGAATTCGTGCGCGAAGTCGAGCGCCCTTTTGGTGGTTTTCTTTTTCTGTTGTGTGGCCACACGCTTTTTGGCTTGTGCCGGGCTCTCATCCTCATAGCTGATGGTGATATTCATGGTATTGGCTATTTCCTCTATGGCTGGTATGAATTCGAGATTTTTGTACTGCATCACAAACGCGATGGCATCGCCGCCTTTGTCGCTCGAGAAGTCCTTCCATATTTGCTTTGAAGGGCTTACGCTGAACGATGGCGTATTTTCGATATTAAAAGGGCTGAGACACTCCCAGTTGGCAGCCTTTTTTTTGAGGTCGGGGAGGTATGCCCTCAGCACATCTACAATGTCGAGGCTTTTGACACTATCGATAGTGCCCTGCGATATTTTACTCATAAAATGTTAAGTGTTTTTTGGTTTACCTGAAGTGCTTAATACCTCGAATTGTACCACCCATACCCAGGCTCTCATACCGCATCGGCCTCAGTAGTCATCACCTTGTCGAGTCGGGGTATGTTCACCTTTTTATGAACTTTGTGGAAGCATTCGGCATTGTAGGGCTCATGTTTTATCTGCATGCAGCAGGAGTGCATCATGCTTTTGATATACCCTTGCATCCCCAGGTTGAGGTCTCTGGCTATTAGGGTGAATTCTGGCTCCAGATCCACCATCATAAGTGTGGCGTTGTATCGGCGGTACATTATAAATCTATCGGCGAGGGCTTTTATTTTACGAAATGCCGCCATTTTGATTTGCCATTGATTGGCCGCGCTGGCTTTGTCTGTAGGTGTTTGGAATCTTACTACTTGAAAGTTGTAGTCGTGTACCACCTTTTTCAAAAAATGGTAGATATCCTGGTGATTTGTAGGTATGAGGAAATGTTTCATTATTGATTATTTAGTTGATTTTCCTGAATGGTGGCATAATGGTTTTGCAGCATGTATTTGAGGCATGTGAGCTGCTTGTGTTTGAGGTCGAACTTCTTCATGTCCAATACTGCGAAGTCGCTCATCTCGCGGCGCTGTATATCGTAGTCTTCGAGGTGCCTGTCGAGGGCATCCACTACATCGCTGATCGATGCGGCGCGCATAGTCATAAGATCGCCCAGCTTAATGTTGAATATCACCTCTATGTTGCCAGAACTCATGATAAGCTCAGCTCACGTTTGATGCTTTCGATGTCGGACGGCTCCTCATAGATTTCATTTTCTATATCGATGGCATTGTGCCGCCAGAGCCAGGAGGCGAAAAGCTGAATCTCTGTGCCTGTGAGGTCGGCTTCGTTCTTAATAATCTGGAAAAATCGCTTTCGGCTCATTTGCAGATCGTGCAGCAGCTGATCTGTTGGTTTAAAAGATCGGAAGCCCATTTTTTCAAGGATATCCTTGATTCTGTTTTTTCGGATGCTCATAATTGGCTTAATATTTGATTTGATATGCATTGAAAACTATTATTGAATGCGTCAAAACTAAATATTGCGTATTAAAAATGCAAATGTGGAGTAAAATAAAAAGAAAATAATGACTGTTGATTGCGCATTAATGCGCTGACTTTTGCATAAAAACCGCTCATGCTTACACCAGACGTACTTGTCAAACTAAAAAGAGACCACAACTTCACTCAGGAATATATTGCCGAGAAGCTGGATGTGCATGCTACTACTAATAAAATGATGTAGAATGTCTTCATATGACAAAAATAAAAAAGCCCTTCGCAATGCCAAGGGCTTTTATTTAACCTAAATAAATCAACTATGCTTCAAATCTTCAATTATACCTGAGACTCCGCGCGGATCTTCTCGCGCTCGTCGAGCTCATTCTCTGCCTGCTCGCTGGATATGATCGCTTTTATAAATCTGATATCCTTAATACTGGCATTCATATCCCTCATTTCGTTGAGCAGCTCCTGATTGCCTCCGGTGCTGGCACTCGCCGCCACCGATGATGATGATGGCATGGCACCCGATGCAGGATTACCCATCATGCCGGTAGCAAATATCGGCGCACCGCCACGGTGCAGGCTGCTATCGATGAGCTTGTTGAGCACATCACGATTATTTCTATAGGTATTGCGGCTCACCATCAGGTATGGCTCGTCGCGCTCCATTTCGCCCACCATCTGACCGCTTGCGCTGTCGATCATATGGATGCCACCGCCTGCATGCAGCTGGCCGTTGCGTGGTACACCTCCAAATTTGCCCAGCCCACCTGTGGCATATTTTGGTGCTCTGCTTCCACCAAGTATTCTTTTGGCTTGTGCAATATTGGCGGCCACTGTAGCGATGGATACTACTGTTGCTATTATATTACGCGGATAAGGCAAAACCATTGAGGCCGCTGTGGCTTTGGCTATGGCTTCTGAAGTTGATACTGCTATCTGAAAAATGGCAGTCGCCTTCGCAAATGCATTTGACTTGCCTCTTTCGCCATTGATAGTCTCATTGATATCTTGCAATGAACCAGCCACAAGCCTGGCAGACTCCAGCTCGCCCATGTTGCGCTCATACTGCTCTTGCTCTTCTTTGCTTCGATATTCATTTTTAATATTGAGTATTTCTTTGCCGCTCTGCTTCTCCAGATTGGCGTAGTCTATATTGAATTTTTTAGCCTGTGCAATCAGCTTTTTGTACTTATCTTCTACCTGAGCGATTTCTCGCCCTTGGTTGTCGAGCTGCATCATGTTCAATTCTTCTTCGAATGCAGCCTGCGACTCCTGGTATTCAATGCGCTTCTCTTCTTTGTAGATGTCTTTTTCTTCATCGCGAAGCGCTTCCAGTTCTTTTTCCAGCTCATCGTGGCCCTCTGCACGCTCTATCATAGCAGCATAGTGCTCGTCTATCCTTTCCAGCTCGCGCTCGTCGGCGCTCATCTTCGATTGATCCAGCTTTTGCTGCGCATCACTGATAAAATCCTGCACCTTTTGCAGTTCTGCCAGTTCCTTATCTGCGGCTATGGTTTTTTCTTCGCTGGCTGTTGTCGATGCTTGACTGCCTGATACGGTTTCGGCGGTGAGTTTTCTTTGCAAGCCTGCCAGCTGCGATGCCAGTCGGGTTTGTAGCTTGTAGGAATTGGTTTTGAGGTCTTCGAGTCTTACTTGCTCAGCCACCAATGCGGCACGGTCTTGCTCTGTGCTGTTGGCACGGTCATATTCTTCAGTAGATAATCTTACACGCTCTTCCTGCAAGGCCACCGCTTCACGCATATTCGCCAGTTCCAAATCATTGGCTTCTTCGAGCGCATTTACACGGTCTTTAATACTGAGCTGCTCATTTTTAGAAGCCAGAATATTTTCTTCTATCAGCTTTCTTCGCTTAGCTTGTGTGAGTGTAAGGTCGGTTTCCTTTTTTTCGAGTGCTATGAATGCCTCAGCTAATTCGCCAGCCAGTGCTACCTCTCGCTGCATCTCATCGCCCACACCTTTGAATGATTCCTGCATCTCTGCGAGGCCTTCCTTCCAGTCGCCCTGCAATAGTTTGGCAATACCACCACCGAATTGCAGTATCCTGTCCATTATCACATCGAATGCGGCACTTGCCTGGTCGGTGACTTTGGTCATGATCTCTATACCATCCTGAGATTTGGTGAGGTATTGAATGAGCGTACCCAGCACCAATACAATAGCGCCGATGCCTGTGGCTGCCAGCGCTACTTTGAAACTTTTGAGCATGGCTATGCTGCCTTTGATGCCTCCCGATAGGCCATTGATGCTTAGCCCTGCCACGCGCACATTCTTTACATAGTCGATGAGGCCACTATTGGCAGCGCCCTGTGCCACCGACATGTCTTTGATCTCTTTTTTGTAATCGCTGAAGGTGCTCTGCTTGCCTGCCAAGTCCTTCATCTTCTTATTAAAGGCTTCAGTACCGACTGTCATGCTGTCGAGCTCCTTGGATGTCTGCCGTATTTCGGCTTTCAAGTCCTTCATGGTGGTGCCGGCTTGCTTGCCATCTACCACGATCCGATTTTCTACAGTGCTTTTGGCCATATTATCTGGTGTCTAATGCTTGTTGAAGGTCTTCTGTTATTATCTGAAGGCTGGCGGTGCCTGTGGCTTCTACCAGCATCTCTATGAGCTTTTGGTTGAGCTGCCCTCGCAGCCTGCCACGAAACCAATTTTTGCCCTTCAGGCTTTTTTTCTTTTTCACCCTGCTTATGGCTATGCCCCAGGCGATGCGCCGTGCCTGCTCATCTTGTGTCGGTTGCTGGCTGGCCGTGCTGTAGCCTGGTGTATAGTTGAAGGCTCCCACACCTACACTTTTTACCCATTCGGCGAGGGCATCTACATCGGGCTGCTTGTTTTTGTAGCGCAGCGTCATGTCTCTGAATTTGCCCTGTGCCGGCATGATGAATATGATCTCACCAGCTGTGCTCTCGCTCGCTTTGATGATGGCTACCCTCATGCCACGTATCAACTCTCCTGAGTTGTCGAGCTTTTTGCGTGCGGCATTGGCTTTAAGGTCTTGCAGCATTATCTGCGCCCAGGCTGCCATCACATCATTGACGGCATCGAAGTATGTGCTCAGCTCAGCCACCGTGTAGCTTCAATATTATTTTGTGAATACTTTCTGCGATCTCATCTGCACTATAGGTGGTGCTGTCGTAGCCATATTTGTCGGTTTGCTCGTATATGCGCTGGTTGCGATGTATAAAACCATTGATACTGAGCTTGCTGTATGGAGGTGGTATCTGCTTTTTGTGCATCTGCCTCACCGTTTTGCGTTTAATGCATTCCTCGACCGGTGCTGTAAGGTGAAAATAATGCATGGGCATCTGCCTGCTCTGGAGTATGTTTTCTATGATGCCATAAAACTGCGATGTGCCGCAGCTCTCAAAAATAATTTTCGACAATATGCTTATTTTTTCAATGACATCGCGCACGGCTTCATTGTGAATATAATCCAGCGACTTGGTGGCATCGCGCAGATATACTTGCATGCGGCTGTCGTCGAGACACACGTACTGATAGTCTGGTAGTAGGCCGATGAGCTTATGCGCTACGGTGCTTTTGCCCGATGCTACATTGCCTGTGATGATGATCGCTTGCTTCATATTATAAAAATGTAGCGCTGTGGCGGTATCGAAAAGGACTAATCATATTTCTGCCTCATCTGTGAGATCAACATTGCCACCCGATACTGTATTGGCCGTGCGAAAGGTGACCTGTGCCGGTTCCGTGATGGGCAGTTGTATCTTGATGCTTTCTATCAAGAATAGATTGCCTTCAATTTTTCGCTTCTTATCTATTTCGATCAGGGCGTTGTGTAGCCTCTGCGAATTGAGCCATACATTTTTGATAACCCTTTTGTTGCGATGCTGAAATGTCACCCACGGCTTGGCTAATTTATTTACCAGTCCATTATTGCCATTGAGTTGCAATGCCAATTTGCCAATCACTGTGCCATCATAGTCTTCGATACCAGAGGTGCCGAGCGGATAATCGACTGCATTGCTATCAGGGTGCAGGCCTCTGTAGAATAAAAAGCGCAAAGAAAACGGCCCTTTTTGAAAAAATGTTTTAGTAGTACCCTGCTGCGATACTTTTGGTATCAACCAGCTACGAGTGCCGTTCGATGCATCTACACCTTTGTGCATCACTATCGAGTCGGCTTTGATGGTGATCTCCTGCTTATCGCTGCCAGTACCGTTGGTGCTGGTGAATGGCAAAAAGTCGAGCGAATGAAACACCCACACTACATCGAAGTCGCTATCGAGAATGGTTTTATAGTAGGCATTTTCGTCGGTTACCCGGCGCACCTGATTCAGTATTTCTGTTGCTGGCAAATTGGCGAAGGTGCTCACCTCCGCAGCTAGGTCGAGGCCGTCGAGCGAAATGATATTTTCGGCATAGTGCTCATCTTTGCTGTCGGGTGTGGTTTCATATACCAGGGTGTCGATCTTACTTTTTTCCAGATTGAATCTACTCTCTGCAAAACTGGTCCAGTCTTCGAATTCTGATGATCTTACTACATCGCTCAAAAACCTCATTTTAAACTTGCGCGTGGCAGGGTTTATGAATATGCCAACAAAAAACATTTGTGCAAATGCTTTTATAAAATCATTGAGATTCATATCCGGCATGTATTGCGCCAGCTTTATCTTGGAGTCGAAGCGGTTGATATAATATCCTTCTAATTTGATCTCGAATGGCTGCTCTGCCGAAATATTGGAATATAGCACCAGTTTTTTGAGCTCTACATGATCGAACACCTCACCTTCTTTTTGCAGGCCTAGCTCATCCACAATCTTGTCGAGTATGTGGAAGGCATAGGTAAATGGCGTAGCAAATTCTATAGCGTTTGTTGTACCACCATTTGATGAGTATCTAAATTTAGAAAACCTATCGAAAATAATTGTATTATAGTAGTTCTGATGGAAGCTCAATATTTTGGTTGTGCCTGGCAAATCATCTATATCAATGTACTCACTGTTTTGAATCGGGAAGAACACATGCGAGGCATCAGGGTATGTGCTTGTGGTGGTGCCATCCATGTGTATCCGGAATGCATCCCAATATACCGATGCCAGATTTGATGGATTTGTAGTTTGCGTCAGCAATGTCATCACGGCGCTGTTGTCCATGGTCGATCCTGCCAGTACATTATAGGTATTATTTGGGTCCAGCTCACCTATTTTACTCAGGTTGTCATCATTGAGATATATCCCATTTGCATTGGGCCCAGCTTCAGCGGTGATCAGGTAGTCATCATCGGGGTCGTCGTATAGCGCCGAATTGATAAGCCCTTTTGAATCCCACGCTGCTTTGTAGGCGGCAAAGTTGCCAATCTCAAACCAGTACGTGACATTGGTGATAGCTGTAGATGCCGGGGCATCGAGGATACATTCGTAGTATGTCGTGCCATCAATTACCACCTCATTATCTTCATAGGTATTAGCCAGTACGTGTGCCTGTGGTGTACGCACGGTATTGATATTGTTGATGAGGTCGGCTATGGTTGTGGCCTCATCGGTATTGTATAGCACTCGGTGGTAGATGTCGGCAGCACTAGCTCTCGCCACTCTCAAATCATAAAGGTCGCCATTTACCGGGGTGCCTGCGCTGGTATCGAGCTCAAATAGTAGAAACGGTTTTTTTGGCTCAATGGTCACCTCATCAAGTGGCAGATCGGATAGTGCCGTATTGTTGAGGGTTTCTGCAAATTGCCCGATGTCTATCTGTATGTTGCACCTGATAAACTCCTGAGATAGTGTC
>Ga0222708_1000420_pt1 | contig 11101 bp, 7 predicted proteins | sample AntAcemetage1576_FD_179806 | JGI IMG/M metagenome (GOLD analysis project Ga0222708, IMG submission 179806) | Saline water microbial communities from Ace Lake, Antarctica - #1576 | ecosystem: Environmental > Aquatic > Non-marine Saline and Alkaline > Saline | place: Antarctica: Ace Lake... | reverse complement strand
AGAGTAGACACCGACTTCTTTTATTGGGACCTAGATACAAAGGCTAGGCAAGACATAATCTCAGACAGTATCTTAAATGCGTTGTACGACATTGACGACATTCACGTATCAGCAGTAGTAGCAGAGGAACTAGACACATGAACGAGCCATACACACCAGAGGACTACTCACAGTGGGTAGAGGACAAGATCATTACCGAGGGTACCACACGCCTCGTAGAGAACACCCTAGGCCTCGTAGGTGAGGCAGGGGAGGTAGCTGAGAAGGTCAAGAAGCTTATGCGTGACAGCACACGGGTAGAAAGTACTGACATCATCAAGGAGTTAGGTGATGTAGTCTTTTATGCCACAGCCTTAGCCAATTACTTCCAAGGAAACCTTCAGACCATGCTAGACGCTAACGTAGAGAAGCTAGATAGTCGAGAGCTACGAGGAAAGATTCAAGGATCAGGTGACAACAGGTAGATACTTCTTGACTTGTACACCAAACTATAGTATAACTACCAACCCAGTTAAATAAACCAAGGATTACTACACATGACAACCAATCACCAAGAGTTCTCTACCCGCGCTGAAGTAGTAACACGTCGTACCTACAACCGTCCGAAGGATGATGGCAGCTTTGAGACATGGACAGAGACTGTTGACCGCGTTATCTCACACCAGCAGTGGCTGTGGGAGCGAGCAAAGGGTGCTCAACTAGACGCACTACAGACCGAAGAGCTCGGTAAGCTACGTGAGCTCATGCTTACACGTAAAGCCACTGTATCAGGCCGTACACTGTGGCTAGGAGGTACCGAGGTAGCTAAGACGCGGGAAGCATCCCAGTTCAACTGCTCCTTCGGTCGAGTAGAAACAGTACACGACATTGTAGACGCCATGTGGCTCCTCCTGCAAGGCTGTGGTGTTGGCTTTGAGCCAGTGGTAGGCACCCTTAACGGGTTCGCTAAGCCTATTACACTCACCACTGTTCGGTCTACAAAGAAGTTAGGTGATCCGAAGGGTTGCCCAAACAATCAAGCTTGGTTTACCACTGACGCAGACGGTCTCAAAGAGTGGCACCTTAAGATCGGTGACAGTGCAGAGGCTTGGGCCAAGGCACTAGGTAAAATCTTTGCTATGAAAGATGCAGTTAACGGTATCACCATTGACTACACAGAGATTCGTGCAGCAGGTGAACGCCTCAAGGGTTACGGTTGGATTAGTTCGGGTGATGACACAATTCACCTTGCACTTGCACGTATCTGTGAAATCTTAAACGTCAAAGCAGGTGCCTTGCTTACACGTATGGATATCCTTGACGTTCTTAACCACATGGGTACCACATTGTCTTCTCGTCGTTCAGCAGAGATTGCACTTGTACCAGTCAACGACTCCGAAGTTGATGACTTTATCTCAGCCAAGAAAGACTTTTGGTTGTATAACAACGAGCACCGTCAGCAGTCTAACAACTCGGTAGTGTTTGAGAAGAAGCCAACAGAGTGGGAACTGTCTTACATCTTCGATAAGATGGTACAAGCTGGTGGGTCCGAGCCAGGGTTCATCAACGCAGAGGCAGCTAAGCGTCGAGCACCACACTTCAAGGGAGTTAACCCTTGCGCCGAGATTCTACTTGGTAACAAGAGTTTCTGTAACCTTGTCGAAGTTGACTGGGGTAAGTTCCTTCAGGACTTCGGTGGACTGCAAGAGGCTATCGAGATCGTAGCACGGGCTAACTATCGTCAGACATGCGTTAATCTTGACGATGGTGTTCTTCAGCGGTCATGGCACGAGCTCAATGAGTTCCTTCGCCTCTGTGGTGTAGGTGCTACAGGTATCGTTAAGTTCCTTGACCACCACACAGGTCAGAACAACATCGAGACCATGCTCCAGTCACTGCGTTCGGCAGCTAAGAACGGTGCTAACAGTATGGCAGACGAGTTGGGTCTTCCACGGGCCAAGCTGGTTACAACCGTTAAACCATCAGGAACCCTGTCAAAGATCATGGACACAACAGAAGGTGTACACAAGCCACTCGGCAAGTATCTCTTCAACAACGTTACGTTCTCTAAGCACGACGAGATCATCCCGACTATGAAGGCAGCTGGTTACAAGATCATTGAGAAGCCATTCGAGCCAGACTCGGTTCTCATTACGTTCCCTGTAGCCTATGAAGACGTTAAGTTTGATATCGTAGACGGTAAGGAAGTCAACATCGAGACAGCTGTTCTACAGCTTAATCGTTACAAGTTGATGATGGACAACTACGTAGACCATAACTGTTCGGTAACGATCAGCTACGACCTTAGCGAAGTACCAGCTATCCGTTCTTGGATTCTGGAGAACTGGGACACATACGTAGGTGTATCATTCATCTACCGTAATGACCCAACCAAGACTGCACTGGACCTAGGTTACGCCTATCTACCGCAGGAAGTAGTAACAGAAGAGGTATACCGCGAGTACGCTAACTCGTTGTGGCCTGTAGACCTTACTAACCTCAAGTCCGACGATGACCTACTTGACGAAGCCTGCTCTACTGGTGCTTGTCCTATTCGTTAAGGCTTGACTTAGAGGTACACTTAGTGTACTATTTAGGTATTCTGGCCCGTTAGGAATTACCTGATGGGGGTTAACCCAGAGACCCACCTTAGCATGTGTCTAAACTGCTAACCAATATAAAGGACAAACTACATGGTACAACAGAAAGCAAAGCCCAAAGCAAGATCACGTAAGACAGCCGAGCCTACGTACAAGGGTGCTGCTAAGAAGACAGCCTCTGGTATTATTCCTAAGACAGATAAACAAGGAGAGTTAATCAAGGCTATTAGTAGTTCTCAACAGACTATCGTGTTTGGTCCAGCTGGTTGTAAGTCTGGAGACACTATTGTACACTACAGACGTGGTAAAAGAAATAGTTCCAGAGGTATTACCCTACGGGATTTCGTAAGTAAGTTTAATGGTCTAAACGAGACACACAAAGGAAGGACTTGGGATAAGTCTCTTAGCACTTTTGTACAGTCCTACAATACGGACACAGGCGAAGTCTTTTACAACAAGGTCGAAGGAGCATGGGCTACAGGATTAAAACACAGCGTAAAGATAACTACGTATACTAAAGGTGAGGTAGAAATTACCCTAGACGACAGTGTTTTACTACATGACGGTACTTTTAAGAAAGCCTCTGATGTTGTAGTTGGGGATTGGTTGTTATGTAAAGGTAGTATGGAGTGCCCTTCAGTAGGTTCCTCAGTAGGAAAGGTAAATAAAGGTTTACGGGTAACGACAGAAGGACTAAAGTTCTACAGTGGTGGGTGGACTAAACTCACAGTCTCAAATGGTACTTCTTACTCATACAAACGTAACCACAGGGCTAGGCTAGTGATGGAGGCATACCTTAACAAAGTTGACTTAGCTACCTATGTCAAAGCTTTACAAGAAGACCCTGATCACACCTACTTAACTGTACTGGACAGTGGTATTGAGGTACACCACATAGACGGAGATGTAACTAACGACGAGTTGTCTAACCTACAGTGTTTAACTAAGGCTGACCACGCTAACTTACACGGGGTTGATAACACAAAGAACTTTAATCGTGTCCACACCGAAGTTTCGATGGTTAAGTCTGTGGAAGACTTAGGTGTGATTGAAGTCTATGACTTAACTATGGCGGCACCTTGTCCTAATTTTGTAGTTAATGATGGTATTATCGCTCACAACACAGGTAAAACATACGTTACAGCTACACTAGCCGCTGACATGTACTTGACTAAGCAGATTGAGAAGATTGTTATTACCCGTCCTATGGTCTCAGTAGGCAAGGACATCGGTATCCTCCCAGGAGAACTCTTAGATAAGGTAGCACCTTGGGCGTTGCCTGTGTTAGACATCCTGATCAAGCACTTAGGTAAAGCCTCTGTTGAGATTGCACTCAAGTCAGGTAACATTGAGATTGCACCGTTAGCTCTTATGCGGGGACGTTCCTTTGATGATGCCTTCATTATCTGTGACGAAGCTCAGAACATTACAACAGCTGAGTTAAAGATGTTACTTACAAGAGTAGGAGAAGGCACTACTATCGTACTCAATGGTGATATCCAACAGACAGACCTACGGGGTGACTCAGGTCTTACTATCATCACTAACATTGCTAAGAAGTACAAGTTACCAGTGCCTATCGTTGAGTTCGGACTGGACGATATTGTTCGTTCAGACATATGTGCGCTTTGGGTTCGTGCGTTCTATAAGGAGGGTATCTAATGTTAGAGGACTACCTGACCTATAACGAGGATACAGGCCACCTAACCTGGATTAACAGGCCAGCCCTCTGTATTAAGGTTGGAACACAAGCTAAGTCACTAGACACAAAAGGTTACGTAACCGTGTGTGTTAAGGGAAAACAATATAAAGGACACAGGGTTGCTTGGTACTTGTATTATGGGTCCTGGCCTACTGGTGTCATTGACCACATAAACAGAGATAAGTCTGACAATAGGATAGAAAACCTAAGAGACGTAACACCTTCCGTCAATAACTTAAACAGAGACTTAGGTGCTTCCGGTGAACACTACATAACTAAGTACAATGACCAGTGGCGGGTAAGGAAGCCAAGAGGAGGTGTCTTCTGCACGGTTGATACACTAAATGAAGCAAAGGTCCTAAAGAGAGCCTTCTACAAGGAGAAGATATAATTGTACTTGACAGACTGTTGTCTTTATGATACACTTGTTTAATACCAACAGCTAGGAAAGTGTAATGGCCCCAAAACAGAAGAAGCCCCCTACTCCAACGCTGGAACAGGAGGCTAAGGCCTTCAGTAATAAGTTTAAGGACACCCCTTCTCCACCACCACCTAAAGAACACTCCCCGCAGAGGGTGGTACTAGCAGCCTCAGTACTCTCAGGGTTGTTATCAGGAGGAGGTAGAGCACGAGCAGAAGAACTCGTGGAAGAAGCGTTTAGGTATGCAGACCTACTCCTTCAATATAAAAACTAACTAGACTAATCAACTAGCCCCCTCCTCGGTTAATCCCAGGGAGGGGGCTTTTCTTCGTTTAAGGGTTCACGTTTACAGTAGCATCCCTAAAGTACGTGTCTATATCAGCCTGTGTTTCTAGTCTAGACTGTAACAAGGCCATTTGACCGTAGTCTAAGTCACCTAAGTCTTCTGGGTAGTTTAGTTCATCAAGAGACTTTGATACAAGGTCAGGAGAATACTTGTCTGTTATAGTCAGCATGTCAGCAAAAGTAGACTGCGCACCTGTATACTCGTAAGCTAACCGAGCACGGGCTCGTTCACGTATTACAGATACAGCACTCTTCCAAGCTTCTCTCTGTTTTTCGGTAGTGGAGTTACGAAACACAGTGTCGTTCATCATACCTTTGGCTACTCTGTCCATCTCTTCAAACATCATACGGTTAAACTCGTTGGCTGCACCAGCTACCATCTTGGAGGCCCTGTACGAAGCGTTCAAGTCCCATGAATCAAACGCCATTACATTCATAATTCGGAGAGCATCTGTGTTACGTACGATACGAGCAGCTAAGTTCTTGGTTGTTTGAGCATCCATCTCACCTTGTGCAGAACTAACCCTAACGTCGTTGAAGGGTTCCCCTGTAAAGGCTTGAGTCATGTTGTCTACATAAGTTAAGGCTTTCCCTAGGAAAGAGTTACCATCTTTTACGTTCTGTGGACGCATCTCAGTTCCAACAACAAGACCTACAATAGCATCTAGGGGTTCAAGAGGTCTTGTAAAACCACCGATAGCCTGAGCACCGATACCACCAATAGACTCAGAGAACAAGTCACCTGCCTTTTCCATCTCACCCATAAGAAGGGCCTCAAAAGCATCAACAACAACACCACCAGTTGTAGATAGGTTTCTAGTTAAACCACCGCCACCGAAGTCTTTACCGAGCTGAGCTACGAGTTCCTTAGGTGGGGTCTCACCAGCTAGGTGATAAGAGAGGTATCTTCCTCCTGCAATGAACAAGGATAACGGGTAGTCGTACTGTTGTGAGAAGACCTCACCTGTGAGGGGGTCTATACTGTCGTACATACCGAGCCCCTGACGACGCTTCTCCTGCTCATTACCAGCCATAGCATACACTAGTCCACCAGCGATCATACCCTGTGTCACAAGCTCCCCCTGCGTCTTGTCGGGGTACTTTCCTGCAAGCTTAGCGATAGTGTTTACACCTGGTGTGTTCTTGACTGTGAAGTCAATGGTATTATTAAAGAAACGACCAAAAGGAATCATCATACCGAGGCCTGGGATATTACGTACATCCTCAATGGCACCAGCTACCTCACCTAAGAGACCTGTACCCTTGTAAGACTTAGAGAACGTATGTTCCATAACCTTTCCTACAGCACCCTGCTCTAGGAGTTGGTACTCCTTAGTTGCCATAATCTTAGCTGCATCTTCACCTACGTAGAACTCATTCCAAGACTTGTTAAAGGTTATCCGAAGAGCTTTATCCATTTGGAATACGTACTCTTGAGCCTTGGTCATCGTGTCTTGTGCTTGCACAAAGGTAGCAGTTTGCATAGCCTCTACGTAAGTCTCAGCTACTTTACCGGCTTTAGTCTCTCCAAGAATAGCTTTCATTGACTTAGACGTATCAACACCACCAGCTTGAACTCTACCCAACCGACTAAGGGCCCCTGTACTACGTAGTAAAGCAGACTTATAGGCAGCTTGTGTCATGTCGTTGTCTAAAACTAAATTAATTCTGTTAGCATTAGCCTTCAATAGAGCCATACCAATACGTTTTCTTTCGACACCTTTGTTGGACATACCGATAAGGGACTGAACGGTACCAGCACCTAGGTGCATAGTTCCCCTAAGAATGTCGTTAGCAGACCCCATAGTGGAGGACACACTATAACCCATGACGTTCAAGATGGATGTCGAAGGGTGAGACACAAGAGTACGAATAAATCTGTTCTGACCAGCGGCAATCATGTCAATGCCACGGCTAACAGAGTTATCACCAGCCTTGATGGGACCCATAAGACCCATACCCAAAGCTTCAGACAAGTACTGCTCGACATCCATATCAGCTACGTCGATACTTAGACGTTTAGCAACCTGAGAGGCACTGTTCATACTCCTTGCTGAGTTACTCATTTTCTTAGCGAAGGCGTTAGAGAAAGACTCAGCTGTTACTTCGTCGAGTGTCTCTGATACACCGTCACGTACAACCTCTTTCATACCTGTCAGCTTAGTTCCCGAGGTCTTTTCAAATACTTTAACAATATCACGAACACTGTCATCACCCATTTCTGAGATAAAGTCAGCTACGAAGTTAGACAGTTTGTCTTGGTCATCACGTTTAGCGAAGTAGAAACCACCCTCTTGCATGGACTGAGCCAAGCCCTTAAAGATAACTGAGCCTTCCTTGTCGGACACACCAAGAAGTAAGTCAATAAAGAACTCGGTATCTTGTACGTTTAGCTCTTCACCTGTATTAACTTTAGAGGCCCAAGAAGAACCATCGTCAATCTCTTTCTTAAAGTAATCTTGCATAGAAGCTGTAAGGTCGTCTGCTACAGACTTGGGGTCTCCGTCTTTTACGACACGACTTACAAGAGCTGTGTCAGACAAACCGCGAGTCGCAACCTTTGCACCAACAAGCACACCCATACCAATGGCTGCTACAGCTGCAAGTCCAACTGCGTGTCTGTTTACTTCGTCTTGCACCTCTGTGTCTACTAACTGATTCTGGTATAAGTACTCGAAACCTGATCCAGCAATGGCATCAACTACAGTACTAGACGCGATCTCACGTACACCAGCCTGAGTTGTAATACGGGATAGACCTTTTTTAGCAGCCATCTGTGCGGCAAACTTAGCAACCTCTTCACCACCTTCAGCAGCAATGGCTACAGCAGCCTTCTTAAAGATTTCAGAAGTGCTCTTCTCGATAACCTCTTTAGAGATACCAGAGGCTACCCTAGACCGAACCTCACGCATAACAAAGGTCTCTAGTGTCTTAATACCAGCCTTTGTAGCAGTGCCCCCTACAACCTTACCAATACCCAATGTAACTAGGTTAATTGGATCGAGTACTAGTGTACGTATAACGTCTACAGAAGCATCACCCACCTCTGACCAAGATACTTCGTCTGAAGTTATATCAGCCATTTGTTGATAGAGGTTGTAGGCACGTCCTGCTTTTTCCATACGCTCAGGGTTATTTCTTACATCAATAAGATAGTCTGTCTCTGCGAGGACTCGAACAGAGTTTGTCATAGAGACGCCACGACGGTTGTTTAAGAACTTCTCTACTACGTTCTCCCTAGAAGCACCCTCAAGAGATTGGATACCGTACCTGTCATCCATGTACTTGTACACGATACTATACAAGTCATCGTTCTCAGAGATATCATCGGCTGAGTAGGACTTAGGAGCAATACCCTCTGGTAACAAAGAGTCAGCACGATTGTAATCAGCTGCAGAAGGCCCTGCAGAGTTACGGTACTTGTCTAAGGTAGGTGTAGTGGAGGTGGACTGTGGGCTAGATAAAGAACCTCTATACTTATCAAGCGTTGGAGTTGAGCTAGCTTGAGGCTCTGCTACCTGTGCGGAACCTCTATACTTATCGAGAGTAGGTGTTGTACTGGTTGCTGCCTCTTCTTTTACAGGAGTGGGAGTTGGGACAGGGGTAGGTACGCCCAAAGAGGTAGCCTCAAGAGAGTCAACACTATCCTGAACTACGTCTATTGGACGACCAAACTCGTCAACCTCTTGGTCGATATCTTGTGGATTAAAAGTGTTAGCAAAAGTAACCATGTTGGACTCCAGTCCTTATTATTATTATTGACGGGAAGTAATCATTTCATATGCAGCATCAGCTGAGCCAGCACCGTAATCCCTCTCAAAAGCTACAATAGCTTCGTCAATAACAGCCTGAGACATATCACTTTCCAGGATGTCGTATAGTGCTTGAGAGTCGGTCAAGGATTTATCTTGGATACCTGTGTTCTCATTAGGGAACGCCTGGGCCATCCCGTCTGGTACTGGCATAGACTGTATTAGTCTTCTTAGCTCTTCTGGACTAGAGTCAATAACAGGCTCTGATGAAGGGTCTTTGTCTTTCATAAACTTGTAGGCACCTTCATTGTAAACTCTGTTAGCAAAAGCAAGAACACGTTCACCTGTTGCATCTAACTTAGCCGCGTCGAGTGACATACGTTCATCATTTGAAAGACCAGAAATGAACCCTAGTACATCCCCAAGTCCTTTCAAAGCTCCAGCTGCAAGTGCCACACCACCTGAGGCTACAACACCGACTGTGTCATCGGTTCTAGAAGGAACCTTAGATAGGAAAGAACCTAAGGCTTCTCTGGTAGCCTCACCTGACTTCAGAGCTGTTGCAACACCTTCAAGTTCTGGGTTATCTAAAATAGCGGAATCAATAGCAGTTAACTGCTCAGGAAGGAGACCACCTAAGTCTGAACGTAGTGGAGTACCTGTGTCAAACCCAGGTCCACCTCTGGTGGGCTCACCCATAGCAGGTGGGCTAGTTACACCGCTGGACACATCGCTGGACACACCGTTCAGAGCATCAAACTCGGCCTGAGCATTCCTCTTCTCGTCGTCTGAGATAGTAGGGTTACTCAAGATAGTTGCAAGAACCTCTTCGTTTGATATAGCCACAGTAGGAGTAGGGTTGTCCCCGACAGGTGTAACAGGTGTGCTGTCTCTACCTAGGAAGTACTTGTCTATAATGTTACTTTGACCTTGCAAAGCTAAGGCCTCTTGCTGACCAATACCAAGATCATACAACTTAAACATAGCATCGTTTACCATAGCTTCAGTAGAGGAACCATTCTTTAGTACACCGTAAAGTCTACCCACCTTAATTGACTTGTCAGTTGGTTGATCTTTGTTAACGGACATAAACGACGAAGCAGCCATACCTACTTCAGTTGTAAACTGCTTGTATACGTCAGCTTGACCAAGTTGAGTCGGAGCTTCACGTTTAACACCCCATACAAGAGTGTCAGCTGTATAAGCCCTAGCTACATTAAGAGCCTCAATCATCTCTTCTGGGTTATTAACTCCAAAACCATTCTTTAACTTCTCAGTCATATCGGTGTAGGCTTGTTGACCCTTACCTTCGACCAAACCAACCATGTGAATAAGGTCAGGAATGTCTGCCATACCTAAGTCTTTGTTGTCATCAACTTGAGACTTAACCCAAGTCATAAGACCGTGTGCGCCTTTAGGGTCATTTAAGAAAGGTTCATAGAAAGCTTTTTGATCATCTGTCATTTGAGGTAGTTCAGTCTCTAAACGATCCCTAAGTAGAATACCTGATGTCCTCATAGCTTCAACACTTGTAACACCAGTAGAAGAACCACTAGTACCAGCTCTACCAGTATCACTTGAAACAGAAGGACCATACAAATCAGAAAGAAGCTGAGACTGAGCTACAGACCTGTCATTTTGTCCCTGTTGAAACAGAATGTCAGCTCTATCAGCGGCAGTCGCAGCGTTGGCTCTATTGTAGGCTAGCTCTTCAGCACGAATAGAGTCCTGCTCTGTTAGTCTCTTTGTAGCAAGATCGTCCTGTGCCTTAGCGTAGTCAAACATCTTATCTCGTTGAGCCTGATCTTGATCTCTAGCATCTTGACGTTCGTTACGGTCTGCTCTATCTTTTGTGGCGTTAGCCATACCTGTCCAGAAACCCATTAAATATCTCCCTCTAACTTAGACATGCGAGACATAAGACCCTTAGGTGCTTCGTCCATTGGTTCAGGCATTACTTCTTTGACTTCCATTACTTCTGGCTCCTTGGTGGAACCGGACCTGTAGTCAGCAATCATCTTCTTAGCCTTACGAGAATTGATCTGGTACTTAACTTCTGTACGTTTCTCACTGTCGTCAGGGAAACCCTCTTCGTACTCAACACCAACCTTGTCAGCTGTAGTCTTTATAAACTCATGGATAACAGGTGCAATGATAAGGGACACGTCAATACTATGTTGTCCTTCCATTACAGCACCCCGTAGGATACCCTCAGTAAGCGTTACAACGTCAAGTCCCAACTCCATGGAGTCCAACAGGGCTTCAGCACGATCGGGCTCTATGAGGCGGTCCAGGTGCCACG
>Ga0222708_1000419_pt1 | contig 11134 bp, 11 predicted proteins | sample AntAcemetage1576_FD_179806 | JGI IMG/M metagenome (GOLD analysis project Ga0222708, IMG submission 179806) | Saline water microbial communities from Ace Lake, Antarctica - #1576 | ecosystem: Environmental > Aquatic > Non-marine Saline and Alkaline > Saline | place: Antarctica: Ace Lake... | reverse complement strand
TATTAGGCATAAATGGGTTGTACATATTCAGAACGTCCTTTTGTGTAACTTGTTCTTGTAGTAGAACCTTCGGAAGTGGACCAGCAAGGTGGTTCCAGATAGCTCTGTATGTTTTCTTGTACTCTCTAGTCTAAGAGAGATAGGTATCAGGAGTATGTAGTAGATTAGTATAGCTGTTGTATATACACTTATTACTATAAGGTACCTGTGTATATACCGGAGGGGAACTATAAGTTTATTATACACATTCTTTGAGGTCTTGTCAAGTATAAAGTAACTTCTACTACTTAATAATGATTAGGGTCTTGGCTATTGAGGAAACCACCCATAAGATCAGCTAATTCACGCTTAGACGGGTCAGGGTTGTTCTTCATACGTCTTAGTCGTGTAGTTGTTTGAAACTCTCTAGGAAACTCACAGAATAGAATTGTACAAACTGTCCAGTTGTGGATCGTGTTGATTACAACGAAGGCTGCAACTGGTAGGGCGATAACACACCAGCGCCAACCTGTGTGCCAATTGTTACGCTTGAGCCAATAGACACCACTGTACAGGATGAACACTGGGAGAACTACAATTGCTAGGGATAGGAATACACATAGGCGTTTGAAGCCGATGACACGGGTTTCTGAGTAGTTACTGTTCATGTTAGTAGAACTCCGTAATCTTAATCAAACCACCTGCCCCTGTGTTACCGGCGTAGTTAGTGGCTTCGTTACGAGACCCGCTCCCGCCAGCCCCCGAACCGTAACCAAGCCCTGCGCCTCCAACACCACCAGCATTGCTATTTCCGCCTGCGCCCAACATACTTGACCCACCGTTAGATAGGCACGCACTCTCCCCATTAACAATCGCACGCGGTCCCGCTGGGTTGCCCGCAATGTTCAAGTCACCGCCACTGGATGTCCCACCAAGTGGCCCTTCACCTATGCTGTTGCCTGACGTTCCTGACATACCACTCCCGCCAGCGCCGCCCATAGAACTAAGATTTATGCTTGCGCCGTCTGTAAATGTGCTTGTGCCACCCATGCCGCCGTCATTATCGCCAGCCGCACCCACCGAGCCTGCCGCGCCAACTGTGTAGGTGTAAGTCGCATTCGGGGCTGCAATTCTCTTTTGCAAGTAACCCCCCGCCCCACCGCCGCGGGATTGCGCAACCGTGCCATTTCCTTGACCGTCAACGCCACCAGAACCACCGCCTGCGCCAAAGACCTCAATAAATAAAACCTTTGCGTTGTTGGGAGTTGTATAAGTAGCTGATGTACCTGAAGTTAAGTACGTGACAGTAGGGGGTATTAAAGCGGACAAAAGAGCTACACCCGAAGGTGCAACTTTGTCTGATAGATTTGCCATTAGACTTCTCCTCCGTTGATCTTCATTGCCTTAACAAACAGTTCATCCATTTGTTCATCTGTGTAATCCAAAGCCCAACCAATGAGAGATATGTCTTGACTAAGGCGAGTCCACTTAGGGCTGTCGTCAATAGTTACTTTGACAGAGAAAGGTGTCTCAGGTTCATCACGGTACGCGAGTACCTTAGTCCAAGCATCTAAACCCAATGCGATCTTACCTTGGAGAGACGTGCAGGTCATCTGTGATCTGTTGTACTTCAGTTTGTCAGCATCTGTCTGAACAGGAACTTTGATAATCATGCGCCTTCTCCATCAGTTAAATCCGCTACATCGACCGTCCACTGGTCAAACCGTGAGTAGTCTGTTGGCAGGTCCGAAGCGTCTATAATCTTATACGGTCGACCTTTAGGTACGCCTCTATCTGCGATTTCTTTGATCGTCTTGTTCGGATTACATGGAGTTAGTATAGCGACTCCACCAGTGTCGCTTTGGTAAATAACCACTTTATTCATTGTATCATCCTTCACCTTATTACCACCAAACCCAGCTCTCCGCTGTCAGTAGTCGAGTTGTTACTGGTAGAATTACGCATTATAACACTATCCACGTTCTGTGCGTAAGTACGCCCGCCTGTTAAGTTATTAGAGTTGTTAAATTGACCCAGCACAACGTAATTAACGTCTTCTAAATCTACTGTGAAGTTCACCTGGAAGTTACCTGTTGTCACTCTAACAACGCTGTCAACATTACCTGACCCTCGAATTGAAACTGTACCCTCGCCGTTAAAGTTGACCCAAACGCGGCAAGCATAAATAGGAGCAGAGCCAGCCGCATTTAATACATTTGGTACCGCATCTCGCACAAATGCAGTAGTAGCAACTTGTGTTGTATCTGTTGCAGCAGTAGCAGTAGGTGCAGTTGGTGTACCGTCCATCACCACAGAGGTTAATGTCTTATTAGTAAGCGTCTGAGTGCCAGTCTCAGTAACCACATCACCACTGCTAACACCTACCTGTGCATATAACTGCCAAGTGCTACCGTCATACACAAAATCAACAGACACACCACCAATGTTCATGGCCATGTCAGCAGCATCACCCTCAATAGTAGAACCATTGCGAGCTACTGTCAGGTTATTTGTTGCCCAGTCTGCACCATCTGTAACACGAACTAAGTCACCAATGTCAGGAGATGCTGGCAGCGTAAGTGTCCACGCGCCACCAGAGGTATCAGCTATAATAGCATCATTGTTAGCAGAGGCGTAATTAGAAGTCTTTCTAGACCAAGCTAAACCAGCAACGATACCTGTGAGACCAGAACCATCACCATCAGGTTGCAATGCACTATCTGCTGTACTACCTTGTGTAGCTGTAGCGTAGTCAGTAGTATCAAATGCCTTTACAGCAGCAAGGTTAGTAACTTCACTGTCCATCAACGCACCGGCAGAGGTTACATTAACTGTGTCAGTTACGTCAGCATTAGTCTCAACTGTACCTAATTTAGTAAACTGAGCATCGGTAAAGGCGTTAGTCTGGGACTGATAGGCTGACTTGATCTGCGAACCAGTTTGATCAGCGGTAGCACCTGTCTCGATGTTACCTAATTTAGTAAACTGAGCGTCTGTAAAGGCATTAGCTTCACCTTCGTAGGCAGTCTTAATCTGAGCAGCTGTTTGGTCAGCAGTAGCACCTGTCTCGATGTTACTCAACTTAGTAAACTGAGCATCCGTGAAAGCGTTGGCTTCACCTTCATATGCAGCTTTAATCTGAGCAGCTGTTTGATCTGAGGTGGCACCTGTTTCAAGTGTATCTAGCTTAGTACCGTCAGCAGCTACGTCTCTACCATCAACAGTACCAGTTACTACAACGTTTCCTGTCGCGGTTACGTTTACAAAGGTAGCACTGTCTGTTGTAGCAAGAGTCTGGTCTTGTCCATCAAGTAAGTTTAATTCAGCAGTAGTAGCAGTGACACCATCTAACTTATTTATCTCAGCTGCTGTTGCTGTAATAGCGCCATCAGCAAGTGTTACAACTTCAACAAAGATGTTAGAGAAGGTGGCACCGGCCTTACCTAGCGTGTAGGTATTAGTTGTCTTTGGAAACAGACCTGAGGCGTCCCCAACAAACTCCTGAGCAGGGCCCAAGACAGTTACAGGGGCACCCTCAGCGGTACTACCATCGTGTGTGTGACCTACTGTCTGACTAAAAGATTCTACAAGAGCATTAAACTCACCATCAAGGTCAGAAGCATCAATGACACCTCCGTCTGCAATGTTGTTTGACGTATCAATACGTACATATCCGGTTCCCATTACTTCTTATCCTCTGTTGAGTATTCTATAATTGCTGTGTCTAACACGAAGGGAGGCCCACCATCAAACACGTACTGCAGGCTTATTGTAAAGAAAGAACCTACAACTTGTCTTTCAAGGAACGTATCAGGATTACCACCGTACAGACTCGTTCCGTACCTAGCTGTTCCGTAGAAGGAGAAAGCACCACCCCCTGTTAGAGGAACAGCATTGGGTTGAATCTTACCTGGTTTATTAAAGTCGTAACGAGGTGTAAGAGTACCTGTTACAAGACCTTCTGGGTCAAAGTAAGTGTCAACCTTATAGGCTGTCTTACGCATCGTTGGGTCTGTTACCGCCATAAAAGGGGTGTGATAAGCAGAAGTAATAGCTACTCCATCAAAATCATTACCTGACTCAAGACGGTACACGTACTCGTCATCATTGGTAAACAAAAGTATCTCTTCATCGTTTTGGTAAGAAGAGCAAGAGCGGTAGGCTTTAATACCTTTAGTCTGACCCCAGCTAATACTTTGTGCATTCTGATCTTGAAACTGTGTTCCGATGTAGCCTACTGTGTTCTGTTTGTTTGTAGTAGGGGAGAAGCTAAAGACACGGTACTGGTTCTTTTCTCGAACAACAGAAGTACAGTACTCTGTACCTGTTACAATAAAACCTTTGAAGTCGTCTTGAATCTGACGTGAAGCTAGTGACAAGTTAAAGTCACCAAGACGTTCTGTAGCACCTAAGAATCGTACACCATCTGGTCCAAGGAATAGGATGTCACCACCTACTTCTTGTACTGTATCACCAGATACACAACCTACGTCGCTGGTAATAGCTGATAGACTAAAGTTAGCGAGTGATGTACCTGACAGCTTACGAATGTCTGTCTGAGAGAATACAACTAACTGTTCACGGAATGTTATAACACCTGTCAGATTAGAAGGTACTCTAAAGTTACCAGCTCCGTTAGCTGACGTAAAGTCTTCTTCATCAAATGGTGCAGTAAAAGAAACTAAGTCACCTTTACCAAAGAATAAATGATCTTGATAAGTCTCTGCAAAGTTAGCACCTGTAACGTCTACACTGCCTTGTAAGGTCTTATAGGACGTACCGTGGAATACAGCAGGATTGTTCTTACTGTCTACAACTACAGTCTTGAATACACCATTGAAGTTAAACTCTTTGAAACGAACCTTAGTAGCGTCTGTATGAGAAGAACTAACAAAAGTAACTACTGCGTTATCGTCTGGTGAAGAAGAAAGAGCTGGATCAATTGAAAGGGTAGCTGCACCAGAGGAAGAAGTTGTGTTAGTTAACACGGTGTACAACTTCTCAACACCAGCAATATTAAAGGTGTCACCAGCTTGGGGTACGTAGGTGTCGACTGCAATACCGTCTATGTCTAAGGTAGTACCCGTCTGAGAGCCTGTGGCTACCAGTGTGGTACCGTATACAGGTGTGTTGACCTTAGACCAACCAGAGCCTGAGCTAGACCACAGAGCACCCCCACGAAGAGCGTAGGACTTAGCCTCAGCACTTGAGTACCAAACACCTTCAATACGGGACTGACCTGTAACAAATGTGATAGACGCTTTATCGTCTGGGCTAGAAGCTAAGCTAGTAGTTAAAGTTAAAGTAGAGGACTTGTTGGCTTCTACAAAGGACACAGACGAAACAAGGTAAGTACCTGTCACACCAGAGACTGTCAGTGTGTCACCGATAACGGGAGTCTCGTGGGTGTCTGCCACAAAGAGAGTTGTTCCTGTTTGACCGGACCCTTGAACCACTACTTCACCATAGGGAGGAACAATCGTATCCTCAAACTTAGTAAAGCCGTTAATACGACGGTAGCCACCCTTGGTGGATGGCTCAAAGTTCTCTAACACTCTAGCTGACCCAGGTTGCTGAAGACCGTGTTGTAGTCTAGACATGCTAGATACAAGGCCACCAGTTAGCTGAACAGGGAATGTATCCCAACGTGTAGCCATTATGACACAACCCTGGAACTGCTAGACATACCATTAGTGTTTCTCTGGATGCGAGTATCACGAACGTAGGTGTAGTCATTATTAACGTAGATAGTACGCAACTTCTTGATACTGTCCTTGAACTTTACTTGAAGACGGTCGGCTGTCTCAGTGTCACCTCTGAAGTTGTAAGCGTGTACCATAGCACCTTCTACAATAGCATGTCTAAAGGCTACAGGGAAAGATGGAACGTCTGTGCTGACCTCTAGGTCGATAGGCAACTTAAAGTACTCGTAGGAGAGCGTGTAAGCCTTGTCAGGGGACGGGTAGACAACGTAGGCTAGGTTGGGTGCCTGAATGATTAAACGGGGCACACCACGGTCTGTTGTGGTAGTTGTGTACTCAGAGTAGATGTACTTGTTCAAGTAGTCATCATAGTCCATTTGATTAAGTAACTGTGTGTTGTTACCTAAGGCTTCATCCTCCTGGATACGGAAGGTGCCAAAGTCAATGATCTTAGTGTCTGTCTGAAAAGGGTAGCGGCTCGTACCAGCAGTGAGTGTCTCATTGAAGGTTACATGGTTATGTGGCCACTGAAATGCTTCTTGGTTAATGTCACGGATAGACGAGTTTATAGCTGTCTTAACTGTAGAGTAAAAACCTACTGCAGCTGTAAAGTTAGAAGACGTAAGGGGAGTCTCATTGACTCTACCGTTTACATCGTTCACAAGACCTAGGTAGTCGTATGCCATTCTGGTAATCCTCTGTCTTATGGTGGAACGGAAAGGGACTACCCCAAGTTTAACCTGGGGTAGTCCAAAGGTAGTTTATGCGAGTGTGTCGCGGTCTACTTCAGCAGCAGCTTTAGTATTCTGGTTACAGTCAACGACTACGGCCCAGATACGGACAGAAGCAGCAACAAGACCGGAGCCCGAAACAGCAAGAACAGCGTCGATGGTATCAGCAGTAGATACAAAGCTAGGAACTACGCCACCAAGAATGGTGCCAGCAGCTTTGCCTTGCATGGTTACAGCTGCCAAGTTAGCAGTAACACCATCACCAACAGCCACAGTAGCCGAAGTACCAGCGGAGCCAGCAGCAGTGATGAACTCAATACCAGCAGAAACAACCATACAGTTTGCTGGAACAGCAGGACCAACAGTCGTACCAGACGCGGTACCGAGTGTTGCATAAGCTTCAACCATGATTGGTTTAGCTTTCAGGGATTGTGAGAGAGCCATTTGTAAAATCCTTTCAAAGATATGACTTAGTAAAGTAGGTACCCAGGTTTCCCTAGGTACCTCATTAGGTTTAAGCCAAGTTGTACTTAGCAGTTACAAGGGCTTCTGGACGCAGAATCTTACGACCGTACAAGTGCATACCACGAACGATGTCAGCAAAGCTGTCTGGATCACGGTAGGTTTCTGTCTTGTTGATTTGCTCAGCAGTTGCTACAGCAGAATCATGACCACCAACAATAACACCATAGTCTGTGTTCTGGTTGGCTGTACCGTTCTTACCAGCACCATCACCAATGACGGGCAGGTTGTTGGATACATAAACGCGGAAACCATTCCACTTGCTCATAACAAGACCGTTACGCAGACCACCTGAATCGCCGTAGTCAGCGTTCAAGAAACGTGAATCTTCGTCCATCAAGACTTCCATCATGATTGGGTCGATGACGATCCAACGTCCATCTTTGTCAACGTTCTGTTGGTCAAGCAAACGACCCATACGGTTAATCAACATGACAGGAGATACTGTAGCTGTCGGCAGGGCAGTTGCACCTGGGAGACGAGCAGCAACAGGTGTCGAGTGATCACCAGCAGAAGAAGTTGTGATGTTACCAAACGAACCTTTAATCAACTTCATCGAAGCCAACAGTTCATCGGAACCAGCAGTCGATACAGCTTTTGTACCATTTACTTGGTCATTAACAGCGCCGCCATTTGCATGGATTGCAGTCTGCTTGTAACCGGAGAGGTAGCCGAGGCATTCCTGGTCCAGCTGGTCAGCCAAGCGGTAAGCCGCACGGTTGGTTGCAAGGTCCATGAAGTTTACGTGGCTGTGTGCTTCTTCGATGTCGTCGATCTTGAAAGCAAAGTAGTTGGCTTTGTCGATGACCAACGAGAAGTCCTCGTCGTCAAGGTCTTGAGCTGCGATCTGTGTACCACGAGCATACGAGGATACAGAGATTTCTGGCTCTTTGATGATCTTAACAGTGTCACCCTGTGCAGAGATTTCACCGAAGTAATCGGAGTTGGTGATGTCGTTTGTAAGCGCCTTCTTACGGAAAGCAAGTTGTACTTTCTTCGAGTAGATTACACTAGAGAAGTTACCGTTAGGTAGGTTGCCGTGACCGGCAGCTGATTGAAAAGCCATTGAAATATCCTCCAAGGATGTTGGGCTTGATAAGTAAAGACACAAGTCTCTTGGTTATGTAGTAGTTGGGAGATGTGTCTCAGTTAAGAGAACCTTTACAATCCGTCTAAGAGGCTGATACATTTCTAGGGTGCTAAGGGGTCAGCTTGCGGCATCGTCCTGTAGGGCCTGTACTTAATCAGGTAAGTCTTATAGATTATGAGTGTTCAGTAGTGACCCAAAAGGGCTACTGTAGGGGTCCGTAGGGTATCCTCAGAGAGGGGCCTATCAAACTCCTACAGTTATAACATACTTAAACCTTTGTGTCAAGGTCTATTTTAAGTATTGGTATTATCTTGCTTTGCCTGAAACGTCGTAAACGAACTTCCCAGATTGCATAGCTTCTTGAATCGCATCGTAGCGGTCCTCGAACTGCTTGTCAGACATCTTAGCTACATCGGATTCTCTAATCTTAGAACCAGCACCGTCGTCATCAACAGGGGTGCGAGTACGCTTAGAAACAGTCTTAGCTGCATCCTTAGCTTGAGTCTTCTTAGCGGAAGGTGTGAGACCATTATCAACTTTGTACAGGTCAATGACACGGATGACACTCGCTGGGTCGTCAGAGTTCTCATAGAGAGCGTCCTGGACTACCTTAGGCTGTGTGTCTACCCAGTCATGGAAAGCATCAGACTCACGGAGTTCAGCAAAGTCAGAGTGAGCTTTAGTAATAGTTGTTTCAGACTTAGTACGCGAAGCTTCGTAGTTAGCTTCATCAAACTCTTTGAGTCGTCCTTCAGCTGTAGCAAACTTCTCGTTAGCCTTCTTGGCTGCGATAGTCTCAACAATAGCTGCTACGTCTGGGTACTTAGCCGCCCAAGCTTCGATGTCTTCATCAGACTTAGGGGCTCTGATAGCTGTAGAAGTTGTAGTGGACTCCGCTAGTTTGGACTTCCATTCCTTCTCTTTGTCTGCCATATGGCGACGCAGGTCTCCGTAGCGCTTCTTAAAGGACTTTTCCTCACGACTAAGACCTTCATCAGACTCCTCGTCTTCTGCTTCGGTTTCAAACTTTGCCTCAGGTTCGTACTCTATTTCTTGTGTCTCGTCATCTTGGTCGTCTTCTTGATCCTCGTCTGTACTGTACTGGGCTTTCATAAGCTCTTCTAGTTCTGCTTCTTCCTTATCAAGCTTGGCTTGCTTAGCGGAGTAGTTAGCACCACGATCGACATAGCTTTTAGCTTTAGGGTTTGCATCTTTAACGATATCTTGAGTAGCCATTTAGGTAGTTCCTTTATGTGCTAGATTTACTAGCGTTGGGGCCAGCGTTATGCTGAGTAGCCTTATTATTATTAGGTAGTACGGGGTGTGGCAACCTCGTGTGTCTTAGCTGCCACACTTCTTTATTACTTAGTGGGCTTCTTCATTAAGCCACCTTTAGCACGGCCACCTGTAGCCATCTTTTGACCATCTCTATCAGCAGCCCTCTGTGCTCTGTCTCTTGCAGAACTCGAAGGCCTAGAAGAGCTTACCGAAGGTGGTGGAGTGTTCGCTCTTGTCTGAGTGACATTCCTTGCTTGTGGTCTAGAAGAACTAGTTGGTGCTGTACTGCCAGTAGCTCTAGATACAGTAGTGTTACCGTCACTTGAAGTAGCACGGTTGTAGCTCACACCGCCGTTACGATCCTTGTCCTTCTTACTCGAACTAGAGTTCATAACACGGTTTACCGTATTTGTAACGTTACGACCTGCACTACCGTCTGAAGGTCTTGAGGACTTTGTTGGTGTACCTAGTCCAGGTGTAGTCGTAGCTGTCATACCTTCTTGTACTGGTGAGAAAGAACCTCTAGTAGTCTCAAGGCTCTCAAACAGTTTATCACCGTCGTACATACCGCCGAGTACCTTAGGTAGTCCAGCTTCAGAGTCATAAAGACCTACCTGAGCTTTAAGCTGAGCAGCTAGCTCTGGTTTACCCATAGCTTCAAGAGCCATAACGTTAGCAGACACCTGAGCTGAGTTAGTAGCTGACATAAACTTACCAAGGGCGCCAGTCAGTAAACCCCCTGCGAGCCCACCGCCACCACCGAGGACACCGCCAAGTAAACCGTTACCAGACAGTAAGCTATCACCCATTCGGCCCATAAGACCCTTGGATTCTTTAGCCTCGGTTGCAGACGTAGCTACAGCTTCCATTGACTGCTTAAACAACTCGTCAGGGTCGTCGTAGTTATACTTAGACATCCAAGAGTTAGGGTCGCCTTGAGGTGCTCTGTTAGATGTTGAGCTGCCTCCGTCACGGTTACGTGAGCTAGTAGTAGACTGAGTTGGAGTTGCTGCTGGAGCCTTAACCGCCTTGGGCATACACACCTTAGTCTTTGGGTCCCAAGCGTATCCCTCTGGACACACAGGTGCTGTACCTTGGGTATTCTGAGAACCTTTAGGAGGTTCAATAGAGAATCCCAATTGGTAGTCAGCTGGGTTAAAAGCACTACGACCTGGGGCACCATCAGCAAAACCACCTTCAGCAAAACCAGGAACGTTAGCCTGTGTGGCAACATTAGCTGGGGTAGCGGAAGGAGCTTCTACATCACCGACTTGTGGTGCTTGAACAAAGATACCTTTAGACTTTAGCATATTAACAATAGAAGGGTCAGCTTCTGCTGCAGCTCTAACTCTATTAACAAGGTTGTCAATGTCAGTGCCTTCGACAACACCACCTTCAGCCATCTCTAGTTCGTCTGCTGAAACGTCAACACTGTCACCACCGATACGACCATCTTCTGCCATACCTTCCATACCAGCCTTAGCTTTGTCCCGAAGCTTCTCAAAGTGAGCTACACCAAAGTACTTTACCACATCGGCAGGCACCACGTATTCACCAGGAGACAGCTTAGCGTCTAAGTCGTCTCTTACATCTTCAGCGTTAGAACCTAAAGGTACTTCGTTCCCTGATACAGGGTCTACGCTCATACCATCAGTGGCTAAACCACCGTCTTCGTACATCTTATCCATTTAGAATGTCTCCGTCTTAGAGTTGTTAACTTTATCACGAAGCATCTTTAAGCTACGTAATGCTTTGATTTCACCTTGTATGCGGTGTAACTCCAAGGGTTCATCCCTTTGTTCTAGTTGTCTTTGGCAGTAGGTAATACGTGT
>Ga0222708_1000418_pt1 | contig 11137 bp, 9 predicted proteins | sample AntAcemetage1576_FD_179806 | JGI IMG/M metagenome (GOLD analysis project Ga0222708, IMG submission 179806) | Saline water microbial communities from Ace Lake, Antarctica - #1576 | ecosystem: Environmental > Aquatic > Non-marine Saline and Alkaline > Saline | place: Antarctica: Ace Lake... | reverse complement strand
TCAGAAAATATTAAGTCTGAGGAAAACGGTATTGCGATGGTTCATGCAACAAAGGGCGGAATGGAACAACGTAAGTTTCCTCTACCCCCGATCGCGATTCAGCAGGAAATCGTAGCAGAGATCGAAGTCTACCAAAAAGTCATCAATGGCGCTCGTGCAGTCATCGACAACTACCGTCCTCATATTGCGATCGATCCTGATTGGGCTTTAGTGACTTTTAAAGAAGCTCCTTTTGAGATTATTGACGGTGATCGAGGAACAAATTATCCAAAGAAAGAAAATTTCTCATCAGATGGTTACTGTGTTTTTCTCAATACAAAAAATGTCCGCTCAGATGGCTTTAATTTTGATGATATAGAATTTATTACTCAAGAGAAAGATGAATCTCTAAGAAAAGGTAAGCTTTGCCGTGGTGATGTTTTACTTACAACACGAGGCACAATTGGAAATACTGCCTATTATGCTGACTCTGTACCATTCGATCATATAAGAATTAATTCAGGGATGCTCATTTTTAGACCAGATAAGAACAAACTATCTGGCAACTATCTTTTTCACTTTTTTCAATCTCAGAACTTCAAAAAACAAAGAGATGCAATTGTATCTGGTGCAGTACAGCCACAGTTGCCAATTCACAGCCTAATAAATGTAAAAATGCCTCTTCCATCTCTCGAAACTCAACAGGCGATAGTAACTGAAATCGAAGCCGAGCAAACCCTCGTTAATGCCAACCGCGAACTAATCACCCGCTTCGAGAAAAAGATCCAAGATACTCTTAATCGTCTCAGGGTCTAACAACATAGTTAATAGCACTGCAATCATTATAACAATTGCAGTGCTATTAGTTAATATTTCAAGATATCAAAATTTCAAGATATCATTTATTATCTCGGTGAATCCTTCACAATACTCTACATCATAGTAGATAAACTCTAAGCACTCTTCTCTTTCTCCACTACCGAGGCTTTTCCCCAATAGGTCAAAAGCTTGATACTCCTCATCCCTATCCTGTGTCATTACTAAGGCTCTCCCAAGAAAGAACTCTATTCTTAACCAGTTGATATTTCTATTTTTGAGTACGGACTCGATTAGCTTTTGATTTTCTACTAGCATTATATTTTCCTTTTTCTTTTTCTCTATTTTATTATAGCACAACTATATAAAATTGTGCAAGCTATTTTAAAAGTATTTTTCTGCTATATTATTGAGATAGAACAAACACAAAAAAATGATTACACTGAAAAGCCTAAAGAAAAGACATCAAGAACATAAAGAGAAAAGCGATCATTGGGACACCCTTACTGCATTAATTAAGGGCGGCGATGAAGTTACAAACGCTATTAAAAAAAAGCTGTTGCCTAATCCTGATAATAGAAAACAAGAGGTAATAGAAGAAAGGGTTAAGCTAGCTACATATACTGCTAAAATAACTCCTATTATTTCGCGATTTGTTGCAGAATTATTTGGTAGTGCAACTTTACCAACTGGTAGTAAAGACGGGCAAAATTTTTGGGAAAAAGAATTTTTCCCAAATGGAGCGTTATTGAGCCATGATGATGATGGTAGGACAAGTTTTATATCTTTCTGTCAACAGGCTATGTTAGATGCTTTAACAACAGGAAAAGCAATAGCTCTTGTTGACACGCGAAAGACTTCAGGAAGATCAAACAAAGAACAGCAAAAAGCTGAAGGTGAACTAAATCCTTACGTCATGCTCTTTCCTCGTAGTGCTTTGTGGGATTGGAAAGCAGACTCAAACGGATTTGTTTTTACTAAAATTCATCAATTTAGACTTTTTCAAAAAAGTTGGAACTCAGAACCAATACCTCAACATATATTTACGATCTATCAAAGAGAAGATGACGGTAGAATATTAGCTTCTAAATATATTGTTTCTAAAATAAAAAAAGATAATTTTATCAGTAATGAAGACCCACAGCCTTTTATAGACAGAGTAACAAAAGATGATGAAGTAATAATTCAAGCTGATGTTCTAGAGAATGGACAACTAATTGAAAATATTGAGGTCTTTAATTTAGGTGGTAAGTTTGAGTTTCCAATTGTCACCCTAACTTTGCCAAAACATCTACACATGACCGGACAATTATATGAACTACAAAAATCTTATTTTCAGCAATCAGCAGCAATTGAATACGCACTTTATACTAGCAATTACGGATTGCTTTATGTCACTGGAGTAGATACTCCAGAAGATGACCCTTTACAAGGTAAAGCAATTGGCGAAAAATATTATATTGCTTTAAAAGAAAATCAGTCTTTAGGTTGGTTAGAAAAAAATAATTCTAGCGTAAGCACTGCTATAACGTACAAAGGAGAAACCAAGAGAGACATCTATGATATGCTTCAACAAATTGCTATGTCTGCATCAGACGGTGCAAGTATTGTAGCTAGATCAGGTGAAAGTAAGCGTGAGGATCGCAGACCGGAAAGCCTTTTGTTAGAAACATTTGGAGTTATTTTAAAAGACTTTATCTTACAAATAATGAAACCAGCTTCTATCGCCAGGGGTGAGAACACAATTTGGGAAATTACTGGCTATTCAGATTTTATACGGAGTGGTTTTATGGATGCAGTAACAGACTATTTAGGAATACGGGAATCTAGTATTTTTTCTGCAACATTCAACAGAGAATCACAAAAACACTTTATAAAGTCTGTAGCTAAAGGAATTGAACTTTCTCCATCTTTATTAGCTAAGGCGCTAAAAGAAGTAGATAAGACACCGGATAAAAAATTCTTACCTGCTGAAGACCCTGCTATTACTGAGGATTATGAAGCTGAAATTAGTCCAGAGCTAGACATTTCAGCAGAATTAGAATCTTTCATGAAAAAAGATAAGGAAGTTGAAAACAATGACAGTACAAAAAAAGTTGACAAAAAAGACGATTTGACGGATGAATTAAGTAGCCTAATGGGTTAATTCTATTATATCACCATCAAAAATAGTAATGGTGATGGTTATTTTTTGTATATCACAATTTTGTGATATAAGGAAATAAGTAATAAGAACACAAAAAAAAGGTTTATATTATTATGTCTTTTTCTCCAGAGCAACAAGAACAATTAAACACTATGCTCGATTCAAAACTTGTTACCTTACTTGGACAAGTAGTCGAAACATTTGATGAGAGAATGGAAAAGCAACGGCGTGATAACTCAAAGCAAACAGAAGGTTTTTTAAATTCATTCATTACTGAAAAATTACCTGAAGTTTTATCTGAGCGGCTTATGCCTATTCAAAAAAATCTGGAGTTTTTAGAGTCTGTTAAGACCGAGTGGGAAAAGGAAGAAGAGGAATCTAACTTAAGTCAACAGGTTGGTAACAACAATGAAGAACAAACTCAAAGAAATCCGAATCACCAACAGCAATCTAACTCATCTTCTGTAGCCTCTTCTGAAATGATTGCTTTGCAACGTCGCCTGGAAGAGATGAAGGGTCAACTTGACAAAACTGAAAAGTTAGCACAAGAAGAAAGAGGCAAGCGAGAAAAAGCAGAAGGCGAATCTCGTAAACAAGAAATGTATAATTCTGCTGTCGAATCAATTGGTAGACATAATAAAGATAATCCCAACCTTTCAATCTTACCCGGACGTGAAAAGCAGCTTTTGACTTTATTGCAGTCCGACGGTTTATTGATTGAAGAAAACGGCGGTTTTAGAGTAAAAACCCGTGACCGTTATGGTGATGAAGTCTTGATTCCTTTTCAAGATTCAATCCCGTCTCTTTTAGAAAAAGAATATTCACACTTTGTCTCACCTCGCAGTGGTACAGGCACAGGAGCAAGCCAAGGAACAAACAACTCTAATGGTTCTTTCTCGATAGGAAATCTTTCTCCTGAAGAAATCTTAAACCGTGCAAAGTCTGATGGCGATAACTACGAAAACTTAGTTCGTGAATTGGAAAAGCAAATCAGTTAATATTAACCGATTAGAGTTCAAAAAAATATAAAAAAAGTTTCCAATAGTTCCAACTTTGGAAACTTTTTTTTCTAAAGTTGGAAACAAGTTTATAGCTGATCAGCATATTTAAAAAATTACCATGCCACAAACGCCTATTACTGATGCCGTACTTGACCAGTTAGTAGCAGCACGAGCTTTAGGACAATTAAACCGCCGTTCGGTTTACCCAAAAGTTGCCGTCGTTAGTTATGAATCCGGGGCATTTGAACGTTCACAGAAAGTTACTGTTCGTAGACCTAAGCGAAGATTAGCACAAGATTTAGATCCCCGTGCTAGTGCTGCTACTTACAATGAAGGCGAGTTCTTCTCAGCAGAAGTGACTCTAAATCGTCTCTGGACAGATGGTTTTCCTGTTTATGGAAATGACCCTTCTGTAGCTCTTAAACGATATATTGATGAGACAGCAACCCAAATGGCTGATTCCATCATGACACCAAACGATGATTATATGTACTCAGCTTTCCGAAGTTGGGTATTACCTGCTACTGGTAACGTTGGTATTGGCGCACACGCTCCACTTTCTATCGTCGCCTCAGTAGACAGCAATGGTCAGATTGCTCCTATTACGAATACACAAGTACGTCAAACTGAAACAATCTTTGATCGTAATAATGTACCTTCTTCTGATCGCTTCATGGTTTTGTCAGCAACCGCAAAGGGTGACTTAATCGGTGATGCAATAGTAGTTTCAACAGGAAACATTCCTTCTGGACTTTCTATTCAGCAAGGTGAATTTGTAAGCAGAGGACTCCCTTTAGGTGAGTTCACCTCTAAATACAATTTCATGGTAACAGGCTCAAATGCAGTCCAAGGACAAGCCGGAAGACCTGCTATTCATGGTGCGCTTGGTACAGTTGCTATTGCTAGCGTAGCAGTAAACAATGCTTTTTCTTACGCTGACTTTAGTAGCTTTAATCCTCAGTTGGTTGGTGCGCTTGACTTTACGCTAACGGCTCCTGACAGTATAGCAAACCTTGCCGTAGGTCAAATCGCTAGAATTGGTACGGCTAGTAAAGCAACAGCTTTTGGTGTTATTCTTCGTATAGACACCACTACTGCTATAGCTCCAATTATTACGTTAGCTCCTTATTCTCCAGCAGGGATTTTGCTAGTTGCTGGACAAATTACCCCTGGTACTGATGTCCTTTCTATTCCTGCGATTGGTTCTGTAAACACAGCTAATCACCGCGAAGCTATCTTAATGGCAAATCGTAGTCTTCGAGAGCCAACTCAAGGTTCCGGTGCAAGAGCTACGAGTTTGAATGACCCTGAAACTGGATTGGTTATTCAAATCTTTATCGGTCAATATGAAATTGCACGCGTTAGAGAAACTAACGCTTATTTTATGTTGACGGGTACACAAATAAGTGACTCACGAAAGACTGCTTTAGTCCTTAGCGCTTAGTTTGTTGCTCGATAAGTAATTAACAAAAAGCTTTGTATCTCTACAAAGCTTTTTGTTATAGTTGAAAAAGCTCTACTGAGAAAGAATAAAGATGAAAAGTATAATAATGTACAATGGCAATCAGCCCGTTGAAGTTCCAGCCGTTCGAGAAAAAGACTTTTTACGTGCTGGATACACAAGACTAGCTCCAAATACTCCTAGTCCTTTGCCTTTAGTAGATTTAAGTATCAAGCCAAATAAAGAACAGCTTAAAAAAGTTGAAGTAATCAACAAACCAGTAGTTTTTGAAAAAGAAGAAAGAAAATTACCTGATGAGCCATTAATTCTAAAAAAGGAGGAATTTAAAGATGGATTCCTGATTAATAGTAAAGGAACTTCTTTAAAGGAACTTGTTGGATACTTAAAAGTAACAACATCTATTGCAAAACAAATTGCTGAAAATCGTCCTTTTAACAGTGTTGAAGACTTGATTGCAAAATTCCCTTTTGACAAAGAGGGTATAGATTGGACATCTTACAGCGATATTAACTACTCAGTTTAAATAATTAAAATAGGAGAGCTAAAATGGCAACTGTATTAACGGATGAAGATAAAGCTCTCCTATTTGAAATTTATGGACTAACTGAATCGCCTGACACAACAATTGTGTTGGGCTTTAAAGTTGTTTACCCATCATCAATCAGTCCATATCTTTTGTCAGGCGGTTCTAGTAATTTAAAGTTTAATAATGTTGATTCCGTAGCCGTTCAAAGCTTGAATAATGCAATAATCAGAATTGATGCCCGTCCGGCTTATGTCTCAAGAGTTCAAGAAATCATAGCAGGATATAGACAAGCTTCACTTGATCCTCAAACAACGAGCGGAAAGAATGGGTATACTCAGCTAGCGTTCATTAAAAATGTACGAACTAGACTTTATCCATATACCTCTTTATTGGTTCGTGACGTTGATTCTAACAGTGGAAATCAAATTAATTTAGCTTAGATAGACAGAAGCCCCACGCCTCAAACTTATGAGCGTGGGATGAATGGCGAGTTAATTCAATAAAAATATTTAAGTATATCAAAACTAAAGGGGGTTAAAATAACACTTTTAAAAATTCACTAATAACAAAACTAGACAATAGTGTTTTTTGTGCTATTGTTTAAAAGTAGGTGAAAAACCAATTAAATGCAGAAATGCAGCCTATAAACATAAAGAATAGGGCGGTGGGTCATCCCGTCCTTAAAGCCAAGAGCCTCCTAAGCGATAACCGGATTGTCTTGGAAGCCCTCACTGAATCTGTACTCCGATTCAGTGAGGGAGATGTCACTTGTTAGAAACTCTTTAATAAGTTAAAAAAGCATTCGAGACTTCAAAGGGCATATCGTCTTGATAAAATGAAGTAAAATCGCTCAAAGCATTTGATGCACCTGATGTTACCATTTCATTTGATCTATCAATAAACCAGTCCTTATTTATTCCCCACCTTTTAATATTTAGACTTTTAATTTGCCAGTCTATCGTCTGCAATCGCAATTTATCTAATTCTGGAGAGAAAGAAAAAGGATTATAACCAAACTTTTGTAGAACACCAAGATTAGTAGCTACGTGCCTTTGTTCATCTTCTGCAACCATGCGAGACAAACGGGCTAGGCTACTACCGCCGCACCGTAGTAAAATTGGAAGTGAGCAAGCAACAAAAACACCTACTTCTAATAATGCAGCTTTTTCTATGGGTGAACCAGGGGCATTCTTCCAAGCTTCACTGATTACCTCGGCTTCTTTTAAGTCAATGTCATTTACTGGATAAGCATCAATAGCATATCGGAATTGAGCCGCGTGTACTGATTCATCAGCAATGTTTGAGAGAATTAATGCTTTGCAGATTGGAGAAACTTGATTAATTTCTAAATCTCTAAATAATTCAGATACGTATTGTCGGACATCGATTTCTAAAAATAATGCACTAGCCAGGATTTTCTTAATAGATTCAGGTACACCTGAATCAGAAACTACCATTTCTACATTAGGTAAAGCCCTTGGCTTCCAATATTGCGGTTTACCATCTTTGTTACAGCGCTTTTCGTACAAACTTTTAAATGTTGTTGCCATTGTTCAAATTAATTTGTGAGTTTATTGTTGGAGAATAAAGCACTGAGTATACTCAGTGCTTTATTCAGAAAAGGACTTACTTTAACCGCAATTACAAGGTAATCCGTCATCTTCGATAAGGTCACAAGCGATTGCAACAGTGCCTTTGTCTAGATAACTTTGATCGACTTTATGTTCTTGCATATAGTAGGTTCCCTTAAGTGGAGAGTCCTTAATAAAATCAACCAACCACACTATATCTATCTTACGATAGTTATCAAAACTTATCCCGTGAGATAAGCCAGTCGAGTTCATAATACGTTGCCATTCCTCACAATGATCTTGATGTACGTCTTGTCCAACTTGATCTACAGTCTGGACTTCACCGTGGTAGAATAATTCATCACCATGTACGGAACTATTTCTTTGTTGATGTCTTCCAAAAGGAGGGTCAATATTACGGCAAGTTGTGAAGCCGTCAAGGTCTACAAAATCCTTGTAGCATCTTTGTGTTGGTTCGATTCCAAACACCCTTTCTAAGCCAAATTCAGCACCTATTACAGCAGCTTGTTTGTAAGCTTGCCACAAACAAGCTGCAATATCTAAAGCTCTTAATTTATTTTTACTATATGAAAAGTTACTTCGTAATTCTAAAAGCAGTTCTAAGTAACTTTTACTCTCTAATAAAGCATCTCCTTTTATGTTTTCAAGAAAAAGTCTAAAGTTCTTAAGTCCCCATACGTGATCTGCATAAGTTACGTCCTGCTGACGGAGGAAATTAGCCCAACCTACCCATGTAACACCAACTTGCCGATCTTTGTCCAAAGGCAGATACATTGAAGGATCGGCGCTTACATCCTTACGCCATTTTGTATGAATTAAACAAAGGAGTTTAGTCATATCCGATAAAGCTTCTATCAGTTCAAAAGGAGTCTTACATTGACCCGCATTTGTTGGAGAAGTTAAACAACTGCCTTTATCCTCTATCAGTAGCCCTATACACACATTGTGATATAATTCAGGATGTCCTTCTTCTACTTTTTCTACTTTTTCTAGAAACAGTGATTCTTTGTTGACTTTTTCAACAATTAACTCGCATAACTCAGGATGCAGTAACACATCTTTTGTCAGTCTAATCCCTTTCTTAGAACTCCCAAGTATACTAGCTAATGGGAAATCTAAATATTCTTTTGCGTATGGTGAATCCCATCGTATTGCTGTGGTAACAATACCGTTTTTGTGTGTTCCCCCTCTAGCAACAACCTTGCAAAGTCCGCCTAATAAACGCAGTAAAGTCCCAATATTTCCATCGCGCAAATGATGAGCTATCCAATAATATACACTCACAAACCCTTCTTCTTCTTCATTAATACCAAATAAGCCAGTGCTAATTACTCCAGTTTTTAAATTTAAACCCGCCGGACGTATGTCCGACAAATCAAGAATAATTGTTTTGTCATTTTCAGCCGCTAAAATAAATGCAATCCATGAGTCTTCTATGGATTCCATTGAGTCTTTAACTTTGATTATTTCAAAATTATTCTCGTAAGTTTTGACTTGTTTGTAGCTATTGAAATCAGACAAGGAAATAGTATCTTTTGCTTTAGTGTAATCAGGATGATTATCAGGGACATAATAATACCAAGAACAATCCGATTCTTTCCTTTTTTTGAAAAACTCCAATTGGACTTTTACACCAGCCCCGAACTTCAGATATTCAGCAACTCTTTTAATACACGAGCCTAAGTCATTCTTATAAACTACCATCTGGCAACTAGGAGCGTGCGTCTTAAGCTCTGGGTTGAACAAAAACTTAGTCGGTCGCCCTGATAGCCCACACCAGGGCTTTGCTAATAGTTCGCTTATTTCTGGCGTAATTCGGTTGTTCATTTTTTGTATCGATTGCTTTTTGAATCTATACTGATTATAGATTCAAAAAGCAAAAAAGTCTATAATTAAAAAAATAATAAAACCAATAAATACTATGAAAAGGAAATCAGGGATAAGGCTATCAGCTTTACGTAAAAAACTGATGTCTGAAATAGGCAAAGAAAGGGCTAGAAAGGGTGAAATTAAACGAGATAGCAATGGTAAATTTGCCAGTAAGAATACTAGTGGAGTAATAAAAATAAAAGGAGTCAAGCCCTTTGTAAATAAAGGCGTTGCTGACAAGTTCGATAAAACGCTAATCAAAGGAGTTAGCAATAAAAATGCAAGTAAACGCGACTCATTTGTAAAAGAATTAACAAGTAAGGTAGACGGAATTACTAATCTTGATAAAAAACAGAAAATCAAAAAGTATATAAAAGAAACTCTTCAACGTAATTTAAATAAACCTAATCCTTCTGAAGAGGTAAAGAAAATATCTACTCCAAAAAAGGATAAGCAAACTATTTCATCATACTTAAAGAATACTGGAAAAGTTAAACTTTACGATAAAGAAGCAAAAGGTTGGGATACTCAAAAAGTAAAACAACCTGTTAAAAAAGAACCTGTTAAAAGAGAAATAACAGGCACGCATGATGACTTACCTAATATGTTACTTAAATCCTTAAGAAGCTTTAAAATAATAAAGGAAGATCAAAACGGCAATAAATTTTTCGGAATGGTTCATGAATTAACAACTAAAGAAATTACAGATAAAAAAGATAGTAAAGATAAAGAACTTGGAATCACTAAAAAAGAAATAACTGAAGAAGAATACAATGTTCTTGTTTCTACTAAATTTAAAGATATTAAACCACGTGGTCAAATTGTAGATAATTTAGATGAAATTACAACAAAAATGAGTAAGCTTACAGGTGTTTCAAAAGAAGAATCTACAAAATCTTTAGACGGTATTAGACAATATACAGGTGGTGGATATTCTTCTATCCGCGCTTATGAAAGTGGTGGAGATATAGCTTCTAAGAGTTCTGGTGCATCTGAGGAAAATACTAAACTAAAAGGACTAGTAGATAGTATAAATAATTACATTAAAAAAGCGCCGCCTTATAAGGGAGAAATATTTAGAGGTTTAGGTTTTAAAACTGAAACAGAACTTGAAAATTTCTTCTCAGGATTAGATAGAGATTCAGGATACTTATTAGAAGCAATGAGTAGTTTTACAACAAATAGAAAAGTGTTAGAAGATTATGCGACCGAATCTGCTCAACCTTATACTGTTGCACTTAGTGTATTAGATAATAAATCTGGTGTATCTATTAGAGCTATAAGTACGTTCTATGAAGAAGAAGAGATTTTAACACCTAAAGGAGCATTATATAAAGTCAAAAAAATAGATAAAAAAGAAGGAACTAACAACTACTACATTACACTAGAAGAATAGAACACCAAAACTAACAATATGAAAAGAAAATCAGGTATAAGGCTGTCAGCTTTACGTAAAAAGCTGATGTCTGAGATAGGCAAAGAAAGAGCTAGAAAAGGTGAAATAAAACGCGATAGCGATGGTCAATTTACTAGTAAGAATACTAGTGGAATAAAAATAAAAGGAGTCAAGCCCGTTGTAAATAAAGGCGTTGCTGACAAGTTCGATAAAACACTAATAAAAGGACTTAGTAATAAAAATGCAAGTAAACGCGACTCATTTGTAAAAGAATTAACAAGTAAAGTAGACGGAATTACTAATCTTGATAAAAAACAGCAAATCAAAAAGTATATAAAAGAAACTCTTGA
>Ga0222708_1000416_pt1 | contig 11210 bp, 10 predicted proteins | sample AntAcemetage1576_FD_179806 | JGI IMG/M metagenome (GOLD analysis project Ga0222708, IMG submission 179806) | Saline water microbial communities from Ace Lake, Antarctica - #1576 | ecosystem: Environmental > Aquatic > Non-marine Saline and Alkaline > Saline | place: Antarctica: Ace Lake... | reverse complement strand
GCAAACCATGAACCGTGGCAATCAGGCGCAGGCGCAATATGGCAATTGATGCTACCGAGTTGCGTCCCGGCGCTCACACACTTCGTTTTTTTGCGGGCGAAGTGGTTGGCGGCAATTACGATCTCGTTCTAACCCTTGATCCTATCGACGCTGAAAACGTAAATATAGTGGGGGCTCTAGGTGATATGTCTCCAGAGTTCAACATCGAGCTTGGACTTTTTGTAATAAATTTAGGCTATCGATGGTTGCACTTTGAAGCAGATAAAAGTGTCACAACCAAGGTGACAAGATGGGCCTCGCTAAAAAGCGAAGACGAGGTCTACCGCTATTACATGGTAGACCTCGGCTCAGCCAAGAAAAAACACGACGGAGATAAATAATGGACCAACAGGCTATGCCGCCATCTCAGCCCAAGCCCGGGATGACGGGTGCAGCGCCGAATCCAGCCTCATCTGGCGCGGCTCGCGGTCAGAAGGGTGCGTCCCGATCTCAGGCCGATCCTGCCGCCGTTCAAAAGGAAATGACCAGAGGATTGCAAGGCCTTTCTGAGGCGCTATACAGCAACGAAAAGACGTCTGCTGCGGTGCTGAAGATGGTGACGCCTGAAGACAAAATTGGGTCCGCCGCCAAGGCCGCAATGTTTACGGTCAGCCAGATTATGGAGAAGGGGCAGCTTGCCGAACGGATCGCCGTGCCTTTGATCGTGGTGGCGGCTGACGAAATTATGCAGATGGCTGAGGCTGCTGGCAACCCGTACAGTGAAGACGACGCCAAGAACGTGACGATGGCTGCTGCCGAGATGATGCTGTCGGCCTATGGAGTTGATCCCGCGCGAGCGCAGGCCATGGCGGAGCAGGCATCACCCGAAGATCGGGCTGAGATGGAGTCGGTTTACAAGCCGGTAGCGGAGAAGAGCGCATGAACATGGGCCTGATTGGCGCAATCGGTGGGGCTGGAAAAGGCTTTGAGAGCTACATCACGGAGGAGCAGCAGTTTGCGCGCACTCAAAAACTGGAGAATTTGAGAGCGTCGAACAATCAGGCCACAAATAAGCAGAATAACGAGCAGCGGCAATCTAACGATAAAGCAATGGCCAGTATCCGTAAAGAAAATGATATATCTCTTGAAGCGCTGCGAAATACAAACACGATAGCTGCTAACAGCCAGCGCGACAGCGCGATCAATGATCGAGCAACGTCATCTGAGCGCAACCTTCAGACACTGATTGATAGCGGCATGGACCCGGCAGAAGCCAGAGACCGGGTGTTCCCTGTTGGAGGCCGGACCGGCAGCAGCGATCTGGACATGACCCGGGACAGGAACAAGTTTATTCAGCAAAGGCTTGGCGACGGACTGGACTTAGATTCAGCAGAGGTTGAGGCAGAGCGCGTATTTGGTCAAAGCCAGCGCCAAAGTCCCGACCAAGCTGGCGGGAAAAAAATGGAGTTCCCGCAGCCCAGTCAGCGCCACACTCAAGGCATGCAGTCTGCCCTGCAGTCAGCTGGAACCGCAGAGGAGAGGCAGGCCATCATGCAGCAGTGGGAACAGAAGTTCGGCATACCCTTTCAAGCTACCGGGGTCAGTGACTGGGATAGCGACCGACCTAGCTTATGAATAACTTTTTAGACCAATTTGACGACCAGCCTAAGGGCCAGCCTGCGTCCAATTTTCTGGACTCGTTCGACGACGATCAGGCCCCGCAAGAAGAGGTAGGCCTAGGCACTGAGCTGGCCAACACCTTCGGTCGCGGAGCGGCTAACCTTGTTGGCGGGGTGGGCACGGCAGTAGGGCTAGCCACCGGCAACATGGATAACGCGGTGTCGCAGTACGGCGACCGCATGGAGTCATTTTACGACAAGAAGTCACCGGCCCTAGTAGCTGGAGAGAAGCAGCGCCAAACTCGAATGGACAGCGCCGACGGGGAGCTTGGTAAGGCAGGTGCATGGTTGGCCGAAACCTTTACCGATCCGCGATTGGTAGCCAACATGTTCGTCGAGCAGATCCCAGGCTTTGCGATACCGGGCGGTGCCGGTGCGGCTACTGCGCGGGTAGGCAAGCTTGCGGCTGACAAGCTGGCGCAGCGAGGTGCCAAGAAGAGCGCTGAGCTGATCGGCAAATACTCAGGTACTGCGGCGGCTGTTGGGGTCGGCGGTGCCATGCAGTCCATGGACGTGGCCGGTGGTGCCTACGACGACCTGATCAAGATACCGGATAAAGAGTGGTCCAAGAGCGAAGAGTATCAGTCAATGGTACAGGACGGAATACCTGCCGAGATCGCCAAGGACCAGATCGCTCGCAAGCTCGCATTACAGGCTGGCACGGCATCGTTTGCCGTATCGCTAGCCAGCCAGTTCTTGCCGGGTGGCACGACCTTTGAGAAGGTGGTTGGGCGAGGGGGTCGTACCGGCGTCAGCGATAGCCCCCTGAATCGGTTTGTCACGGGCTTCTTGGGCGAGGGTTTGCAGGAGGGCTTCGAGGAGGGCGGCGGACAGCTGGTCAGCAACATCGCCGTCGGCCAAGTTGACTCTAATCGCGGGCTTATGGAGGGCACGGGAGTAGCGACCGTAGCCGGTGCCGCTATGGGCGGCCCTGTCGGCGGCGCATTTAACGTTCTAGCAGGCCCAGACGCCACGCCTACGCCCGTCACGGACGATGAAGTAGCGGCAGAAGAAAAGCGACAAGCCGCTGAGATTGCCGCCAACGAGCGCATGGCAATGAGCATGGAGGCCGACGAGATTGCGCAGGAGTCAGCCAACGCAGTCGAGGCCCAGGGCGGCGACGCTCTTGATCAGCTTGACGCATCTGTAAGCACCTACAATCAAGTCGAGTCTGCGCAGAAGTCCATTAAGCTTGAAGACGACGGCATTGCGGCGCTGCTGGCGGAGCAGGGCTCAGTACCAGCAAGCGAGCTGGTAGACGCAAGCCCGCTGTCTGCCCCCGACGCGGGGCCGGAAGCTGGGCGCGGGCCATCAGTGCAATCTATTCCCGGATCGCCTATGCAAGAGGCAGTCACGGACGCGCGCGCTATTGGGGATGAAAACTCAGCCATCAGGCTGGAAAACGCAAACAGACTTGTAAGAGAAGCTGATGAGTTGGCTCGCAGCGGAGATACCGAGCGCGCCCGCAAACTTTCAAATATGGCGGCTACGATACGGCAGTCTGTCATATCTGGCACGCAAGAGCAGCCTGCCGCTGCAGTAGAGCGCAGCCCAGAAGATCAGACCCGTCTCGCCAATGCCGACCGCATAGATGCCATGGCAGCGCAAGCCGAGGAGCGTGGATCCGTAGAGTCCGCCCAAAGGTTAAGGAATCAATCTGCCGATATACGACAAAGCATTCTGGGCCTGCCGGTTGCCGAGGTCACCCAGGAAACCACTCAAGAATTCCAAGAAGCGGAGCGCGTCGTTGGCACGGAGGCCCGGGCACCTGTCGAGCCCACGCTGATTGACCAGCCTCCTGCACGACCGGCGCTACCGCAAGACAACGTGATCTACGGGGCCGAGCCGCAAGAAGAGACGCAACGCAGGGCTGATGCCTCCAATCGTCGCGAAACCAAGCAGGCTGCGAACAAGGTTGCATTAGAGGGGATCATAGAGCCCGGTCAGGCCCCACGAAACGCAGCGCCCATGCGCCCATTTGAATCCGAAGTACCTGAAGACGTCTCGCCAGCCATTGCGACTTCGGACCCTACGCTTGACGAAGACGTCACGGATGACGACTACAGCAACCCCATCAGGAACGTGTTCACGGTCGGCGACAAGTCCAGCCGTGGTACACTAGACGTCATCGCAGATCTGGAAGACGACGCCCCTCGGGTGGCTGCCGAGCGCGGGCTAGAGATGGACGTCGTATCCATGTCACCTTCCCAGTATATCCAGCAGGCAGCAGACGAGAGAGCGAGGGCAGAAAAGACTACGTCAGAATATGAGATCAAGAAGAGGCGTGAGGCTGGCGAGGAAAAAATCGCGTCAATCGCCGCAGACATGGAAGCGGGAGTTCAATTCGCAGCGCCCTCTCTTGATTACTCTGAGGGCGGCTTCTCGCAAGATGGCCTGCACAGAGCAATGGCCGCTGAACGACTGGGGCTTAGAACCATGCCGGTATCGGTCGTTCGTGAGGCGGCCAACATGGAGGTTCGTGAGGCTGGCCAGGGCTTTAGTGAGGCTCGGCGCAAAAAAGCTCTGGCCGATGCTTTTAGAATGCTGGAAGCTAAAACCATCACCGAGCAGGTTACAGATGACGAGGGCGCTGTTTATGAAGTGGACCGATCCGCAGCTACAGAGGTACGTCAGATCAATAAGCGCCTTTCCGTTCTTGACTCGCTGCTAGCTTGCCAGCTGTCATGAGAAAGCTTTCCAGGGATGAGATTGTCGCCTCAGGTGCGCGAAAGGTTCGAGACCCGGCCACAAAGCCTGAGTCAAAGGCCCCTGAACCTCCGTCCTTTGAGCCCCTAGCTGAAGCTATTTCCGCTAGCAACGCAGCGCTTATAGGCCAACTTCAACAGATGTTGAAGCAGCAAACTAAACCCAGCTCGTTCCGATTTATAATCAAAAGAGACAGCCGTGGGCTGCTGGAATCAGTAGACGGACACCTCATTCCATAAAATAAACTACCACAGGACAGCATATGTTACGTTATTTATTCTTGGCACTAATCCTCGCGGCCACTTCGGCGCGTGCTGAGCTTCATTTCGTATATGAGCCGCTGCCGGGTATTAGCGCCAGACTTCAGTCTCACGAGATAGCCGTTCTGGCCGCGACCAACGCTAGCCCTCAATTGTGGGGCGCTCGGGCGTGCAATGGCGTGTCGGGCCGCTATGCGTATGCGGGTCACCATGCAGGTAACGTCGTTCCAGTAGGGTTTTCTACGGGCTACCTGTTCAAGCGACGTGCTGACGGTGGCTACGACGATGTAACGCCTATGCCGGTCTATAACGCAGCAGGCCAAGTTTTTGAACAGATGGCAGCGGGCTCCGCGCCTATTTGTGCCGATTTAAACAACGACGGTGACCCCGATTTCATCAATCGCGACGATGAATGCTCGGCGTGCGAAACGCTTTTAAGTGACGGATCTGGCGGGTGGACGTTCTCACCCGCCTATACGTTTATAGCTGGCTCTGGCCTTGAAATCGTCGACATCAACGGAGACGGCTTGCCTGATGTTCGGGAGTACTCACGCACGAGATTAAACACTGGTACGGGCTTTGCTGACCCAGTGCCGCGCCCTCTTGGCGAACGTCTTGGCTGCACGGACGTCACAAATGTGACCGGTTGCATCGTGCCCCAAGAGGTTATTGATCGATCCACAGCATCGCTAGGTGACGCTGAGCGCTTCCAACGGCTGGCTGTGTATGAGGTCGGCGGCGATGTGTTTGCGACCTATAGCGGTGCTTATGGCGCGGGCGCTGAAACGTGGCACGTGATTGTGCGCGACGGCGTGATTATCGAGCGATGGGAGGGAGGCACTATCTCTATTCCGTTTACTGTGGACGGCGTACCGGCGCTTCTATGGCGCGGGTTAGATGTCCCTGAGCGCGGAATCTATCGGCGGTCGCCTGCTGACGGTCGATACTATCGAGACACTGCCGAGAAGCCCCGCCCCAATGGTGGGCCGGCCTCGGGTTTAAATTACGCCACTTTGCGCAATCACTGGAACGCAGGCGGCTACGTGTTTCAGTTCACTATCGGTGACTGGGACGGCGACGGCGACGACGACATGCTAATTGACGGCATGATCTCAAACACGTACTGGATCATGGAAAACACCGGCTCCAGTGCTGGGCGCGCTACTAATGACCCGCTACAGGGGCTGGGCGTGTTTACTCTGCACAAGTTCTCGCGTAGCGTAAAAGGCGAAGGGTTGCATGTTGCTGACATTGACGGCGACGGCGACATGGACATAGTAGCCGCAGGGCAAGGGCCTGCGACGGGCGGCGATAATTACTACGGCGCATGGATCAATCAGGCGAGCGCTCCAACTGATCCGCTGCCAGACCCGGACCCGGTCCCAGACCCTGGTCCAGTTGATCCGTTCATCGCCGTAAATGCTGCACTCGATGCAGCTCTGGGTGCAGTCTTTGATGCCCAGACATGCGCCGTGCAGATGCAATCAGAATGTACTCAGGAGGCCATCGACGCCGCACAGGCGGCTTTGATGACTGCGGAGCAGTCACTATGAACAGTTCAAACATGCCCCTTATGAGTCTGGTCCGTGAGGGGAATGTACTATCCAGTCACGGTACAGAGATTGAGGCTTACATAGCCGCTCTTAACGCGGGGGCCGGGGAGTACGATCTTGTTCGGCCCACTGGCAAGATGGTAGTTGGCGGGTCCGTAGTTGTCCCTGAGCCTGAACCAGAGCCTGAACCGGGGCCACTTCCCGTACCTGTAGTAGGGATGATCCCGCTACCTGACTACGACCAAGGCAGTGCTAACTGGGAAGCTTGGGTAGCTACGGTAGCGAACAGAGGGGGCAGGGCAAACGAACACGCTTTAATCGGAGTCGCAACAGGCCATCAGTGGCAGTGTGACATTGCTATTAGGAAAGCGCAAGATATCGTTGACGCAGACGACGTAGCCCGTAATCAGTACTTGAACGCTGGCCGAGAGTTTGAGCAAGTCTTTGCAACAATGTCGTGGTGCAACGTATCAGACGAGCAGGTTGCTCAATGGTCTGCATGGGGACGCTCGCATCTTGGAGCGACCGACGGCAGCGAGGGTGACCGGGGATCAAAGATATGGTGGAATAACCGGTGGTCTCGCAATAACCCGGCGAACAATTACTACCATTCGTTTATCGTGGCCACCACGGTGTACGCTATCGCAACCAATGATACCGAGTGGCTAGACTGGTTGAAGACAGATCGTCTGAAGCTACTGTTTGATTACTACAACAGGACCCCAGACGGGGGCAGCCGGGAAGGTACGGGTTACGGTGAGAGCCACCGGGAAGTGTTCCGTATCGCAAAGATGTGGAGGGATTACGACGGCACAGAAGTTATACCTCAGTCATTCATTGACGGATCTATTCGCTTCTGGGTACATGCCATCTGCCCCGGATCAAATGCTATTGCACCTATCGGAGATCAGACACGGTCCAAGGGCAGGGTCGATGGATATCATTGTGACATCTTCGACAACGCACTGCAACTAGCCAAGGCTCCGGACGCTATCGCATTGGCTAAGTGGCAGATCGGGCAGTTTATGAAGCAGGGCCTGTGCTTCAAGAGCCATGTATTTCGTAAGCTTGTCTTGCGGGATTACCCTGAAGAAGCTATGCCAGAGAACGTCCCCCTCCTGTACGATGCACAAGGCGCGGGTGTTCTGTTTGCCCGGACTAGCTGGGAAGCAGACGCTACCTTTGTGTTCTTCTTAGCAGGCATACACGACGAGGCACACCAGCACGACGACCAGGGCGCGTTTGCCGTTTGGTCTGATTACCAGTGGCAGACCGTTAATGACTCTGTATGGACCCGTAACGGAATTGCGCAAGGTGTTGCGTTTCAGAACGTGGTCAGATTTCCTAACGGCACAAATATACGTGACCAAGCCGGGCAGCTTACCTTTTCCCTTGTCGAAGAGGTGCTCACTGTAGAGATGGACCTCACGGAAGTTGTGGGCGAGCAGTGGACGCGTAAGGCTGTGTGGGATATGGGCGAAGACTCACTTCTAGTCCTCGACAATTTCACCAACTCCCTTGCAGAGTTTGGGTTCCACACTCCCGACAAGGACGCAGATGATAGAGCGCCCTACACCAGTGAGGCCACAGCGCTCATTGAGCGCACGCCTGCTGGATTTTCAACCGTCGTGAGCTGGTAATCCATGGCTGATACGATTCGCATACTGGGGCAAACGGCGGGGGATGACTATGCAACCGTGGCAGCAATGGAAGCTGCCATACCTGCAAATATCGTCACCCACGGTGGCGACAACTGGGTTGTCAGGGTCCGGGCAGATTCGAATTATGTAGGGTTTAGTTTCCCTCAAGTAACCACTGACGCCACGCACCAGCTCATATTTGAGGCTTTTCCCGGAAGCGAAGTAGACGGGGCTGGTGTCGGGGCAGGGTTCGAGAGTGCCACCGGCGGTTTCAGCGGATTCATGGGTAGCGTTATTACCTTCGCAAACACTACGCACATCCAGTATGTTGGTTTGAAGATCATTGCTTTGGGAACCTCTCAGTCTGCTATCTGGCTGCAAGAGTGCTCTAACAAGATTTTCAAAGATTGCTTTGTAAAATCCGATCTGTTCGTCGGTATTGAAGTGGCCAACGGCGGGGCCTGTGAAATTGAATTTATCAACACCATCATTGCTGATTGCGGATCGGTTGGAACAAGCTACGGCAACACATCTGCATCTGCTGATATCCGATATGACCGTTGCACGGTAGTAAACAGCGCGGGGCACGGATTCGATGACCGTGGATTTGGAGCAGCAGGTGCTCTATACGGCAGGAACCTCTTCTCGTTCGGCAACAGCGGATTAGACTTCGCTTTCAGGATAGACCAGTCGGATTACGACTTTCTTGCTTCAGAAGATACATCAGCTACTGCTGAAACCAACACTACCGGCTTTAATGGTCGCACAACAGCAGACTTTGTAAACTACGCAGGTGGTAACTACAGCCTTGCAGTAGGATCAAGCCTACGCACTGCGGGTGTTGGGGGCGGACCAATCGGTGCGATCCTGCCCGTAGCAGCAGCACCCGCAGCATTGGTTTCTCCGTCACCTATCCAAAATGTAAGCAATCAATTTTCCCCAGTCGCGGCTAGCAGGCTGAATGGAGTTCTACAATGAGAATATCCTCTGGCGTTATTACGCGAAGCATTAGCTTCGTTGCCGTTGATTCGACCGACTTTACTACTAGGGAAACTGGGCTAACAGGTTTTACGGTTTACAGGTCAAGGGATGGTTCCACCCCTGTCTTAATGACTACCCCAACAGTCACAGAGCTAAGCTCTGCCAACACTCCAGGCGTGTACAGCCTTTTGCTAGACGAGGACATGACGATTCTTTCGGGTGCTGATAATCAGGAAATGACGTTTCATATCACAGCATCAGGTATGGCGCCCGTCACGCGAACGATTGAGCTTTATAGGCCCAAGATCACGTTAGGGCAAACTCTCACTGTAGACAGCGGCATAGGGCAATCCTCAGTGCAAAGCATCGTGGCAAACGCCATCAACGCAGCATCTATAGCAACCGGCGCGCTCACCGCCGCCAAGTTTGCGGCAGGCGCTTTTGACGCTGTATGGACTGTAACAGCAAGGATACTGACGGCGGCTACCAACATCACTTCTACGGGTGGCACTACAGTTCCGCAGACTGGTGACGCATTCGCACGGGTCGGAGCGCCTGTGGGGGCTAGCATCAGCGTTGATCTGGCGTCAGTGAAGAGCGATGTTACCGGGATAAAAGGCGCAACATTCGACACAGCTACCGACTCGTTAGAAGCTATCCGAAACCGTGGCGATGCTGAGTGGATCACTGGTGGCGCAGGCTCTGCCCCAACGGTGGATGAAATTGCAGACGCAGTTTGGGATGAGGCTATTTCTGCGCACTTGACTGCGGGGTCTACAGGTGCAGCGCTGAATGCTGCAGGCGGCTCCGGTGACCCTTGGGTTACTGTGTTGCCTGGAAGCTATACGGCGGGGCAGGCCGGTGGGATTTTGGCAGCCATTCTGACCGACACAGCAGAGCTTCAGGGAAATCAGGGAGACTGGGCTACTGCGACAGGGTTTGCAACGCCAACAAGCGTCACGGATGCGCGCGACGAAGTTCAGGCGGACATTGCAGACCTAAATAACCTGAGCGCGGCACAAGTTAACGCAGAGGTAGACTCCGCTCTATCTGACTATGACGCGCCCACCAAAGCTGAGTTAGACGCAGGCATTGCCACAATTAGCAGCTTGGACGCGGCTGGTGTGCGGGCGGCTGTGGGGCTGTCTTCTGCTGACCTTGACAGCCAGCTGTCTGCCGTGCCCACAGCTATCGAAAACGCCGACACGCTGCTGAACCGCGACATGAGCGACGTTTCTGACACCAACTCAAGGACGCCGCTAAATGCGCTTCGCCTTATGAGGAACCGCTGGGGGACCGTGGGCACGACACTGACTGTGCGCAAGGAAGACGACTCCACTGTTGCATGGACGTCTGTGGTAACCGGCGACGCTGCTGCTGACCCAATCGTGGGTAGCGATCCGGCATAAGCAATGTGGCTGGATTCCGCTCCCCACTATTTGTACTTGGCCTCAGCACCGGCACCCAGCGTGTCGGATTCCGTGGCCCGCTGCCGGTTCCACAGATCTCTGTTGGTCCGGCGGTCGAGCAGCGTGTCGGATTCCGTGGTGCCTTGCCGCTGCCGCAGATTGGCGTCGGGCAGTCCGCAGCTGTTCGCGTTGGATTTGTCACCCCAATTCCGTTCTATTTTGGCTACGTTGGCGAGGCCATTGTCCCGCCTGACGTCGAGCCCACCCGGGGTGGCGGTGGATCCGACTGGAGGTTAACTCCTGTCGGTAGGCGTATAATTCGAGAAGACGAAGAGCTGATGGTTATTATCATGGCCGCAATGAGGGTATGGAATTAATGGGAACGCTGACGCAATGCATCAAGAAGGCCGGTAAGGCCCTTGACAGCAAGGACGCCAACGCCATTCAGGCAATGCGCAACGAGCTAAAGAACGAGGGCATGACAGCCGAGGTGGCTGGCCTAGAGGCCGTGGCGCTGCACATGCAGGACACGTTGTCTACACGAGACGCCATTCTCGGCGACGCTGGCGTATCGGCGGAGGCCTTCCCGGTCCAAGTTACCCTGTCCCAGTACCAAGGCCCTGGGCGCAAGTTCAAAATGGACTTGGAGAAAGAGGCCCCTACCCCTACTCGCAAGAGCCGCCTGAGCGCCCAAGACACCGCCAAGATTGATGAGTTTGTCAAGCCGCTCAGCCTTACGAATGCAGAGGTCGCATCGCTCAAGGAAAGCGTGCGCGTCACCCGTAGTCGATTCCGCCCAGAATCTGGGTGGGCCGCGATTGAGCTTGCCGGTGTCGCACGAAGTAAGCCAGACGGAAAGGGTAATACAAAGGTTAGCCTGAAATGGAAGCAGCAGGGGTACAACTACCACTTGCCGCCTGGGGTTAAAAGAGACCCAGGCAAGGTGGACGAGAAATGGCTAAATAAAGTAGCCAGCGAATTTGAGGCCATGGTGCGAGCCGTG
>Ga0222708_1000415_pt1 | contig 11211 bp, 6 predicted proteins | sample AntAcemetage1576_FD_179806 | JGI IMG/M metagenome (GOLD analysis project Ga0222708, IMG submission 179806) | Saline water microbial communities from Ace Lake, Antarctica - #1576 | ecosystem: Environmental > Aquatic > Non-marine Saline and Alkaline > Saline | place: Antarctica: Ace Lake... | reverse complement strand
TTTCAACTACTTTCTCAATAACTCTAGAAGGATTGTACATCCCTAGATTACTAGTACCCACTACATCCCTAAGTATTTCTACAGCTCGTTTAATTCCCCATGATTCCTTCTTAGCTAATTGAGACATTAGGTCTACTTTAATACCTGTAACTCTTTCATTAATTAGACCTGATACATCTCCTTTAGTAGTAAGACGATAAGATAGTTCTCTATCTAACTCAAACATAGGTCTACCTCCCAGAACATTCTTTAAACGTTGAGGTATCTGTGAAGCTTTCTTTGCTACATTAAACGTATAGTTTATTGACTCATTTACAGTCTCATCTTTAAATGGAGTAGCATCTATTAAATCTTTAAAGTCTTTATTTAATCCATTAGGTAAAGCTTCCCCAGATTGGATTCTATCTACTAGTTCATCCGTATTAGCTATACCCAACGTTCTTAAAGATGACGAATATTTATCATACAGCAGTTCACTTATATAAGTAACATATTGGTCTCTAGTGTTTATATAACCCACCCCTGCAAATGAGGCCAGTTGCACTGAGCTTACATCTCCAGTAGGAGTTTTATTAATACCATACACACTAAGTCCAGTAGTTTCTTGACTAGCTGATATACCACTACCGTCTGCTACTCCTCTAATAGCCCCTTCAGTTCCCTTACCTGTAGTATTAGCAGGACCAAAGATATAAGATTGAGCTAGAGCATATCTATAAAAAGCTTCACCTTTATTCAATTTATCTATAAATATTTGTTGATTATTATTAATACCGTATAAGGGATTTTTAAACCATGCTTGAGATGTTCCATAGGTAGAAGCTCCAGATTGAGTAATAAAGGGTTCTAACATCCCGGCCTTTACTTCTTTAATATCTGACTTTAATTTAGTGGCATATAGAAAGTCTTTTCTACTCTCTAATATCCCTAATGCAATATCGGATTGGAAGGTACTTACACTTTCCAATCCCATGTATCTATCGAAGGTTTCTCTAATAGCGCCTACAGCATCTTTCTTAAGTGACTCAAGAGCCGATCTTCTTTCGCGACTAACTTTAGGGTCAGTTATCTCTCTATTAACATCTCTAATTAACTCAAGATGACTTAGTACTGAACGTCTAAGAGCTAAGTCAGTATCTCCATATATTTGCTCCTTAGTAAGCCCTCTATTAGCTAATCCTTCCCCTTTAGCTAACTTATCATATATACCCCCTCCAGTAAGTTCAAGAGCTCTTTTAGAAGTACCACTTACCCTCTCTCCTAAATGTTTAGTAGTAAAAGTGGATATAAGTTTAGATATTTCATAATCACTTAATGAATTATCTAATAGGAAAGTACCAGCACTTGAATCAGTACCTCCTGAAGCTATATGACCTCTAGATAGATATTCTAGGTAGCCTAATCCAGCAGTAGCTAATCTAGTAGTTTGAGCATCGTACTGGCTTTCCTTTAGAGCTTTCATATAAGCCATCGGCTCAGCTACTAAAGTTCTATAAGTAGTCTCTGCTGCTAATGTACTAACTACATTTATTAACGAATCTACTGGACTTAATCTCAAAGCTTCTTTAGATTTAACTACTCGGGGGTTTAATTCATACTCCCCAGTTTCATCATTACGAACAAAGGAACCTTCTCCATAAGGTATTCCCCCTATATCTGTGTCAGTATTATTAACAAAGAGAGAGTTACCTATTACTTTATTCTGGTCAATCAAATATACAAAGCCCTGATTAGTTCCCATCCCTCCTTTTAAACTAGTTAGTCTAAACTTAATAGGATTAAATCCAACATTAGTATCTTGGAATCCTCTATATCCAACCATATCCGCTGGATTAATAGTGAGTTCCAACGCTAGTAAACTTCCTCCTTGTCCATATATATTCTTAACTCCCAGTCCCCCTGTATCTAAACCCATATCCTTATTTAATTGTTTAACTCTAGCTGTTATTTCAGCTATACCCAGAGCATTAACTTTATTCTCCCAACTAGCTCTAGTTCCTTCAAGAGAAGTGTCAACATTACCTACAGTAGTTTGAGTCAATCTTCTCCATTCTCTTTCTCTATCCGTACCTTGCTGAGCATAGAAGTTCTCCAAATCTGCACCTAAATTCTCCTCTTCATTTCTATATAAGATTCCTTTAGATTTAGCATGCTCTCTCATCTCTCTAGCTAAGGCAATAACTCCTACTTCAGAACTAACAGCTTCCTTATCATCTCGACTAAATGCCATTGATTCAGAACCAAAGTTAGAGCTTCCAGTAATACTAGCTATATGTCTATATGTATCTTCTCCAAGACCCATACCAGTTCTTTCAATAGCAAATACATTTTTAACGTGAGACATAGTTTCAGTAACACCGATAATGTTACCTCTAGTCATAGCAAGTAATTGCTTAACTGTTCTATCTGCTGCCTTACTAGCTACTGCTTTAGATTTAAACTTAGACCCTAAACCTAAACTATATTTCTCTTCTATGTTGCTAAGACTATCTCTAGAATTAACCCCGGTTTCATCTAGTCCTAATACTTTGAGTAAACTATTTCTATTACCATGCTTACTAGTGAGTTCTTGAAGACTGCTATTATATTCGGTCTCCATTCTCAGAGAACCAATCCTCCTATAATCTTCATTAGTAAAGTCAGATAAAGAGGGTCTTCCTTCTGTCCATCCTTTAGGTTTATATCTTCCATTTCCACTATCTACAGCAGCTTTACCTAATAGGTAATGAACCCTTTCTGTCATAGGCTCTAAGACTTTATCCCTATAGTTCCTAATATCAACAGAGATATAAGCTTGATTATTAATTAGTAAATCAAATAGATTCTCTTGTATTTCATTTCTATATATAGACCTTCTATTTGATTCTCTTTTACCTGTTAGTTCATTAAGAGAAGTTTGCCGACTATTATCAGGTCCAAACTCCCCTCCAAAGTCTCCTCCCTTACCGTAGTACAAGTCATTGTCATATTGAAGTAACCATACTTGGTTTAGGTTCATATAGACTTCTACTCTTTTATCTGAACCCATCCCCCTCTTACCCTGAGCATAAGAAAGTATAGACCGTAAACCCTGACCTATGTCCCCCGCTAGTCCTACTTGGCCCCCAGTAAAAGCTTCACCCCCTGTTGCTCTTCTAATCCCTCCAATAGCTAATCCTCTAGTTTGGAGGAATAGATGAGTATCAACATATTCCTTAGCTTTTTCTTCCTCTATAGAATCACTCTTTTTAGATAAACCTTTAGATTCAAGAGTACCTACATCTCTCATACTCATATAATCTCTAAGGTCAGCTCCAGTATCTCTATAGTTTTTATTTATAAGTCTTATCTTCTCAGTAATAGAAGCAGTACTATCAAATCCACTGGATACAGGGTTTAATATACTTCTCATTCGATTATGAAAGATAACTATTTCTTCATAGTTAGACCCTGCTTGCACTACTGAGTTACCTACTGGGGAAGTTAAGTTAAACGAACCCAACATTGCATATCTTTCAGTGGTATATGCCTTAGGGTGATACATGCCTTCTGACATCATCTCCAAGGTAAAAGAGGGAAGAAGTTTAGCTATCTTACTATTTATATCTAAAGCCCTTTCTTCACTAGATATAGCAATCTTATTAGAAGCTGTAGCGCTTGCCTCTAAATCAAACTCTTTATCTAATATCTTCTTTTGAAGAATATATAGTCTTTCCATAACCACTATATTAGGCCCTAGAATCTGGTGTCCTACCATATTTCTTCTATCCCCTTCAGTAGGGCCAGCTAGTCTTAATTGAAACTTAAACTCACCTCTAGCTATACGCCCACTTTCCCTTTCTAATTTCTTAACTAGTACATCAGCTACCGCTTTATTCTGCAGTTGAAATAAATCAATAGTTAATTCTTTCTCAGCACTTTCAATAAAGGCTACAGCTGAACGTATACCTGGTTTAGCTACATAATCTGTCTCTGTAAGTATCTGATTAGATACTTCTCTAACCCTCTCAGTTATATCGGTAAACTTCCCATATTGTCTATTAAGATTAGAAGACTCTCTACTTCTTATTAATTCTTGATGATATTCAGATACACGTCTAGTAGCTCCTACTTCTTCGGTAACTAATACATTATTCATTAACCAATTACCTGAAGCTATAGTTACTCTATCTCCACCCCATTGGTGTGAGTTATACCATCCCATTGGTTTAGTAACATATAACCCTCCATATAAAGATTTATTCCCTACTTGAGTCACATCATGTTTAAATAGATGTTGGTATGTTCCGGAAGAAACATAGCCTTCCCATTCTTCTCTTCTTCTATCCTGTTCTTTACTACTGAGAGTATCATCAAAGAAGCCTTTATCTAATCCAATATTAAAGTTACCTATAACTCTATTTATAACCTTAGTACCACTTAAGGTCAAGTCAAACACATCCTGAGAGAAAGAAGAAAATGCGTTCCTACCTAAAGCTCTAAGGACTTCAGTCTGAGGGTCTATATTACCTGTACTAACTGATTCAGTAGATAGCTTCTTCTGCCAACCCTTTCTATTTACTTCTCTCTTTTCACTAGTTAAACCTCTATATGAGCTTTGATATCCAACAATTAAATTACCAGATTCGTATGTATCTGTTCTTTCTTTATTCCATGAAAGATGGAAGTTAACCGCACCTCTAAGAGCATCATCAACCCCCATATTTCTAAATGCTGAATCATAATTCTGTATCAATGCCATATTCTATATCTCTCTAAATCTTTAATATATTCTCGTTTAATCTAAAGGGACTTTCTCATGCATAATTCCATATAGCCATATCAAGCCACCATTAGTTCAACATGAGAGTCTGAGTCTTAGTTCCTTTTTCAATTAATATTTAATATTCTTCCCAATCTTTCATTCATATAAATGATTTTAATACTTCCCACATATATTTAATAACATCTGTTATATTTAAATAGACCAATCAATTATTTATCAAACAACATTATGGCACCAGAACGTTCAAATCTATTAACTATTGAATTCCCTGAGTTTACTCTACCTTCTGGTAAAGTAGTAGCATTTCGTTCCATTACCTTCCGAGAACGTCGAAAGTTAATGAAAGATTATAAAGGTAGAGAGGAAGGTTATGCAGCAGAAGACTTGTTTGCTGCGTATGCTTTATCTAAAGAAGATGGTATGCCTGTAGCAGACGATTGGGCTATTGATGGTGGAGTTATTGCTAGATTAGACCATTGGTCTATGAAAGACTTTGCTTATTATCTTGAAGTATTTGTTAGAACCATTGGTTTAGAAGAAGACGAACGTACTAGTGCTGAATCCGCAGCAAAAAAGATGGTGGCAGCAAGTGGTACTCAGCAAGTGAATACTACCAATCAATCTTTACCCAAGGGGCTCAAAGTACAACCATCTGGTGGTACTACCGGTTTATAAATCCTTCATTAATATATAATCAATCCACAAGGTTAGGCGGTATTTTAGATTACTCATTTGAACCTAAGAATCTAAGTCGATATCTAAGCTGCCCTTATCTAGCTAAATACATATCTGTACTACATATATCCGATAATACTTATGTAACTGCTATACGAAAGCTAGGCTTAATTCCTAATATCCTATTCTTCTCTAGAAGATATATATCAGCTGAGTTCTATGTTATGAAAGCATTAATTATAGATGCTATAGCAGATAATATTAGGAAGCAAGCCCATCTTGATGATTGGATAAGAGTAGCTAATATCTGTAATATTGGCTTACTAGATGGGTTTGGATTCTTAGACCTCTGTGAGTTCTGGAGAACCGCTCTATTAAAGAGTATTAATGATTATATTAAACAACAGAATGATTCTCAGAAGGAGGTAATGAGATCTATAGAAAGTAAGATGGATAAAGATATTTCACATAATAGTGTTTTCTCTAGTATTCCTAGTACTAAACACATGTTAGGTAATTAGACTCATTGCCTTGTGATTGAAACTTATCTTTACTTACGAATGGAGTATGTTCCGTATATATATACTCCATTCTCTATAGTTGATAAACAAATATATTTAATATGGATAAAAGTCCTTCAGAAGAATCTAATTCCACAATAGTCACATTACCCCCTATTGAGATATCTCCTAGATATAGAAGGAGACCTATATATCTAGGGCAGATGGGTAAGGCTATATCTTATATAGCAAATGACAACGATATATTTACAACTTGTGTAAGGCCTAGTACAGAGCAATTGGCTCTATGGGATTCAGCTACTAGGAAAGAACCTATTATCTTTGATGGTCTACAAAAGATGACCTTAGCTATTAAAGCTAAGCTAGGTACTTACACGCATCCTACACACCCTGAGATTACTAAGTTTGTCAGGGCTAATACAAAAAGATTAAAGAAATGGATAGGAGATGCAGCTCATATGGCTTTATGGTCAGGTTCTGCTACTGGTGAAATAGTTCATGAGAGAAGAAAAGGACCTAATGGGGAATGGCAAGTATGGGTCAAGGATATAGTATTCTATCATCCTTTAGACCCCTTATTTATAGTTAATCAAAACGGTGCTTTAACGCATGGGGAGAAGTTGATTAATAGTCCTTTTCTAACGGGAGTATGGGTTCCTTGTTCTCAATCTCTTATTAATAGAGGTAGGAGTCTCGGTCCTTCCTTCAGTGGCTCTCATGTTAGATTACCTAAGACCAAGGTATTTCATACTACTCTTAATGGTCAAAGTAATAATCCTTATGGTATATCTCAATTAGAGGCAGCTATTAAATATCATATATATAAAGAAGCCTTCCTTGAAATGCAAGGGGCTGCCTTAGATAGGTATGGTACTCCTCTTATATATGCAGTAGTTCCAATGCAACCTACTAAGGATGATATTGAAGAGCCTGATGGAACTACTAGAAAGAAATGGTATCACGAGTTAGCTACTGAGTTACTATCTGATTTAAGAGGGCAACAATCTATTGTTCTAACTCAGATGGACAAAGACCATCCAGTTAAATTAGAAACCCTTACTACAGGTAATAACTTTAGTGATGCTTTTAATCAAGCCATTGACCTATGTGATGATAACATAATGATTGCTATGGGTATACCCAACCTAATTCTTAAAGATAAGAATCAAGGCTTAGGTACTGGGGGTGCAGCTGAAAGACAGATGGAAGCCTACCATATGTTCATAGGAGAGATATATGAGACTATTACTGATGCAATACTTGAACAGGTTATATCTCCTTTAATCCTATGGAACTTTGATTATCAAGTCTATACTGAAGCTTATGACCACGGAGGCTTTGGTAGTAAGGCTATTAGAACTTCAGAGAATGCAGTTCAAGCTACATATATTGAGAAGTTAGTAAACATGGGAATTGTTGACCCAACTGATTCCCGAGATAGAGACTGGGTAAGGGATTTATTTAATGCTCCTATTACAAGAGATGAATAAGATTCCTATTTAATAAGTTATGAAACAAAGGAGGTAATTTGACTCACCATAAAGATTTAATAACAAAGGATATTCATGCTCCCTATTCTTTCCTATATCAAACTTCATTTGAAAGAACTAATAGTATTGGGTTTACAAATGATGATATAGGAAAGTTAGCCCGTCAGCTAAGTGATGATTCTATATGGATATTAGTAGATACCAGTCCTAGTTGGTTAAAAGTATTAGTACAAGGGGATTCAACTACACCTATCGGAATAGCTGGAGGTCATCTTACAGGCTTATATCCTAATCCTACAGTTCTTCCAGACACCCATATTCATACCCCTGGTATTACCATTCCTCCTTATCCTGTAACATTACCTCCTTCTGGGCAAGCAGGTGGGGACTTATTAGGGGATTATCCTAATCCTCTTTTAAGTCCCACTGGAGTGATAGAAGGTTATTACACAGCTCCCACATTAAGAGTAGATACTAAAGGTAGGATAATACATATAGAATCTAATACTATAGGAGAAACTAATGAAGGTAATAACTTAGGCAATGGAGTAGGAATATATTCCCATAAGTTAAACCATTTACTTAATTTCAAGACTTTAATATCTAATGGCACAGGTATTACATTAAGTTTCAGTCCTAATGAGATATTAATAGGCCAAGAAGGGTTAGCTAAATTAACTGGAGCGAGTTTCCTAGGCTTAGTTTCTACCCCTCAATTAGAAGTAGAAACATCTTTAGTAAATAAAGGTAGAACTACTTACACTGTATTTCAACCTGGGCCTTCTATTAGTTGGGCCCCAAATCCAGACAAAGGTACTATTCAATATATAGAAGTAGGAGCCAACTTTCATATAAGCTCAGTTATTAACCCTCAACCTGGGACCATTCTTAAGTTATATATAAAACAAAGTTCTATTGGGGGGCATATAATCTCTTTCGATACAGAATATAAGTTTCCTTCGGGAATGAATAATATACCTTCTTCAACTCCTAACTCTTTAAATCTATTAGAAGTGGATATATTGAGTACCAACTTCTATTCTTGTAGACTATATACTGATATTAAGTAATTCTATACTTAATCCTTAAATCTATTAGATAGATAACTAGCCGCCCTTTTCTTATTTAGTAAAGTCCCCTTCAACATAAGGATATGTTTACAAGGCCCTCCTTTATTCCTACTTTTCCATTGATAGTTTCCACAAGAACACTGGTAGGGTTCAGTAGATATTTGATACTCATTGCCCTTGGGACTAATACAAAGAAATCCATTAGGTATAGGGGCAATAAAATAACCTAGAGTAATCATTTCCCCATACATAAGAATATAAAACATATTCTCAGTGGTCTCCCATAGATGATTACTAATGTCGATAATTCTTTTTACCCCTGAATTATCCTTCCATACTAAATAAGGTGTATTATTCTCTATCTTTATTTCAACAGTGGATTTCTTATCTAACCTCATTTCTTCTGTAAGGATAGATTTAAGTAAGAGATATTCAAATGTAAGATTCATAAAACTAGATACTTTAAATACTTAATGTCAATATTAGGGAATTAAATTAGTTATTAGGGATACTTAAGATGTTCACATGTATAAATCATATATCCAATAAGCTAGGAAATAATCATATATAAATAAGAGCATGTTTCCTAAAAGTCACGTATTGTCTCAGAGTGGAGGTGTACTAAAAGTACCTCTAGCTAAATTAGGTAAATGGTTTCATAAAGCATATGGAGTAGTAGAGTTCACAAGAGAAGACTTTAAAACTATCATTGATAACTTTAGAGATAATCTCTTAGGCCATAAGCCTTATCTAACCTTCGGTCATCTGCAAGAGGATTTCTCAGTTGACTCACATAAGAAGAAAGGGGATATGATAGGGTTTGCTGAAGAAACTGATACTCTTTATGGGTTATTCAAGGCCACTGAGGACGCTTATAAGAGTGTACAGTCAGGAGAATATGAATTCTCTTCTGGAGAGTTCATAAGAAACTATTTAGATAAGGATTCAGGTGAAACTAAAGGTACCCTTGTTTTAAGAGTTGCTTTAACCAACTCTCCTTTTATTCCCAATCTAGATAGAGTTCAAGCCTTCTCTCAATCTGAGAAAGAAGAGTCTACCCAAGTATTTACCATGAAGATTGATATGACAGAAGAAACCAGTAATAATACAAACCCCAATGTTCCCAATACTGAAGCAGTACCTACTGAACAGAAGATGGATAAAGACTTCGTGGAACAAGTTGATAAAGTTGAAGATCCGCTCACTAAGGATGTAGTCTCTGATACTAATCTAGATAATGATAAAGTAACTCCTCATGTAGATGTTAAAGATGAGCCTACAGTCGTTACTCCTGAGGTATTAAACTCACCTCAAGCTCCTGTTTCCCCGGTTACTGCTAAAGAAAAATCAGTTGTACCTACAGCGGAAAGTCTGTCTGTAGCTTCTACAGAAACTGAGGATAATAAACAATCAGATGAATCATTAAGCAATCCATCCTCCATTAAAACTCCTGCACCAAATATGAATACAGCTGCTCCCGTTGCCCCTTCCCCGGTACTTAATGTACAACAAGGTTTATCTCAATCTCATCTAGATATTGATACTCTTGTTGGAGATATCACTAATAAGCTAGAGAAGCGTTATGAACGTACAGTTAATGAGTTATCTACTTTAGTTAAAGATTTACAAACTCAATTAGTTGCTAAGCAACAAGACCTAGAGAAAGTAAAGACTGTTACTCAAGCCCAAGCTTTCTCCTTATCTCAAGCTCAGCAACAAGTACTTACTGCCCAAGAAAAGGTTACTGCAGAATATTTAATGGGAGAAGGAGTATCTCCTGCTCTTATTCAACGATTCTCTCAAGTTAGAGAAGCTATCATTAGTAATTCTCAAGTAATCCGTTTATCTGATAGTGAAGGTCAAAATGAAAGAGAAATTTCTGTAATTCAAGCTCTTAGTGATTTAATTGTAGATGCAACTAATACTCCTGCTATCAACTTAAGTCAAGAAGGTACTTCTTACTATCGTCGTCATGATTCTAATGGATTACTAACTATTGCAGAAAAGACCATTAGAGAGAATCGTCAAAGAGCTCAACAAATGAGTAAGAAATAATATTAAGAATAATAGTTAACTTATTATCATTTAATCTTTAATATTCTTAAAGTAATAATTAATAAGTTTTATATCTTACTTACTACTTGAATTCCCCTTTAAGTAACTATACTTATAAGTGCTTATTAGGACCCATTGATATTTACCAATAATCTTTATATAAAAGTTAATTACGAATATGCCTATTTCACAAGTACCGAATAACACCAACTTTTCTCCAAACATTACACCTTGGACTTATACCAAGACTGATGGTTTACCGGGAGAAAGAGTATATACAGAATTAGCTCGTTCATTTGTTCCTCTTGTAGGTAATTCTCCTTTAACTGAAATCTTTCCTGAAGAAGTAATTCCAGAACGAACAGTTATTATCCATCGTTCATTCGAAGCAGCCGCAGGTATCTTTCCTTTAGTTGACTGGGGTAAACCTGATGTAGTCTTAGGTACTGGTAATGCTGGTGCTATGGCTACTCAAATGATTCAGCCTCTAGTAATTCGACGTACCGCTGCTATATCTTATGGTGAATTAGGTATTCGAGTTCGTCCTGGTACAGCTAATGAACCCTATAGCCCTCAAGAGCAAATCAATAATGTTATCGAAAACATGGTTCGTGAGCATAACTTAACTTGGGATGTATTCCGAGCTATGATACTTC
>Ga0222708_1000413_pt1 | contig 11212 bp, 27 predicted proteins | sample AntAcemetage1576_FD_179806 | JGI IMG/M metagenome (GOLD analysis project Ga0222708, IMG submission 179806) | Saline water microbial communities from Ace Lake, Antarctica - #1576 | ecosystem: Environmental > Aquatic > Non-marine Saline and Alkaline > Saline | place: Antarctica: Ace Lake... | reverse complement strand
TATCACCGTTTGTAAGCCTCCGTCAAGTAGTAGGCACCGTCAGGTAGGTCCATTGCACCAACTATATCCATAAGTTGCTGTGTACTCATTAACAAAATCTGTTTCTCGTCTGTTCCTTCTACGTACTGCGATATATATACAACATCTTCGTCCATCACAACCTCAACGTCCTCGAAGTTGTCTTCTTCGTCTAAGGTTACAATAACAGTAGAGTCGTAGTCCATTTCGATTGTAAGCATTTAAGTCTCCTTTCTATTTAATAAACTAAGTAGGTGAGCCCCAATTAATACACTTATACTCAATCGTCAAGTTAGGGTTATCAAAGGAATTGTATACCTGTCGAATAGTATATGTAGCAGTATCCTCACATGCAGCCTCGGATGTAAAGGTAGTCTCGTTTACATATGGCATACATTTGCCAGAGTGGATAAGGCACGAGATAAATATAGCGGTAAACATTAGTTATTCTCCTTTGAATTGTTTGTCGTCAAGTAACTCTTGTAAGTACTGACGCATCTTAGTGGTACCTACAATCATCTTAAGAACACGGCATCCGTAATAGATAGTCTTACGTGTGTCGTACTCAACAGTAGTACCTTCTTTGTCACCCCATCGGCACAGGCCTTTGAAGATGTCCTTTAAGTGAACACCATATCGTCCCCACTTGTGTTCAGCTAAGTACTCTATCATGTCGTTGGACGTACACCAGTCAGCGAAGGGCATATCGTAGTATGCAGTGGCACCCCCATGAGGCTTTACTTGGGTTGTGCCAGTGGTCTTGTCTTCTGCTGACCCATTCCAAGCTAAGGCACAGTCTTCGTCATCAAAGGACCAGACGAGACCCCCATGATCTTTTGGACCATAATAAAATGAACCATCTTTGTCAATACTAACAATAACTAATGCTTCACCAATGGTATACCCGTGGTCAATAGTATTACCCGTAATAATAACTGTATCACCTACCCTATGTTTTAGTTTAGTACTCATTCTGTCTCTCCCATGTGATCCTCTGCTAAACGCCAGTCTACTACACCAAATGTAATCAAGTGACGTACAACCGTAGCTGCTGCTTGTGGTGTGATCTTGTCCCACGGCGTAGCAATGTCACAAGGGTAACACAGTTGATCAGCCACTGATCCGATATCGGACGATAATCCCAGCCCCAATGATTCAGCCTTAAGGCCCCCAAAGAATGTATTTGCTGCACCACCAATACACATTGCAGTACCACATTTGCCCCCTGTGTAGTCTACAGAACCCTCAGCAATCCAATGATCCATATTGAAGCCATATCCATCTTTGTTGTCACCACCAGCTTCAAGCCAGTCAGCAATGATACTTAATCGTTCTTTATTCATTTTGACAACTCCATCATTTTAACTGATGAGCAATCAATCACACCGTCAATCATGTTGTATGTCACCTTGTGTGTGTCGTCTTCGTTTGTAAGATAACCCCAAAAGATTTCATTACTGCCAAAGATTTCATGCGTCACAACAACAGGGTCCGCAGGCTTTACACGGTATTTACTAGCATGCCACCAATTCGGGTCAGAATCTAGAATCCATTCATCGAGGCAAAAGAATTGAATGATCTCCCCATTGTGTTCGGCCAACAGCAACGCTCCTTGTGCTTCAGGTGTCATGTCACTCCAGATCAGGTATCCGTCATCTGCGTCCGTTGATGCGGCCCGTGATACCAGCTCCCATGATGCGCTGTAGCCGTTATGACCGCAGTTGGTTCTAGGTTCTACGGTAGTGTGTCTAAGCAAGTATTCATAACCCGTTACATAAATCAAACAACCTCCGTCATCAACACGATTCCTGTCATCAACGCATCGCACCGTGTCGCCAGCGTTGTACCCTAGTTCTGCGAATGTCTCATTCATTGGTCAGCCCTTTGCTTCATAGTAATGGTTTTACTGTACTCGATCCGGTAAGCATCAGAAGCAGCTTTATAAGCATCATAAGCAGCTTCAAAAGCATCAGCAGCATCATAAGCAGCCTTTAGTTTCTCAAGTTCTGTCATCTTGTGTTACCTCTCTTACGTGTATTACTGTGAGGTAGTCCTCATTGTTTTGTGGTAGCGAATAGCGCACTTCTGGAGCAGCTGCCAGCAGCCGATAGCACAACCAAAAATCCTTTGGTTCCTTGTGTTCCTTGGTTACTCGAAAGGCTCCACGGAAAGATTCCCAATGGTTATCTTTTGCATAAGCCTCTGTCCACCCGACGCCGTGACCTTCAAGGCCTTGTATTACGGTCTCAGGATGCACAGGACACTCCCCACCGTTCCACCCATGCCATAGTCCGTTGTTGTAATCCGGTGTATTAGTCATTGGGTTAACTCCTCAGGAAACTTAGGGTACTCTCCCCAACCATCTGGGATAGACTTCCAGTGTGTGTAAGCAAAGTTAGGGTTTTTATCCCGTATCCATTCCATGTTCTGAGTACCAAACCTAATAGACTGAACAACTCTCTGGTCGGGGCGGTAAGCAAACACCCTAACCCCTGCTTCAACGGTAGATATAGGTTTCCATCCATCTGTACTCATTGGGTTAACTCGCTCCAGCTAATAGGAAACAAAGGCTCAACGATTGCCTTGATCTGCTGTGCTACGTCTGCTGTCTCAGCTTGACTGTCACCCCACGAACGAGTGTTGTAGAGTGAGGCCCAAGCGTACAAGTTGCCTGACCACACGAACTCAGTAATCATACTCTGAGGCAGCACCATACGGGCTTGTTCAGGTGCTACTCCACATTGTAGCAAACTCTGGTAAACTTCCTCTTGGTAGCCATACAAAGTTCTAGCTACGATTGGGACATCAACGACACCAGTAGAGCCTTGCTTCTTATCAGCACTACGGCCTCGCCATACATCAGGCACATAGAACTCTGGTGTGCTGTCAACGTACCGACGAGACACCTCAGACCAAGGGTTAAATCCTGCTGTGTGCTTCTGGAGTTGACGAGCAACGAACAGTGGAACCTTGAAGTGCATCTTGATCTGACCGCCGTTAGCGAATGGTACCCAGTGGGAAGGCATACGTTTAACGTGGTTGAGGAGTTCTAGGAGTTTATCGTGTGCCTCGTCTGCTGTTTCACCATCATACAGTTCGCTAACATCACGACCTGCTAGTGCGACACTGTTACATAGTTCATCCCAGTCCTTAGTGGTACACCCACGGGCTAGGAACTTGATAAGGTGTTCGTCTTTGGGTTTTAACTTAAGGTACCTCACATCGTCCCAACCACTTTCACCTGAGAAACTGACACGGGCTGCATTAACGACCTCTAAGTCGCTACCCATATGGTCTTTGTATGTTACTTGCATTGTGCATTCTCCTGTTTATTTAGTTCAAGTGAGTTGTGATTTGATCTTGTTTGTCATAGTAGTTACTGTGTAAACGCTGCCATGATAGCGGATACGTGGTGGGCATTGGCTGCGGCTTTGGCGTCCACTGCACTATTATGATGCCCAAACGGGGGGTCGTCTTCTGTGTAATCGCGCGGCGTCCACATGCCGAAACCCTCCTCGTGGCAATTTTCCACAAGATATTGACCAAACGGGTTTTGTGCCATGCAGCTTTCAGGACCGCGACAATCCCACACCAACGGCGCAATCATATCGGGCAGGGCAACGGCTATAGTACTCGCTAATTCTTGTAATGACATTACGGCTGGAACATCAGTCATAATCTGCGCAATCTTATCCCTCATAGTCATTCGCTATATCCTTTATGAACGGTTCAGGTTGAGTATGGTTTCGTCTGCAAAAGATACAGCTTCTTTGGCAACCTCTGCTATATTTGTTGTTGGGCTAACCCCACAAGTTGCGTAAGCTGCGATTAAGCCAGTGAGAGCCTGCCCTGCAAACCATTCTCGTTTGCTAAGTCCTGCGCCACCGTATTGCGTAGGACCATCGTTTGGAAACGCAGACCCACTCTCTTGATCTTTATAAACAGTCATTTAATAACCTCTCCCTTACTGTTAGTATCACGCACAGTGCGATGAATGTCAATGAGTCCCCGTGCTACTGTCTCAATGTTAGCCCGTGCGATACCTATGTCGTTAAGTTCTGAGTCTGATAGGCTGTGAAGTTCAGAGATTGTGTTGTTGATGTTACGTCGTCGTCGTAGCGCCTCTGTGATAGCTGTGACCATGTTAGTCATTTTTACAATCCCCTTGTTGACTACTTGGCGCTTCTGTATTTTCTAACTCTTTAATTAGACCCTGACCTATTTCAACAAGAAGTTCGGAAAAGAAGTAGGGGTCAGCAGTATCTCCGTTTTTACAATGGTTGTTGGTTGAGTCTGCAAGAAAAACGGAAAGTTTATTCATTTCAGACCAAGTTAGTTTTGTAAGTGTGTTACCTAAACTATAAATCATTTGGGTTATCCCTATTTATTAAACCAATTTCTACACCACACTTGTAGGAAGTATAGTTAAGAAAGTTGTTAAGTGAGTCGTAATCTAAGAAGATCAGGTTGTCCGGTGCGTTGGGTTGAAAGTATTCTGGGACAACAACGAAGTAGTAGCTACTTAAGTTACTTATCTCCATTGTCTTTACCAGATTCGTTGAAGGCGGTAGCAATGACATCGGTAAGCTGGTTGGTTGCCTCTGTAAGCTCCTCTGCATGGTCATACAGCTGCTCTAGGTCAAACCGTAGGCTTCGGGTAGTAATCAACAAGTAGATGGTCGTGGCGGTCAGTAGGGCGGCAACAATAGTCATTGGGTCGATCGTCATTATTTCTTCTCCTTGAGTGTGTACGTGATACCGTCTAATACTATTTCTTTGTACTGTCTTGGTGTTTCGGTTCCAAAGACCGTAGTGGTACCGGAAACACTGGAATTACCACCGACCTTAGCATTACCAAAGACCTTAGCATAACCATAGACCTTAGCACTAACCTCGACACTAGCAGTACCACTTACATGGGCTGTGTTAGCCACCCAGCCTCCACCGTTGCAGTGCTTATGAGCAGGTACAGGTCCCTTACCGTCCTCGAAGTCATATTGTTGTTTTACAGATTCTTTAGGATCAGAATAGTAAGCAGCAACAGCTTTATTAAAATCAGCAACATCTTTAGCATGTGAAGACTTTAGTTCTTCTAAGTACGTCATAGTAGTTCTCCAATTTAGTGAATGGTGATGTTGTTTACTCGGTTCATGTAGTCTTGGAACATACTCTCTGTAAGTCCGTTCTCTTGCATGAACTCTTGGCAATGATACACGGCCATGAGTAGCTCGTCAATTAGTTCGTTACTGTCTTGTTCGTCAAAGTCATCCATGATGTCCCTTACTTTAAGTATATACTATAAGTATAAACACTACTACTAATTATCCATAAACCCTCTAAAACCCTAAGTATACTTTAAGTATATACTAAGGGTTAAGCTAATTATGTCATATTTTACAGGGTCTTGTCAACTTAGTAATTAGGTGCTTTAGTATATTATTATTGTGATTGTTGTAGATACCACACACTTATCTTGTGTTTAGCTAACCTGCCACTCCATAAGCACACCGTTGAAGTCCATGTGTCCATCCGCAGCTTCGTAGGCTTCATAGATAGTCACGGTGTCACCAAGGATAGACGATTGGTCTGCGAAGTCAACGGCCTTACCAATACTTGACACCTTCTCTGTCATCATATTGTTGCCATTGTTCACGATGTCGATAATGTAAAAGCTCATGTTGTTCTCCAGTTATTAGTAAGGGATGTCGTTGTAACGGTGTTCGTCGAAACCTTTGTACATGTCAAGGTCACTAACACTAATCTCCATTTCTTCTGCGATGTCTGTGACATTAAAGCCATAGTCATAAAGAAGTTCAGCGATCATGTTGGGTCTATCAATAATCATACGCTCTAAGGCATACACCTCTTGCATATCTGACATGTTGTAATTAGCGTCACCACGGTAGCTAAAGGTACGTTCGGCTACGGTAGGGTCACGATAGGCAGTCAGACCACTCCAGTCGGCCCTACAGAGGCTCTCAAGTAGTAACTGGGCGTACTCTAGGTCTTGTGACTCCTTAGCTGTGTGTTGGTCATAGTAACCCACGGATATGTTAGTACATTCTGATACCACTTCCGCATACTCATACGAGTCTGTGTATGTGCCGGTCGGGTCAGGTTGAAGCTGTGGCATACCTAACACACTAGCTAGGTCATAGGCAAAGTCATCTGACGCTGTTACCATACCAGATTGTGATGTAATGATACTTGTAGTACCATATCTGTCAAAGGATATAACAAAGTCAATGTGAGACAACCAGTCTGGGTTATCTTTTACTAAGGCTGTGCTACCGATACCACCGATCTCCTCTGCGGCATGGGCCACATAAACACCATCAATACCCGATTCGATCATACCTAGCATCAACCACAGTCCAGTTGTGCAGTCAGCACCCAAGCAACTACCATTCATAGTAGTAACAACATTGTCTGTGATAACTAGAGACTGGATACCCTCCTGACGGTGTACCGTGTCTGTGTGGGCTGTGAAGCACACGTTAGGCTTGTCACCTACGATCTTGATGTAGTTGCCGTGGTTGTCTGGCCTACCGAACACAGGCTCTAAGTAAATGTCACAGAAGTCTGATTCAGCATTACTGTACGCTGGGCGCATCCACGTCAGCATATCTATTAGTGTTTTACGTTTCATGCTACCTGTTCCTCTTTCTGTTCTTCTTCTTCATCTTCTTCTTCTTCACTTAGAAAGAGTTCTGGGTAGTCCCCAACAAGGTGCGTTGGTACATACTCCCCATCCTCTGTCTCTGTAACGTCAGAAGGATACCAGTATTGGTCAACGCACTCACAGTACACAGCGTCGTCCATGTATGCCCACTCCTCATGGATGCGCGAGGTAAAGCTTGATTTATAAGTAACCAGAACAGCATCGTCAATGGAGATAGGTCCATTGTCTGTCTGAACGTAGTACTCATGGAAGCAGCTATCGCAGTATGGTACACCATCGTCGTTGAAGTAGGCATCGTGTTCATTCATACGATCTGAGCAGACATCACAGAAACAAGAATTAGCTTCTTCTAAGTAACCATCTGTATCTGTAAATTGGTATTCACCCTCATCACACCCCCTCAAGACTAAGAAGTTACCAGAGTCACCGTGGTCCAGATCAGCGGACAAGTCACCATCAATGTATGGTCCAATGCTACAATCGTCACGAGAGTCTACAAGGTATAAGAGTTTGGCACCAATCCAACCATCAGTGTCCGATACTGCGTCAATACTAGATAGGTAGTCTTGAAGTAAGGTCAAGGACACGTCACAAGCACCATAGACAGGTGCAGCGTAGGGTTTGTCTTCATCACCCTTGTCTCGGATAACTACACGGCCACCGATGTGTCCTAGGCTGTCTTCTAACCACGCAATAGTGAACTCACCGCTGGCGTATACCTCAGCTGGTGACGTTCCATCCCCAGTTAGTTTCTCATGCAAGCAAGACGTAGCCAAACTCTTACGTTGGCAAGTAGTCTTAGGGTTCTGGTACGAACAGCGAGTATGTGTGTAAGCCTTCTTGAAGTCCTCACGGGTGGTACCAGTCTTCAAGGTAAAAGAACGAGGTGCCATTTCTGTACGATACTTAGTCACAAGGCTTTCTATCTGTTCATTTGTCAAGTAAGGGAACATGTGCAGTAACGCACGTCCAAACTTCATGGAAGTCTGACGGTTAGCTTTGCTATCCTTGGCTGTTCGTGTCAGTGAGATACTACCGAAGGTGAGAGTCGATGCAAAGGGTCGAAACATAAGCAACGCTGTACTCTTGTTAAGACAGTTTGATACCGTGGGTACATTTTCGTGCAACCACTGAGTCAAGGGGTTTGAAACTAACCGACGTGTGTCCCCGTTTTCAAAGACGTCACACATATCTTGGAGGGAACCATACTTATTCTTACTTAAGAAAGGGTAGTCTGACAAGTTGTGGACTTCGTAACCACTAGGAAAAGAACCTCTGGCAAACGTAGCAGTGTCACCATCTAAGGTGTACTTTCTAACCATTGACAGTACTTTGGAGCCAACAATGATGTAGTAAACCCCACACGAGGTCTGTCCTATAATCTCACAGAGGTAGCCGTACCGTTTTACGTACTTTTTGTCAGCTAGTGTCATAGTAGTTCTCCTATCTCAATTAAGGGTTACGCGGATGCGTCTAACCGTTCAAGTTCTTCTGTTAGAAGCATGACATCAATGTCTGTTCCATCGGATAGCACACCATCAACCTCCATGTCAACACCAATACAGTCAGGTGATAGTTGAAAGTACATGACTTCGGCTAAGTCTTTAGTGGTATCAAAGTACCCGTCAATGTCAAATATCTCTACACCACCGTCTGTCTCGTACCATCCTGATATAACATTCATTGTGTATCTACTTTCTTTACGTTGTAATCTTGATTCGGCAAAAGGTGGGAGTACTCCAAGAACTCGTCATCGTATGTATCAAGGGCTTTATCTACAATGTAGTCGTCTGTGTAAGACCCCTCCGGAAGGATTACGGTTCTATAGGAGATATGGACCTCACGAACCTCGACTGTGTATGTAACATTCATTGTGCGTTTCCTTCTGTTGAAAAGTATTTACTTGTCTCCATGTTGTATGTCCAAGAGGGTAGGAACATAGCTTTACCAGCGTCCACCTCTACCATTGGCCCTACAACCTTAGTGCTTCCGTCACGGAACTCAAGTGTACACGGTTGGCGGGTATCCCCAGGGACGTGTAGGATAGATTCTTGACCAGCGGTATAGCCTGCGGACTCCACCAGCTTTCGGTAGTCAACTTCGTCCATCATATAAGATGGTTCTAGATCACCTTTATACATGCCGATACACTTGACAAAAGAACCAGTCAGTGTGTTCATTGCACGGCAGGTGTCCATGTGTCGCATAAACTTGGCAACAGTATGAAGGTCTTTGTTGCCATCAACAGCGAATATAATCTTGTTAAGCATTATTCTTCTCCAATAGTCTAAGGTTATTTGTCCACGCATTTATCATGGACCAGTCGTCACAAGGATCGTCATCGTAGTCGGAACGGTTCTGTCGTGCCCAGAGTACGGCTTTAACTACTTGGTAGATAGTCATGGGTACTATCCTCCTTAGCTTCAACGTAGGCACGATACGCACCTTCAGCAACACAAGAAGCAGCATAAGCAGCAGCCCAAGCAGCCTCATAAGCATCAGCAGCAACACAAGCAGCAGCATCATTAACATCAGCAGCATCCCGAGAAGCCCGAGAAGCAGCATAAGCATCGTCAGCAGCAGCATCAAGTGCAGCCTTTAGTCTCTCAAGTTCAGTCATTAGTACGTTCCTTGTATTTCACAGAACACATCAGCCGAATCATTCAGCCCACGCTCTACATAGTACGCCATTTCGGCACAGTCGGCATAGGTAAGATCAAAAGAGAGGGCAATGTCCTGTCGTGACCCACCATAGGACCAGATAGACATTACTAACATGAATGTGCTAACCATTATAATTCCTTCCACTTTAAGTTATAAACGCTAGGGTAGTAGTTGTTTACACGCCCCGTCGATCCACTGTGTCTTGGACATTCGGCGCTATCCAGTACGCTAGGGTTGCCACGAAAATCAGTTAGTTCGTCACCACGGTCCACTGGATTACCATTGGCGTCCACCAACATAAATAGGATTCCGTCTTCTCTTACGTTCATCATTACAATTCTCCTACAATGTTATAGCGTGGGTCATTGGCTTGGCCGATACGGTCCCAATACACGCCCACCTTTTCACATGTCCACTCACCACCTTCGGCGTAGTCAAGAGGTGTTGTCACGTCACCATTGGCGAGGCGATATGCAACACCCGTTTCGACAAAGGTGTGGCAGTCATCCAAAGAGGCAATGGTAGTGTCTGGCTTAAGTGACGCCCACCATACAGCCCAAGCGGTATTCTCGTTTTGATTAGCATTGTCCACGGTATTTCTCCTGACTTGTATTAGAATGAATTGATAACTCACAAAGGCGCACCTACTACACGATGCGCCCCCTCAATTATCTGTGGTCGTATAGATCAAAATGCTACTTCAGTTTCGCTAACACCTTGCAAGGCAGCGATAAGGGCAGCACGGGTGAAGCCCTCTTTTTCCATGCGCTTGATCTGTGAAGCTGCCCACTTAGGCAATTCTACTGGAGCCTTATCGGTGTCACCCTTTACATGCTTGACAAGGGTTGAACGGATGGATAGACCACCGGACACACCTTCAGCCAAACGATCTAAAGCGGATTCATCCACCGTCTTGTCTTTAAGTTTAAGAACGATAGACTTTTTATCCTTGGATTTAGCAAAGGTAGCACCGGTGAATATAGCAGCAAAGATTTGACGTACAGCACGACTGCCGTTGGCATCAGCTTTCTTGTCCAAACGATTAACCACGCTTGCAATGTTACGGGTATCAAACACGCCACCGTTCACACAAGTATCAATCAGGGTTGCAAGGTGTTTTGCAGCTGCTACACCGCTGCCCATAGCGTTCACGAAGTTATCTTCTACTGTTTTTACGTCGTTAATAAGAGTTGTCATAGTTTTATCCTTTCGGGATATTGGTTGCTTGAATGTGTATTCCAATGCGGTCCACGTTTAAGGACCGACAAAGAATAGACACCTATTATGTCTACTTGGAATCATATCCACGGTCACGCTATTGATCGGGTCGACGTACTGTCTAGGCACCCGCTGCAAGTCGCAGTTGTGGCGTATGAATCTCACCTATTATCGAGATACAATCTCTAAGGTTATGCCATTTTGCAGGCGGTTATGCGGTCACGTTATTGGCGGTACCCCTAAAACCCTATGCCTTGCGGCAGGTGGTTCTAAGGGCCAATCCCGTGGCCTATGTAAAACAGCGTGGTCGACCCTAAGTCGCCTTGTTTCGTATCTTGTCTCAAGTTCTAGCTTGTCTTAATTGGCTAGTCAACCCCTTATTTTCGTATTTCTGCGGAAAGGTAAAACGCATCCAACCTATCGCATGTGTCCTTTCAACAATACGGTGCGCCACTTTCACACTATCGCCTAGCTCTTACGTGCCTACTAGGTTGCCACCGTCGTGCGGCCAAAGGCTAACACTTAGGAATTGTCTCCCCGATCCAACCCTTCCGACCCTTGTGGCCGTCCGGTCCGTTTCGATATAACCCTTATGACGATACCGGATGGACAGTGCAAGAGAAAAGTTAT
>Ga0222708_1000411_pt1 | contig 11221 bp, 14 predicted proteins | sample AntAcemetage1576_FD_179806 | JGI IMG/M metagenome (GOLD analysis project Ga0222708, IMG submission 179806) | Saline water microbial communities from Ace Lake, Antarctica - #1576 | ecosystem: Environmental > Aquatic > Non-marine Saline and Alkaline > Saline | place: Antarctica: Ace Lake... | reverse complement strand
ATGCAAAACCGTTTGAAGGTGTGCAGGTTAAGATTCCTTATGAAACTGGTATGAATCCTTACTCTGGTTTAGTTGAATTGTTTGAGAAGAAAAACTTATTGGTTAAGCAAGGCAATCGACTCAAGTACATTGACCTAAACGGTGAAGAACATGTTGATTACCGTAAGCAATGGACTGGTCCCAAACTTGATCTAATTATGTCGGAATACAACGAAAAAATTAAACCCGTGGTAAATACCAATGAAGTTGACGTAGTCGCAACTGTTGATCAAATTGAGGAAGAAGCCGCCCATGAATGAAGAACACATCAGTGACATCTGGACAATGTTTAAAGAATACGTAGACAAGAAACAAATTGAGATAGTAGCTGAAAAGTTTGTTGATCTACTAGCTGACTACGGTGTTAGTGATGAAACTTTTAAAGAAGTACTTGGTACTGATTCTGCTCTAGATGACGCTATTGGTTACTATCTAGATACAGATAATCATGATGACGATGAAGAAGACTGGGACGAGTAATGGGATGGTATAGTGAAGTATCGCGGGATATATCTAAGATACCTTCAGCTGTGCAGCATTTTGAAGACGAGTTAATTAATGCTCGCTTTGAAGTAAAGCTCAAAGGCAATGTTGAACGTGCCGCGGCAGAAATGCCCGGCATCGTTGAACAGCGCTTTAATCAGCTTCAAGAAATTGAAGCTATTCTAAACTACTTAAACATCGAACTACGCAGACTGCGTAGTATGTATTTTAAGAAGTACCTTGAAAACTATCAACGAGCGCTGTCAAGCCGTGACGTTGAAAGATACGTAGACGGTGAGGCAGACGTTGTTGACTACGAAAAGATCATTAACGAGTTTGCACTACTGCGCAATAAGTGGCTAGGACTTTTAAAAGGTCTTGATCAAAAGCAATGGCAGATTACTAACGTAATTAAACTTAGAGTTGCAGGCATGGAAGATGCATCAATATAATATTCTTATAGGATGTGACCAATCATATTACGATGATTGGGCAGTTACACTGTTAAAAAGTATTCAACGCCACAATCCGCATATAGTATTGCATTGCCATATTGTAAATCCTACTAAACATAACGTTTTATCTTCAGTAAGTATCACAACCGAAGATAAAACTTTTTCTAGTGTTGAGAGTAAAATATCATACTTGCAGAGTGTTAGATTTTTAGCCGTAGCAAATAAATTTTCAAAAAATGAAAATGTAATAACGCTTGACGCAGATAGCATTTGTACTCGTGCAATATCTAAATCTGAATTAGAGTTGTTATTTAAAAATCAATATGTTTTAAAACATCATAAAGATAACAGATGGCTAGCTGGATTTATTGCATTTTTAGATAATGGATTTCGACAAGAATATGCAGCAGAATTGCAATCTAACTCTGTAGACACTTGGCTATGGGGAAGAGATCAAACAGTGTTAAATGCACTTGCGCAAAACTATGATTTTTGCACTCTTAGTAAAACTTGGATGAGTATTGGAAAAATTAGACAACATAGTGCATTTTTAACACTTAAAGGAGAACAAAAAACTACTAATAAGTACTTAGGTGTATATAGAAAATATTTAGAATGAATTTAGAAAAACATCTCGGCGGCCACAACAATTTAACACATTTAGACGAAGGTGCCTTACAATGGGCAGTATCTAATTTAAAAATACAATCATTACTTGATGTCGGTTGTGGCCCGGGAGGTATGGTGGAACTTGCAAATAGTAAAGGTGTCGATGCATATGGAATCGACGGCGATCATACATTAGAACGATATGATACATCTAAATTTATGATACATGATTTTACTAACGGTCCTGCACTATTAGATAGAACGTTTGATCTAGCTTGGAGTTGTGAATTTGTTGAACATGTATACGAAGATTATATTCCTAATTATGCTGAAGCAATGCAGCAATGTAAATTTTTAATAATGACATATGCCCCAGTAGGTGCTACGGGCTATCATCATGTAAATTGTAATACCGAAGAATACTGGATAAAGACAATGGCAAAGTACGGATTTGTACATGACTATATTTTAACTAGCGATCTGCGTAAACATTCTACAATGGGTAAAAAGAAGAAACATCAATTTGTAAAACGCACAGGACTTTTATTTAGAAATGAACAAAGATAGTCTAATAGTTGGTATAGAGGAAATGTATAGGAATCATCCTATACCCGATCTTCCTAACTTTAAAATTGTTCCGTGGGAAGATCAAGATACTATATTATCTGCAGACATTTATATACAAAATAATATTATTAGTCAAAAACGCAAAAATCTTAAACAATATTATCAATTTATATTAGACAGTAATAAACCTTTTATTGTAACCGAAAGTGCCGTGTTTAGACATAATATGGTACAGCCGCCTAGTCCGATGGCATATCATAGATATAGTTGGACCAGCTATTTTAGAGATAAAGGCAACTATTGTAATACTAATAGTCCAAGTGATAGATGGTTAAGAATACAGAAAGAACAGCGTATAGAAATAAAAGATTGGCGATCTAAAGGGGAGTATGTACTAGTCATATTGCAACGTCCCGGAGATAGCAGTTTAAAAAATTTGTTAGAAATACACGGAACATACAAACAGTTTATAGATTACACACTGCGTAAAATAAAAGAAAACACAGACCGTCCTGTAAGAGTACGTATGCATCCGTTGAGACAAGATAGACAGTTAGAAGCACTACAAAACTTTGATATAGAAATTAGTACCAATACACAAGGCGCCGGATTACTAGAAGGCGGCAACGGATTATATCAAGATTTCAGTAATGCATGTGCAGTAGTTGGGTTTAATAGTAATGCACTAACTGAAAGCGTATGCGAAGGTATTCCGACGTTTAGTTTGTGTCCTAGCAGTATGGCATGGGAATGTTCTAATAAAGATTTATCAACATTAGAATCACCGAAGCATTTCGATAGGCAACAATGGTTAAATAATTTAGGATACTGCCAATGGCGCGAAGACGAAATTGCAAGAGGAGATCCTTGGTTTCATCTTATTAGATCTAAATAAACTGCCTACATAAATATCTACATGAGCAAAGTAGTATTAACCACCGGCGGATTTGATCCTCTACACAGCGGACACATTGCCTATTTCAAAGCAGCACGAGAACTTGGAGATCATCTAGTAGTTGGTGTTAACTCAGATGAATGGCTAACTAGAAAGAAAGGCAGACCATTTATGCCTTTCGAAGAACGTTGTGCAATCATTAAAGAACTATCGTGTGTTGACGAAGTTATTGGATTTAACGACAGTGACGATACAGCAATAAGTGCTATAGGTCAAGTACTAGCAACCAAAGGTACAAGTTGGCGTGTTGTGTTTGCTAATGGCGGCGATAGAACAAATAAGACTACCCCCGAGTATGCTACATTCGGCGGACATCAAGATGTAGAGTTTGCATGGAAGGTGGGCGGTAGCAACAAAGCCAATAGTTCAAGTTGGATACTAGACGAATGGAAAACACAAAAGACTGAACGTGACTGGGGTTACTGGCGTGTGTTAGATGACAGACCTGAGAAAGGTTACAAAGTAAAAGAACTTGTGATATATCCAGGCAAGGCACTAAGCGACCAAAAACATTTTAAACGTTCAGAACAATGGATGGTACTGGAAGGTGTAGTTGATATGCAGACTGAGTGGAACGGAAATGTATCAGCACTAAAATTAATACCGCACGGAATACCTTATGAGATTGGCAAGGAAGTTTGGCATCTAGCATCTAACAGTGGTACAGAAAATGCACACATACTAGAAATACAATGGGGTGAGTGCGTTGAAGAAGATATAGAAAGAAGAGACACATGAAAGTATTTGTAGGCTACGACCCAAGAGAAGACATAGCATATCAAGTATGCAAACACAGCATTGAACGGCATAGTCCGACTGCACAAGTTATTCCGCTAAAACAAAATGATCTTAAACGTCAAGGTTGGTATTCAAGATCCCCGGACAAACTTGCTAGTACTGAATTTACATTTACTCGCTTCTTAGTTCCCGAACTTGTTAACTTTAGTGGTTGGGCAGTGTTTATGGATTGTGACATGTTACTTAGAACAGACATTGCAGAGTTGTTTGCACAAGCAGATGATACAAAGGCAGTGATGTGTGTGCAACACAACTACGCACCTAAAGAAGGCATAAAGATGGACGGACAAACACAAACAGTTTATCCACGCAAGAATTGGTCAAGTATGATGCTTATCAATTGCGGCCATCCTGCTAACAAAAGACTTGACATTGATTTAGTAAATGAGAAAGAACTTAACGGAGCATACTTTCATAGATTTAGTTGGATAGAAAGTGATGATCTAATTGGTGAACTATCACCTGAATGGAATTGGTTAGTAGGACACTATAACGAGCCAGAGGATGGTGCACCAAAACTATTACACTACACAGAAGGCGGACCGTGGTTTGAAAACTATAGGAACTGTGAATACAATCAAGAATGGAAACAAGAATTACAGGCGATGATGAATGGGTAAAGTAGCAGCAATAGATAGTACAGGTGGCAACAACTATGCAAGAAAAGGTCACGATTATGATCCTTATTTGCGTAGTTTCATAGAAGGTGTTAGCGGTATAGAATCTAGTTGGGAGGCTGAAGAAAATACTGACAGTACTCTAATAATTAGAGGACTCGGCGGCGGGAGTCAAAAAGCTATTAAACGTTGTTGGGCATCTGGCAGAAACTTTTATGCAATGGACACTGGTTATTTTGGAAACGGCAAACACAAAACTTGGCACCGTATTACATATAACGCACTGCAAAATATGCACGAAATGTTACCGTACGATAAATCAAGGCTAGAATTACAGCTAGGGCCTTTTAAAGAAATATACAAGCCATTTACGTCGGGTTCAAAGATCTTAGTATGTCCTCCCAGTGATAAAGTAATGAATATGTTCGGGCAGGGTACTGCTAAAGAATGGACAGAAAAATTAGTAGCAAATTTGTCTACACTAACAGATCGTCCTATTGAAATTAGAATGAAGCCTATTAGAAGCGAGCGCATTAGTACAAAAACAATACAAGATGCACTGCAGGACGATGTACATTGTTTGATCACATACAATAGTATTGCTGCTACTGAAGCACTTATGGAAGGCAAACCTGCCATTACATTAGGACCAAATGCGGCACAATTAATTTGCGAAACAGACCTAGCAAACTTGGAAAATCCTAAAATACCTACACGAGACGAAATGTTTGCATTCTTAACACACTTGTCGTACTCACAATTTACACAAGCTGAAATGGAAGATGGAACTGCTTGGCGTATACTACAGGAGACACAAGTATGACTATAACAGTTGCATCCTACCTACTGGGAATACCTCCGGGAAATACCAATCCAGAAAAGCCACAAATTATTGTAAACTTTATTGAAGGAGTATGGGCATGCGGTGATAAAGGCCAAATTGTTTGTGACTATACACCAGTTGACGTAGATGTTGCAGTAGTACAGGGATTCGTGCATCCAAACAGTAAAAATTCTCCACACTTAAATTTACGCAAATCAGTATTTGAAAAACAACAACAAAACGGCAAGCGTAGTATAATTGTAGACAGTAACTTATTTTTATATGCAGACAAAGGTAATTCAAATAAATTTTTAAGATTTAGTTATGATGGAGTGTTTCCCGACACAGGCGAGTATTGTAATGCAACACCCGATCCTGCAAGATGGGATCTAATTAGCAAGCGCCTTGGCATCAGTTTAAAGCCATGGAAGAAAAGTGGTAGAGATATTTTAATATGTTGTCAACGTGACGGTGGATGGAGTATGGGAAATGAACAATTAATGCCCTGGTTAGTTAGAACTGTACAGCGTATTAGAAAACAAAGTGATCGAAAGATTGTTGTTAGATTTCACCCTGGCGATAAAAATATTCTCAATCATAAACGTATGCTAGCAAGATATAGATTAGCAAATGTAACAGTTAGTCATGCAGAAAATATACTACAAGATTTTGCAAGTGCACACTGTGTAATTAATTTTAATAGTAGTCCAACTGTTGCAGCAGCTATTGAGGGAATCCCTGCATTTGTGTTAGATCCTCAAAGAAGTCAAGCAGCAGATGTTGCACATCACAGTTTAGATCAAATTGAAAAACTACAAGACTTTGATAGAGAATTATGGATACAACGTATGGCACAAATGCATTGGACCTTAGACGAACTAAAAGACGGAACAGCTTGGCAACATTTAAGGAAGTGGGCAGTAATATGAACAAACACATAACAGTAGTAACAACATTTCATCCAGCAGGAATGACCGCATACGGACAACGTTTCTTAGATAGCTTTGCACAACGTGTAGATAAACGTATTAAACTATTAGTGTATGTAGAAGACTGCATACCTGTTAATCCAGATCCGCTGCAGATTGAATTAATTGATGCAAGATCAGCATTACCAAAACTAAATTCATTTAAAGCAAAGTGGGGAAATATTCCTAAAGCAAACGGCGACATTAGCAAGGACCCTGTACGTAGTCTGCGCCGGGACAGTGACAAGGCGTTTAAATGGGATGCTGTACGCTTTGCTAATAAGACATATGCTGTGTATGATGCTTGTACACGCTCTAAGGAGTGGTGTGTATGGATGGATGCAGATACGTTTGTACACAGCAATTGGAGTTACGAACAGTTTGTCAACCTATTGCCTAAGAATGCTTACATTACATATGTTGGTAGAGGTAAAGGATCGCAGACTTGGCCTGAGTGCGGATTTTATGGCATGAACCTAAATCATCCTGTGTGTCATAGTTTCTTAGAAGACTTTGAACGTATGTACGAAGATGCAGACAACGGTATCTTTACACTAGACGAATGGCACGATAGTTATGTGTTTGGCGAACTGCTAAAGAAGTATAGCGAATTTCCGTCACATGATTATAGTGCAGAAATGTATTTGCGCGAAGCAAAGACAGGCGGCGGCGGACATCCGTTAATCAACGGTCCGTTGGGCAAGTGGATTGATCACATGAAGGGCGGACGTAAAGACCAAGGTAAGTCGCAGCGAAAAGATATTATGGTTAATCGTACAGAAGCATACTGGAATGAAGTTTAGTCTCTGGACACAATATGGCGCACTTAATAGTGCTCCTGTGTTTGATGCTTTTAGACAAGGTGCTTACTCCCTTGGTTTTAATTGTGTCGATAATAGTAATGACGCTGACGTTGATGTTATTTGGAGCGTACTGTTTAGCGGAAGAATGGCTGGTAACAAAGCTATCTGGGAGAGAAATACTTCCAACGCTAAACCGACTATAGTACTAGAAGTTGGCGGCATACAACGTGGCGCAACATGGAAAGTAGGACTAAACGGAATTAATAGAGATGCTTATTTTGGGCCCACTAATAATAACAATGATCGCCATCGTCTGTTGGGACTGTCGTTAACTCCTTGGAGAACAGACGGAGAAGTTATCCTTATCTGCGGACAACATGACAAGAGCGTGCAGTGGCGAAATATGCCCAGTATGAGTCAGTGGGTAATCAGCACTATAGAAGGAATTCAAAAGCATAGCGATCGACCTATTGTATTTCGTCCGCATCCTCGTTGTCCTTTACCCAACATCGAACATGAATTTAAAAATGTAACACGACAGCGTCCTATGAAACTTAACGGAACATACGACGACTACGACATGCAATTTAACCGCGTACACGCTACTGTAAGCTACTCTAGTAATCCGGGCATACGCAGTATACTCAACGGTGTTCCAGCGTTTGTAGGCACTAGCTCGTTAGTGTATGACGTAGGTAACGACATATACTTTATGCACAATATAGAAAAGCCATTGATGCCTGACAGACAGCAATGGCTCAATGACTATGCACACACTGAGTGGACTGTGCGAGAAATATCACAAGGTCTGGCAATTAAACAGTTGACATCTATGCTAATCTAAGTTATACTATATGTATGATTGTAAATATAGAAGATTGCTTAGAATACCTTGCAGGCATGCGCGAGTCAGCTGCAACATTCTCTATTGAAAAAACTGATTATACTATTATGAATAGTATTGCAAAACAAGTGTTCAGAGGCACTGCGTTGACAGAACGACAATTTGCTATTATGCAAGAAAAACTTGTCAACTACAAACAACAGTTTGTAGAATCAGGGGTCGATAACTTTGAACTTGTGATTAACAACACTCGGCATCCTCTACGTCATATTGATCGTAGTAAATATATTAAAATTGTAGATGATACAATTGTGATTAGGTTTCCTTTTAGAAAAACTGAAATCATGCTAATCAATGAGTTTAGTGATCCTGCAAACGGATATTCCCATGAGAAAGGGTCTCATAAACATGTGTTCACATATACTGAACGTAATGTTTTAAATTTATTAGATCGCTTTAACAAAAAAGATTTTGTCATTGACAAAGTACTTTTAGAAGTATACGAAAAAATAAAAGTTATAACAAGCCAGCCAACGGAATATCTAAGCGGTATTGCTAGTAATCAATTAATTAATATTAAACCGTCTCTAGCAGCTTATATTTCTAATGAGCTTGGAGAATTAACTAACGACACGTTTTTTCAGTTTTTTGATCGTAGATCCAGATACGGCTTTAATTATATTAATGACAGTGTAATTGATTCTTCTAAGTTAGAAAATAAAATTGCATTACGCAGCGATTCTAATTATCAAAGCAGACCTAGTGTAGAAACTACAGATGCAGTTCTTAGTGCTTTGTGGAAATTAAATAGATTTCCACTGTTGGTAATTCTAGATAAGATGCATGCAGAAACCCAACTGTATGAAATTATAAATCACTATAGAGACATTCTTGAGCCAAAAGAACAAAGTGTTTTGTTTCGTGTAGAAGATGCAGGAGCAGGATTTAACCAACTAGTAAAGGATCGTAAATTAAACAATTGGGTTGACAAGAACACTAAAGTAGTGTATATTAGTAAAGATAAACTTCCAAAATTACTAATTAATAATGAATGGAAGCCAACTGCTACATTTAGTTTTAATAGCACCATGGATAGATATGTTAACAGTTTTGTTTCATTCAATTGTGACTTAATTGTTTATAGAGAAGAAACTATGAGCCCAATGCGGAGATATTCAAAATACTATGGCTAGTTGTAGATTAATTATTGAAGACGAAGTTAACATTAAGCTTGAAGGCTTAGATGTAGATGTACGTCGAAAAATTGCTAACGCATTAAAGTTCGAAGTGCCTTATGCTAAACATATGCCACAATATAAACTTGGACGATGGGATGGCAAAGTTGCTTTCTTTGGCATTAGTGGCACAGGATATGTTAATCATCTTGACGTTGTTTGTGATATTCTACAAAAGAATAATGTAGAAATTGTAGACATTCAAGATAACAGACACCCTATTAAATTAAACTTTGTACCAGTAACCGAACGTTATTGGGCAGATCAAGGCATTAAGTGGCCTAAGGGTCACCCAGCAGAAGGCGAAGCTATTATGCTGCGCGACTATCAAGTAGAAGCAATTAATAACTTCCTTAACAATCCACAGAGCTTGCAACAGATTGCTACTGGTGCAGGTAAATGTCGAACTTATGATTCTACAATGGATATAGATGTAGGTAATTCTGAGTTTGCTGAATATTTGCTAAATAATAGTAAGAAATAGCAACTGGAGCAATTCTATGAACGTAGCAACTTTTTGTAAAACATATCAGCGAAAAATGTGGAAGTCGATGATTACTAGGAAAAAATTAGATTTCACTTTATTGGATGTAATAACGTTGAATAATGAGCAACTTTATTACATACCGTATAATGGATATCATAAATTTACAGTAAGTACTTCACAATGCTTAAAGTGTAATGCAGCGCTAGTTATCGGATTTAGAAAAGATGAGTTTATAGTATCAACATGCAAATGTTCAGCAGATAACAAGAATTATGCTACTTTAGAAAAGTTATCAACTGTATTTCCTGTAAGTGAAGCAAATGACGTATTATCATCATTTGCAGAGCGAAAAACACGGAATTTACAAAATGTACTAACTCATTGGACATCGCGCGGACATACTCACGAGGACGCAGTACAATTAGTGTCAGACGTACAAGCGAGTCGATCGTCACTGTCACCTGCTGCACAGAAAGGTGCACGGGGGTATTCGATGAGAACCCCCGAATACTGGATTAAGCAAGGGTATTCTAAATCAGACGCTGTGCAGAAAGTAAGTAATCTTCAAGTTACAAACGGCTTAGAGTTTTATGTTAACAGATATGGCACTGATGAAGGCAAAGTACAGTACGATAAGCGAATGACAGAATGGTTAACATCATACACTCGTGCTATGGAACTAGATCCTACAATTAATGAAAGAAAAATGGTCGGGTTTTGCAAAGCATCAAAAGAGTCGTTAACCGTGTTAATGCCAGTCTATGAAAAGTATAACGATAAAATTCGTATATACTTAGGCATTGACGGAAATACTGAATATTTTTTGCGCGACGACGATAGTATACGATTTTATGATTTTACGATACCCGAGCTTAAAATAATTGTTGAGTTTAATGGATCTAAGTTCCATGCTAATGCAGAGTTATTATCTGAGCAACAACTGCTAGAATGGAAGAGCTTATTTTCAAATGAATCAGCAGACTTGGTTATTGCAAAGGATACTGTAAAGCGAAAAATAGCAGAATGTCACGGATACACATTGTTAACAATTTGGGATACTGACGACGTTGACCAAGCAATTACTAAAATTACAAATTTAATAGAAGAAAAACTTAATGAAATTTAACATACCAATAGGGGAACTAGCAGAGTCGATTGCGGAGTACAAAGGAGTACTATTAAACGATAACTGCGAAATTAATATTAAAGATCTTGATTGTAAAGTTAATACACCATCAGGAACTGCTACTATTAATATTATAATTAAAAAAGAAAAGTTAGAAGGCATAAAACTATTACTTGCAAATGGTGTAGAAATAAAGTGTGCTAATAAGCATATATTAAGATATAATAATGCAGACGTATTTGCAGATTCATTAGCAATTGGCGACTCGGTAGAAACTATTAACGGGAATGTTAAGGTTAGTAGTATTAACAATATTGACGATACTACATTTTACGATATCGGAATAGATGCACCGTACTTATATTATGATGCAGACGGAGTATTACATCATAATACAATTACTACAGCAACA
>Ga0222708_1000410_pt1 | contig 11252 bp, 4 predicted proteins | sample AntAcemetage1576_FD_179806 | JGI IMG/M metagenome (GOLD analysis project Ga0222708, IMG submission 179806) | Saline water microbial communities from Ace Lake, Antarctica - #1576 | ecosystem: Environmental > Aquatic > Non-marine Saline and Alkaline > Saline | place: Antarctica: Ace Lake... | reverse complement strand
TTCAAGACCGCGAGGTAAGCAAGCTTTACAAAAAACTAAAAGGTAAAGGCTTTACAAAACAAAGCTCTTCGCCAGAGATAGCAGCACGATTAAATGTTGCAAAAATACTTAAGAAAAGTGCCCGAGATTGGGACGGCGGCTATGCTATGGCTGGACTTATGGGACATGGCGATGCTTTTTTATTACGTGATCCAGCAGGTATACGACCTGCATATTATTATCAGGACGATGAGGTTGTGGTCGTAGCTAGCGAGCGACCGGTCATACAAACTGCATTTAACGCGCCCTTTGACGAGGTAAAAGAACTGGATCCAGGAAAAGCCATTATCATTAAAAAAAACGGCGCAGTTACCCTAGAACAAATCATGAAACCACTGGAGCGCAAGGCATGTTCCTTTGAACGCATTTATTTTTCTAGAGGGAGTGATGCCGAGATTTATAAAGAACGCAAAATGCTGGGCAAGTTGTTGTTTCCTAAAATCATGGAATTTATAGACGAAGATATAGACAATACCGTTTTTTCATACATTCCCAATACTGCGGAAACCTGTTTTTATGGCATGATTGAAGAAGGCCACGTGTACCTAAATCGCCAAAAAAGAGATACTATTATCGCGGGTGAAGGGAACCTAACTGCAGAGCAGATAGAGGCCACGCTTTCGCGAAAGCTTAGAACCGAGAAAATTGCCATTAAAGACGCAAAACTGCGTACGTTTATAACCGAGGATTCTTCCCGTGACGATCTAGTCGCTCACGTTTACGATGTGACGTATGGTGTGGTTCAGAAGAACGATAACCTCGTAATCATAGATGATTCTATTGTTCGCGGAACCACGCTTAAAAAATCCATTCTTAAAATGATGGACAGGTTGAACCCCAAACGTATTGTTGTGGTTTCTAGCGCTCCGCAAATACGCTACCCAGACTGTTACGGTATAGACATGGCGCGTTTAGAAGGGCTTATCGCTTTTCAAGCAGCACTAGAATTACACAAGGACAGAGGTACCTACAGCACTGTAGAAGAAATTTATAACAAATGCGCCCTACAAATTGAGCTACCTGATAACAAGGTTGTGAATTATGTAAAGGAACTATACGAACCATTTACAGACGACGAGCTAAGCGCAAAAATAGCCCAACTGCTCGCAGACGAAACCATAAAAGCCGATGTGCAGATTATTTACCAAACCGTAGAAGACCTGCATAAGGCTTGCCCTAAAAATTTAGGCGACTGGTATTTTACTGGTAATTATCCGACTGCAGGTGGCAATCGTGTGGTTAACCGGGCCTATATTAATTTTTTTGAAGGGAATACAGAAAGGGCTTATTCGTAAATTATCACCTGTTATTGGTTAACCCTGTTTAGTTTAACTGCGTCAGGTGGAGCATTGAAAATTTTGCTTTGAACGTGTTTGTTATTCAAAAAGCCAGTCGACAGTCGTGGGTTTCAAAAAACATGCTATCTATTAGTGACCAACTGTGTGATCACCTTATACGTTTGTCGTTTAATCATTGTTTACGCTTTATTTTACAGAAAGAATATGCTTCTTACCTATGGCAAAGCAGGTTTGGCCTCGGGGTTGGTTAGTGGCAATCAGGTTAACCGCCCTGGGTTGCACATGCAGCGTTTGCAGACAGTTAATGCTATCATTTCTTATCTGCTTATTTTTATTAGACAATCTAAAAAACTGGTTGTCGCTCGTCGGTAAGTTTGCCGGTCTTCAGAGAGTGGTTTTCATTTAACTATAATTGGGTGGACAATTTATGCTAGCGTTCAAGTTCTCTTTATTATCAAGCCACAAAAAAACCACGGATTCTGTTAAAGAATGGGTGGTTTTTCACAAATAGGGTTTAATGGATAAGAGCTTATTTACCCGCAGTAAAACGCGCGGCGACTTCAGTCCAGTTAATGACATTAAAAAATGCCTCTACGTAGTCAGGTCTGCGGTTTTGATAGTTTAAGTAGTATGCGTGTTCCCAAACATCGAGCCCTAGAATAGGAGTTCCGCCGCAACCTACGCCAGGCATTAGGGAATTATCTTGGTTGGGAGTTCCGCAAACGTCTAGGCTGCCATCACCTTTTACGCAAAGCCATGCCCATCCAGAACCAAATTGTCCTTTGGCAGCATCGCTAAATTTGCTTTTGAAAGCCTCAAAGGATCCAAAGGCGTTATCTATAGCCGCAGCAAGTTCGCCGCTCGGGTGACCGCCACCGTTTGGGGACATTACAGACCAAAACAGGCTGTGGTTGTAAAAACCACCACCGTTGTTGCGCACGGCTTTGTTTTCCATATCCAGGTTTGCGAGAATATTCTCTATGCTTATGCCCGCTAAATCCGTGCCTTCTATTGCAGCATTTAGGTTGTTAGTGTATCCCTGGTGATGCTTGTCGTGGTGTATTTCCATAGTTTTTGCATCTATGTGCGGTTCAAGTGCATCAAATGCATAAGGTAAGCTAGGTAGTTCAAAAGCCATAGTTGTATTTTTATAAGTTAAACAATTGTTTCAAGGGTAAAGTTAACAACTACCAGCCTACAATGAAAATTTATAGTGTTATTTTAAACATAAAGGCTGTGCAGTTCCTTATTTTTACTCAGATGATTCACGCACCTACTACCATTTATAGCGCAAGCGCTGGCTCAGGAAAAACGTACACACTAGCACGTGATTACCTAACCTTGCTTTTTAAGCATCCGTTTCACGACGGGTACAGGTATATACTTGCGGTAACTTTTACAAACAAAGCGGTTGCTGAGATGAAGGACCGCATCATGCACTACCTGTATGTCTTTACCCAAGAAACCATAGACCCTAAAGCACTGGGTATTTACAAACACATACAGCAAGAAACAGGTCTAGATAACGATAACATGCGCCTTAAGGCAACGGCTGTACATAACAAATTGTTGCATGATTATGCTGCTTTTGACATTGTGACCATAGACGCGTTTTCGCATCGCATTTTGCGCACTTTCTCTAAAGATTTGAACCTTCCCGACGGTTTTGAGGTCTCGTTAGATTCGGTTGGTCTAGTAGATAAAGCTATTTACAGATTACTTGCGCGTTCAGGTCACGAGCAGGAACTTACAAAAACACTAGTCTCGTTTTCCCTAGAAAAAATAGACGATGGTCGCAGCTGGGATATAGAACACGATTTACGGGAGATTGCGCAGTTACTGCTTAACGAAAACCACTTTAGATACCTTCAAGCTTTTAAGGACAAGGATGCTGGTGACTTTTTACGCTTTCGCGAAAGCATAAAAAAAACAATCCATACGGCAACCAGCAGTCTGATGCAAGAAGCGACAGACCTTATAGCATCATGTGCCCAAAATGACGTGTACCCGCAAGATTTTAAGGGTGGCGTTAATGCCAGTTTTAATGCAATCGTAAAAATAGCCAACGGCGAGATGCGTCTAGACAAGGTAGGTAATGGTATTAAAGCGTTACTCGCTGGAAATTTTTATGCAAAGGCACTGGTGCAGGTTAAAAAAGATGCAATAGATGGACTGCAACCGTCCATAATGGATTTCTGTGAGCGATTTAATGCAGCCATAGGCGAAATTCTTTTCCACAAAAATATTTTCAAAAGCCTTGTCCCCTTATCACTGCTTAACGAGCTGTCGCACGAGCTGGACCATATAAAAAAAGAGGAACGCGTCGTACCTATTTTTGAGTTTAACGGGCTATTGCAAAATCAGATTAAAGACGAACCTGCGCCTTTTATTTACGAACGCCTGGGCGAGCGTTACCGCCACTATTTTATAGACGAGTTTCAAGATACCAGCATCATGCAATGGGGCAATTTGGTACCGCTTATAGATAATGCTGTGGTGCAAGAACGCCTAGATGGAACACGCGGTAGCCTGATGCTGGTAGGCGACGCAAAACAATCTATTTATAGGTGGCGCGGTGGCGATGTAGACCAGTTTCTGGGTATTTTAGGCAGTGACACGCTCTTCGGGTTGCCTATAAACAAAGAACCACTGCCCAAAAATTACCGCAGTACAGACGAGGTCGTAACTTTTAATAACGAGTTCTTTGCATTATATGGAACAGCTCTGAATGGCGCCGTTTATAAAAATCTGTACGAACAGTATTTAAAGCAAGAAATAAATAATGTGGAGCATGGATATGTGCAAATAGATTTTTTAGAACCAGAACAGGGCAAGCTATCGAGTAGTTATGGTGCTGATGAACAAGAGGATAACGATGAAACTATAACTATTTACCCGCCGCATGTGCTGCGTCAGGTACACAGCATTTTAAAGCAAGGTTATAATGAGGGTGACATATGCGTGCTGGTGCGTGCGCACAAACAAGGAAACGAGATTGCAAAATATCTTATTAAAAATAACGTAGCGGTCGTTTCTGGAGAGAGCCTGCAGGTAGCTATCTCTCCGCGAGTGCAGTTGTTAGAGCATTTTATGCTCATGAATCTAAAGCCAGACCAAGAGGAGCCACGCTACCGTTTTCTTATGGCATACCTGCAACTGCATCCGCAAGACGGGATACAGCAGTTTGTTGAGTCACATATAAAAAGCGATATTGGAGCGTTATTCACAAACCTTTTTGGCGAGCAGGCTGCACAAGGTGCGCTTGCTTTTGAGCAACACTCGCTTTTTGAGGCTACAGAAATTGTGGCAAATGCCATGGGGCTTTTTGAGACTATGGATACTAGATTACAAACCTTTATGGAATTTGTGTACGGCTTTGCAAACGGCTTTGAGGTATCACTACATTCTTTTGTAGAGCATTGGGAAACTAAAAAAAGCAAGCTTAGTGTACCCGCAATAGCAAATCCGCGTGCGGTGCAAATTATGACCATACATAAAGCAAAAGGCTTAGAATTTCCGATAGTTATTGTGCCCTATTGTGATATGAAACTAGATGAAAGCCGCACTCCCACAACATGGATTCCCGTAGACCCAGAATACTACGATGGTTTTGAATACGTCTATATGAGCTTAAAGACTGAAAATGCGCATTATAACGCTATGGGTGCAAACACTTGTGGCATAGCAGGCGTATATGAGCAACACATCGCCAAAACTCAAATGGACCAAATAAACACGTTGTATGTAGCATTTACAAGAGCAGCAGAGCAGTTGTATATTATGTGCAAACAAAAAAAAGGAAGTGTGTCATCACAAACATATGGCACGTTGCTGGAGCAGTTTGTGGACAACAAAGGCATCATATTGCAAGAAGGGCAAGGGTACAAAATGGCAAGCTTCGGAACCCTGCATAAAAAAGAACCAGAAAAAAACGAAAGCCGCGAGCAAATAACAGTATTGGATAGTTATAAAATATGTGTAGACACACAGCGGGTTTCTGTTTCTACGCGCAAAGGACTTTTGTGGGCCAGTGGCGCAGATCTAGCTATTCAAAAAGGAAACCTGCTGCACGATTACCTGGCACAGATGCAGTATGATACAAATTTGCCAGATGTAGTGCGTGCTATTGAGCAAGACCATACATTACAACCGATTGAAAAAACCGAACTTATCGCAACATTAAGCGCTTTGGTGCTGCCAGAAAATTTTGGAAGGTATTTCTCAGCCGCGCTTACGGCGATAAATGAACAGCCCATTTTAATGCCAGACGGGAAGAAGCTTATTCCAGACAGATTATTGTTAAGCGGCAATGAGGCGACCATTATAGATTACAAAACGGGCGCAGAATTACCTAAACATAAATTGCAACTGGATGCCTACGCAAAAGCCTTACAAGAAATGGGCTATGATGTGGTAAAAAAAGTACTGCTTTATACAGATAAAATGAACGAAGTAACGTGGCTATAATGCCCTTTTCAAGGCGTATCTTTGGGGTGGTAAAAGAACTATCATGTACGGAAAAATGAAACAACACCTAGCGGCAACGCTAGACGACATTAAAGAGCAAGGGCTTTATAAAAAAGAACGCATTATCGCATCATCGCAAGATGCGGTCATCACGCTGGATGACGGCAGTGAGGTCATGAATTTTTGTTCTAATAACTACTTGGGACTCTCTTCGCATCCAGAGGTTATAGAAGCAGCTAAGAAAACGCTAGATACGCATGGATTTGGAATGAGCTCGGTACGGTTTATTTGCGGAACGCAAGACATACACAAAGAACTAGAGCAAAAGTTAGCCACTTTTTACGGTTGTGAAGACACTATACTATATGCAGCGTGTTTTGATGCAAACGGGGGAGTTTTTGAACCACTTTTAGAGGCCGAAGATGCGATTATCTCAGACTCCCTTAACCATGCTAGTATTATAGACGGTGTGCGTTTGTGTAAAGCAGGTCGCTATCGCTATGCAAATGGTGATATGGAAGATCTCGAACGACAACTTATTCAAGCGACAAAAGACGGAAAACGTTTTAAGCTTATAGTTACTGATGGAGTTTTCTCTATGGACGGGCTATTAGCACCATTAGATAAAATTTGTGATCTAGCAGACAAGTATGAGGCGTTAGTAATGGTAGACGAGTGCCACGCAGCAGGATTTTTAGGGCATACTGGACGAGGGACACTAGAGGCAAAAGGCGTTTTAGGGCGCGTAGATATTATTACAGGAACTTTAGGGAAGGCACTAGGTGGGGCCATGGGTGGTTATACTTGTGCAAACAAAGAAATTATCGATATTTTAAGACAGCGTTCGAGGCCTTATCTGTTCTCAAACTCACTCGCACCGTCCATTGTAGGGGGATCTATAAAAGCGTTGGAACTTATAGATAGCAGTACAGAGCTTATAGACAAAGTGCAGGCAAATACTGCTCGATTTAAAAAAGGATTACAAGACTTAGGCTTTGATATTATAGATGGGGAAAGTGCTATCGTTCCTGTGATGCTTTACGATGCAAAGTTATCCCAGCAGATGGCTGACATGTTGCTCAAAGAAGGTATTTACGTGATAGGATTCTTTTTTCCAGTAGTTCCTAAAGGAAAGGCACGTATACGGGTACAATTAAGCGCGGCGCATAGTTTGGAACATATAGACTTGGCTCTTAAAGCTTTTGAAAAAGTAGGTAAGTCCTTAGGTGTTATCAAAAATTAATGAGATTAAGTAGCTAAAAACAGGTAAAAACTAAATATTTTGTTGAATTTAGCTTGTTTTTGGATCCGAACTTCTTAATTTTACCAAGTTGAATATTAAAATCCCCAACATGAAAAACATAAAATTACTTATTTTAAGTGCTTTGCTTTTAGCTGGCACTGCTGTTAGTGCGCAAAATGCCTCTAACCGATGGGCTATCTCCATAGGAGTGAACGCTATAGATCTCTACCCTGTGGGTGAAGAAGACAACGGTTTAGGCGGTTATTTTGACGAATTTCTGAATGTAGACCATTACAGTATATTGCCAGCTCCTACCAGATTTGAATTAGCATACTACGTAGGCGATGGTATAGTTGCAACTGGTGCATTATCGGTAAATCAAATTACAAGATCAGGTGAAAATAGAATCGCAGAGCTTTCTTACTATTCTGCTGATGCGGGTCTTAGATACAACCTTAACGAACTTTGGAATGAAAATAGCGTTATATCTCCTTACTTAGGTGTAGGCGGTGGATATATTTGGCTAGAAGATCAAAGTTTCGGTACGTTTAACGGAACTGCTGGTTTTGATTTGCGCATTGTAAAAGGTGTTATGTTTAATGTTAATACTGCATATAAACACACATTTGAAGATATTAATCCGAGACACTGGCAGCACTCTGTCGGTCTTAAATTTGCATGGGGCGGCGTTGACACTGATGGTGACGGTATTACTGATGACCAAGACGTTTGTCCAGAAGTTGCTGGATTAAAAGAATTTAGCGGTTGCCCAGATTCAGACAAAGATGGAATCGAAGACAGTAAAGACGAATGTCCTTACGAAGCAGGTCCTGCAGATACTAAAGGATGTCCTGATACTGACAAAGATGGGACATTAGACAAAGATGACAAGTGTCCTGATGTTGCGGGCCCTGCTTACAACAAAGGTTGTGCAGATCCTGATACTGACGGCGATGGTGTATTAGATAGTAAGGATAAGTGCGTAGATGTTGCCGGTCCTGCTTCTAACAATGGTTGTCCCGCAGACAGAGACGGTGATGGCGTTGCTGACAATGTAGATGCTTGTCCAGATGTTGCTGGTATCGCTTCTCTTAAAGGTTGTCCGAAAGAAGTTCCTACTGTTGAAGAGCAAAAACAACTTAATGAGTATGCAAAAACTATTCTTTTTGAAACTGGTAGAACAAACATCAAAACAGAAAGTGCTAAAGTGTTAAAAGACATCGTTGAGATTCTTAAAAAATACTCGCAAGCTAAATTTAGCATAGACGGCCACACAGATAGTGTAGGTTCTGAAACTAACAACCAAAAACTTTCGGACGGTCGTTCAGCTGCAGTTAAAGCATACCTAGTGGAGAACGGTATCGATGAGTTCAGACTTTCTTCCCAAGGTTTCGGTGAGTCTAAGCCTGCTGCGTCTAACGACACAAAAACGGGTAGATTACAAAATAGACGCGTAGAAATCAATCTTGCTAACTAATCGTTAGTAACGCACATATTTAATTAAACGCCGCCCATTTGGGCGGCGTTTTTTTTGCTACGTATCCCAGTAGATTAGTATCTTTAAATTATGAAAACCTTTATTGACCAAATACTCGACGATCTTAATCGCAAAGAGATTAACAGCACCATGTGTACCTTTGTAGTTCCATCCCGCCGCGTGCGTTTATTCTTGAACAACGCTATCGCAAAAAGATTGGACGTTCCTTCATTTGCGCCTGCAATATACAGTATTGAGGACTTTGTGGCACATCTGTCCGGTATGCGCATTGTTCCAGATTTAGAAATCCTTCCACTGTTTTATGAAGCGTACCTCACCGTTGAGCAAAAAAATGCTGATTCTTACGACGAGTTTCTAAGTTGGGCAATTACCATTCTTGCAGACTTTAATGAAATAGACCGGTATCTCGTTAACGCGGACTCATTTTTTTCGTTTTTAGGTAATGTAAAAGAATTGGACAGTAACCACTGGTCGCTGGAGCATAATCCCACTCAAATCGTTTCTAAATATTTACGCTTCTGGAAAAAATTGCACCTATACTATAATGCATTGCAGGTCAAATGTATTGCTGCAGGTGTAGGTTATCAGGGAATGGTTTATAGAGACGCTTTCGCGAAAGCGGACTCGCAAAAAGCAATGTTCTCTGCACAAACACCCATCGTTTTTTTAGGCCTAAATGCAACAAATACCGCAGAGTCTAATATTATACAATCATATTTAAGCGAAGGGATTGCTCATATCTATTGGGATACCGACGCTCATTTTATAGACTCAACATATCACGAAGCCGGGAAGTTCATACGCCAATACATTAAGGAGTGGAAAGCCTTTGAAAAAAATGTACCGCAATTTATTAATAGCGACTATACCGCAGCTAAACATATCGCCATACAAGGTGCAACGGGCAACCTAGGAATGACGCAGGCAATGGCTCACGTGCTGTCACAATTACCGATAGAGGAACAAGAGCAAACAGCAGTTATACTTGCGGACGAGGCATTGCTGTTACCCGTATTGCATGCCATTCCGGATAGTATTAACCGCATTAATGTTACCATGGGTGTGTCTATAGATAAAACTCCAATGGCTAGTTTTATAAATGACATTTTTAAATTACACCTTCAGGCCGGCGAGCAGGGGTTTTATTTTAAAAACCTAATCAGGATTTTAGAATCCCCTTTTATGACCTTACTGCTGCCGTTTGCTCAAAAGATTATTCAAGAGATACATAAAGCAAATACGGTCTATATAAAGAATAGTAGTGCTTTTAAAAGTGTCCATGGGATGGTAGATTTATTGTTGACACCGATAGCGGGTAACCAGCAGTTTCTAATGCTCTTGGATGAAGTGTTAAGTAGATTGCGCGCCAAGTTAATCGTAAAAAGGTCAGGGATAGAACTGGAACAATTGCTGGGCATTACGGCATTAGTTAATGAATTGTCTGCTATACAGGCTCGCACGCCAGAACTGCGGCAACTGGTAACGCTGCATTTTCTTTACAGGCAATTATTGCCGCTTAAACGACTAGATTTTATAGGAGAACCTGTTCGTGGCTTGCAAGTTATGGGCTTGCTCGAAACCCGCGCACTTGAGTTTAAGAACATCATTATGTTGAGCGTTAATGAAGGGGTGTTGCCAGCAGGTAAAACAGCAAACTCTTACGTGCCGTACGACATGAAAATTAAGTTCGCAATGCCTACTTATAGTGATAAAGACAGTGTGTATGCCTATCATTTTTACAGACTCCTGCATCGCTGTGAGCACGCAACCTTTATTTATAACACAGAGCCAGACACCTTAGGTGGTGGCGAGCGCAGTAGGTTTCTCATGCAAATACAAGCGCAAGCATTACCTAAGCATATTATTACAACTACCCAATATATTACGGCTACAGCAGCCGTAAATCTACAACCACTTTCCATAAGAAAGACCGATGCTTATTTTAAAAGATTAGCGGCTATTAATGATAAAGGCTTCAGCCCTAGTGCGCTTACTTCGTACGTGCGCAATCCTATTCAGTTTTTCGAAAACAAAATCATGCGCATACAAGAGCAGCAAGAAGTAGAGGAAAACATAGCGCTTAACACCATGGGGTCTATTATTCACGAAACGCTGGATAAAGCCTACAAGCCTTTTTGTAAAGAGCCTCTTACCGTTGCGGTATTAAAAATAATTAAGCAAAGCGTGTCAGCGTTACTAGAAACAGCGTACCAAAAAATATATAAATCGCTGCAAGAACCTGTGGGAAAAAATAAGATTATTTACGAGGTTTCTAGACATTATGTTAATAAAATGGTGGAAGCAGACCTAGACATTGTAAACGAAGGCCACGAATTAATTATTCATGAAACAGAAAAGGAACTTACAGGCAAGCTAACGATACCTAAACTGGGCGTTATTAATTTTATAGGTAATGTGGATAGAATAGACTCACTAAACGGTCAGTTGCGCATTATAGACTATAAAACAGGTAGAACCGAGCCGAAAAATTTGAGTCTCAACCCAGACGATTATAGCGAGTTACTTACAAACTACGACAAGTCTAAAGCATTTCAAGTGCTTATGTATGCATATATGTACAACCAGTTGCAACCTGCTCAAGAACTTGCAGCTGGTATTATTAGTTTTAAGAATTTTTCAAGTGGTTTTATCTCATTTGCACATAAAGTAAGTAATAGAAATCAGCCGCAAAGTATAACCACAGAAA
>Ga0222708_1000409_pt1 | contig 11264 bp, 14 predicted proteins | sample AntAcemetage1576_FD_179806 | JGI IMG/M metagenome (GOLD analysis project Ga0222708, IMG submission 179806) | Saline water microbial communities from Ace Lake, Antarctica - #1576 | ecosystem: Environmental > Aquatic > Non-marine Saline and Alkaline > Saline | place: Antarctica: Ace Lake... | reverse complement strand
CCTCCCAGGAAGTACCTACAACAAGGAAGATGGCACAGATACCGAATCGCTTATCCAGGAAATTCTGCGATGCCAAAAGATTTTAGGAGCAGGGGAGTCGCTTTCGCCTCGCTTCCTCAACCCAGGAGATCGGGTGGTGGTAGTGATGGATGGACCAAAGAAGTCGGCGCGACGCTGGGACGACCCAGATATTGAACGGATTGCCAATGCGATGTCGATGGAGTCGATTGATGTGATTGCGGTTGTCCAAGAAGTGGCGATAGTGCCAAAGCGAGGATTGCCTAACTGGGAACCACCAAATCCAGTTCCTTATGAGTTTCAAGTCAGGGTTTTGTCTAGCTATCAAATCGACCAAGAGGGATTAACCAACCTTTCTGGCAAAATTACTGAAATTCGAATTGCTAAGGAGCAACGAATTTTTAGGTTAACATCTGAGCATGGGTAGAGCAGTCACTCTAACGGAGGCGGGGAAATCTCCCCCCTTCTTTTTAAAATATGGTTCAGGTTCTGAACTCTTAAAGAATCCCATGCTCTTTAGACGTGGGAGTGCCAAATGTATATAAGGTATAGTATGTATCTCCGATAGGGTTCATATCCACTCATAACAATAAAAAACCCCCCGATATCAAATGATATCGGGGGGTTTTTTATTGTTTTTGTTGCGCGCTGTGACAGATTGTGGTATACCTGTCTTAGTAAATTAAAACGAGATGAGATGAGATGAAGATATGATTAACACAGACAATTGGTTCCCTCATCAGTATACGGGAGTTGTTAGGCTTTTAATCTTTCTGGCAGATGAATCAATTAACATTTTCTATGAAGGTCATCTCCAGGAGGAAATGCGGAAAAGAGTTGTGCAAAAGTTAGTAGATGCAGATGAGTTAGAGTTAGAGTTAGAGTTAGAAGGTCAAGCCGTCCAATTTGGATGGACGGAAACATTAAGGAAGAGTGATGAAGTCGTGTCAAAATTTCGCCCCCAAAATATGGGGCTAGAGAAAGCGGCTAAAGAAATTGAGGCACTGATATTCAAGGAAGGTTTTATCCCAAGCACCGTAAAACCCATGTGCTTTAGCCGTGGGAGTGTCAACCACTGGTAGTCTACCAGATAATCTTGTTATTGATATAGAATATAGAGGTAATAAGATTAGGAATAGAATATGCAGTGTTTACATTTCGTAGCTAACTGGCAAGAAACAGTGGCTTACTTACAAGTCCGCGATGGTGAGTATTCCAATAATACTATTGAATTGGCAGAGGTAGAGTTATTAAAGAATTATTTAGTGAAGGATTCACTTAAGTTCTTTGGAGTCACTAGCTTAGATAAAGGTAAGGAAGTGCCTATAGCTTATAACCATATAAATGATTTAGAATGTTTAGCTTCTAGTTTAGAAGAATTAATCTTTAAGTTAGGTTATGAAGATAAAGTGTTTGTGGCTAGAGGTATTATTAAAGAAGGTATGGAAGGAATTCTCTATCTTAAATCTTTTTCTATGTCTCAAACCAATTTACCTAAGTTAGGTAAACCTTCCTATAAACCAGAGGTAACTCCTTTTTATAAAGGTAGCCGTCCGGAAAAGAAGTACTACTAGGAGGTGATATATTCTAAGAGCTACTCTTTTATATAGTCCTAAAGTCTCGAGTTCTAGTACAGTAAAACCTCTTTCTACCTTTCCTATTAGTAAATCTAAATTCGAAGTATTGGTCGGGTTTAATCCCAGCACTAATTCTCAGCTAATAGGACGTTCTTCCTTAGGACTAATGAATGTGGAGGAGTTTATCCTTAAAGGATTAGAAAGTCCTGAGCATATAAATACTAAGTTTAAATTAAATTATGATACCCAATCCATTATTCAATTTAAAGGTTCATATCTAAGAGTTAAGGGGGACTGCCTAACCTTTATAAGTGAAGAAGCTAAGGCTTTAGAAGATTGCTCCTTCTTAGTTAATATAATTGGAAGAGTAGAGATACCTATAAAACATATATATTATCTAGAATTGTCTAACTCATATAACTGGAAGCTTCTAGTGGGATAAATAATAAAGGGACCTTATAGTAATATAAGGTCCCTTTGTATTTATTTAGATTTAACTTTATTTCCTATTAAGAGAAATCTTTTGATAGATTCGTAAATAGAATCTAATAGTTCGATAAGATACTTTTTACCTAGATATAAAGGAGAATCTATCTTTAATTGAGAGTATATATAACCTGGATTAAATACGGATATAAGTCCTTTTGGTAGAACTAGTAAATCTTCTCCTCTTATTAATTCTAGTTCTAGTAGAAACTTGGATAGTAAATGCTGTCTATATATCTTATCGGTATCGGTTAATCCCCCTATAGAAAGAAGAATAGTAGGCTTAGTAAGCCTATCTAATCTAGGTCCTTCAACTCCACTTGACTCTAATCTTCTTTTATGAATTAATAACGGTACATTATTCTGTTCATTTAAACTGAATTCTATTTCATTACTCTTTATGATTACAGAGCCACAGGTACCAAGGTCCCCTAACTTTAATCTAAATAATTCCTCCTCACCTTTTATTATTCTAGAACCAGATATCTTAGCTATATCATATAAGTTTTCGTAAGTATTATCAGTGTTTAGAAATAACTCGTTTACTAAATTAGAACTGTTGTTATTGTGAATTAATAAATCAATAACCTCAGGATTAGCAGCATTACATATAGTTAATAAAGGGATATCTACTTCTTTAACTCTTTCTAATAAAGTAGTTAGATAAAGCATGTCTCTTATTTCATCATCTAGAAAAAGGATTAAAGGAGCAATTAAAGTATTATTACCTTTTTCCCTCAGCAAACTATTAAATCCTTTAACCTTATTCCCCTTTAGTTTAAAGTTGAATTTAGTTTCTATATTGAACTCTAAACATCTAGTACTAATATCAAAATCGAATAGATAATCTTGATAACAAGAATCAAGGAATAATTCAGAGTTAGCTTGAAGAAAACTATTTAAATATATATCAGGTACATATCTGTTAATAAGTTCTTCCTTAATAAATTCAATATTAGGTTCAATACTTTGTAAAGAATCAATGTTTAATCTAGCTTCTTCTACTTCATTCTTAAGATTATCTAGAACCTCATATATATCAGTACCACTAGACTTTCTAAGTAAAGGATATATGACTTTTATATATCTATAATCAGGAACGGAAAGGACACTTTTAATTATTGGTTTAGAGAATAGTCTAAGAGAATAATCATCTATAGGTAAATATTGAAATGAACCTTTATATATATATAGGGTTGTTTCTAGAAGACTTATCTTATATAAATCCTCTAGAGCCCTAAGTATTTCTAACTGGGTTAGATTGTAGATTTGATACACCTTTTATTGACACTCCCACGTCTAAAGAGCATAGGATTCTTTAAGAGTTCAGGTTCTGAACCTTAAGGGCGTAGTCAAAGCACCCCTACTGACTCCACTAAGATTAAATCCCAATGTTGTTGCTACTTTTACTTTTACTTTTACTTTTATTAATCTCAAAGCTCTCGTTCGCACTTTTCAACACCAGCCAGTTAGGTACACTCGATATCCTGTCTTTGCTTGCCTGTTCCTTAGTCTTTTCCAGTAAACGACTGGTAGTTTCTTTCTGGCGGGAGTTTCACCGACCTAGGATATTTCAACGTGCAGTCGATACGCCTACTTGATTTAGCTTAGATTAATCAGTTGTGTTAATTATAACATGAATTTGGTTAACTAGTTACCTACCGTATATCCCATGTGCTTAAGCACATGGGTTTTACGGTGCTTTCTATAAACCTTAGATTATAGCTTTGATACATTTCTCAGGGATAATCTTATATGTATGCTGACCTTTAACATCAGGAGGAGAATCAATATTTAATTCTCCATAAGGACTAAATAAAATCTTATCTCCAGGAGATACACAAGGGGGAATTACTTCCCCTGTGTAGGTATAGGCTCCAGGGCCTACTGCTATAACCTCCCCTTCAGATATAACGGACATCTGGTCAACCATACCAGTAGGTAGATATATCCCACCCCTTGTCTTATCTTCTACTTCTTTTATTCTTACTAGAATATTATCTGCAAGGGGCTTAATATTTAGAATCTCTTCTTCAGTCTTTGTTATATTCATGTTTTACATACCTAGTTTATATATGGGTTTATATCTCTAATGCGTAATCAATTAAATACTTATAGAACGGTTCTGTCTTCAATGTTCTAAAGGCTTTAGTTTCAAGAGCCCTAACTCTCTCTCTTGATAAGTTCAGTATAGCTGATACCTCCTCAAGACTTCTACCATCAGAATCTCCAGTATCTAATCCAAATTTATACCATATAACATCCCCTTGTGGTTCAGGAAGCTTATCAAGAAGCTTCCTTATATCTTCGTTGAGTATTTCTCTATCAACGAGTTTAAAAGGTTTAGGTTCTATTAATGGGTCAGTAGTTTCAATAACATCTACTAGGGTAGTTCTATCTTTATAGTCATTATTAGCATTAATCTCTAATTCTAAAGATAGAGGAGTTCTTGAATTTAATCTAAGGAAGGTTAGTTTCTCTGAATCTATACCATAAAGTTCAAGAGCTTTAATTAACTCTTTATCAGTAGGATATCTACCTAGACTCTGAGTTAACTCTCTTGTTGACTTCCTAACTTTAGCACATTGCTCACTAATATGTACTGGTAATCTGATAGACCTAGATGTATCATTGATTGCGCGAGTAATCGATTGTTTTCAATGCTGTTATCCTAAAGGCTCTTTATCCCTTAGTTCTCATACTTTCGTATGAGCTCCGACTATATCATATATCAAATCACAGACCCATTCCAAAGGAATTTGTATGTTTCACAAAGTGAAATAAACTTGATACCCCAGTGCTCGTGGACCTTTCATCCCTCTATATAATAAAGTAGGATTACTGAATCTAGTCTGTGAAGCTTCCACTCATTACTGAGACGGCTCGCCTGCTGATTACCTATTATATAAATCCTACCGGGAGAAAATATATATCCCTATACTTTTCAAACCTTCACACTTAGAATCACTTCTTATGTTGTAGTGTAGAGGGCTATTAAGACTTCCAGCAGTTCTCTGGGTTTTAAGTGGACAAAATAAACTTAGCTAAATAAATCGTCTAAAATCGAAAGAGTTGCTAGAGGATTCAAAGATAAATCTCGAATGGATATCTCTATAACTTCAAAGTTAAATGCTCTCAATATCTTTATTATTAGATTTAATTTATTGACTGAATCTATAAATGATTTACCCACCAGCTAGAATAGGTGCTAACCCTACATCCAAAGGTTTCATCAAATCGTTCTAAACCATTAATCAGACCGATAATGCCTTCTTGAATAAGGTCTGGAAAGGATAGACCTCTATTCATATAACCTTTGGCAATAGATACTACAAGACGTAGATTAGAGTTAATCATACGTTGTCTAGCTTCAAACCCTTTAGAGTGTTCCTCTTGAAGTTCTTCTATTAATTGTTTTAAATACTGAGATAGAAGAGACCAAGTAACATCTGATTCTTTAAAGTTGTATTGACGAGCTAGATGGGTCTTAGCCTTTTCAATCCTCACATATTTATTTACTAGACGAGATAACTCTATTTCCTCAGTAGGAGTTAGAAGTTTATGTTTTCCCATAGAGCTTAGGTAGCTCTTTGTACTTTCATTAAACGGTGTATTCGATTTCATAATTAAAAGAACTGAAATATATTAGATTCATTTGTAGTAAACTTAAGGTAAGTGCAATAAGTGGATATCTAACTAAATTAAATAAAGAAACTTTAGGAGTTATATTTAATTAATGAAAATATCTAGTAAAGTTACTATTTAAATATAGCTGATAATTACAGATACAGTAAGTAATAAAAACATATAAGGATAAATTATGGATATAAATCAATTCAAAGCAAAGAAGCAGATTAGACCTGTGATATTTAATAAAAAGGGGCAATTACTAATTCTTAGAGAGAAAGGAAGTGAGACTTGGAGATTACCTGAAGGGGAGTTTAATTATAGTACTGGAACTGATAAAGAAATATCAAGTAGAGCTAGGGAAATAGCTAGAAGTCAAACTGGTATTCCTATTGAATATGTAGCAGATAAACTCTCGGTACCTTTTAATGAAGGTTATGTTGTTCCTGCTATGGAAGAAGGAAAGGAATCCACTACTGAAATCAATCAGATAACCATTGTACCTATGCTGGGAGAAGGAGATTTTCTCGGTGAGAAGAATATAGAAGCAGGCTGGATGTTAGTTAGAGATGCAGCTATCTTTCCTACTATGGAAGATAAGATTAAAGAAGCTCATAATGAACTTTATACTCAAGGGTTATTTATAAATAATTCTATACCTGCTGACTTTACTACTAATAGAGTTATAGGTACAAGTAACTAGAGGTAATTAGACTAAAGGTTAAATTCAGGGCCATGAGTTATGAAACATTGTCAATGAATTTACTATCTAGGTAAATAAAGTGGGTAGTGTAAAAGGATTAAGATGGATAGTAAGAATTGTATGGGCAGGATTAATCCTAATATGGTTAGGTATAGGATTAGTTAGTAGCCCTAATTTACTTAGGGTTAATTATCTTCAAGAGTCAATAGAGACTACTAGGTTTGATGTTAATTGGTTAGTAGATGCAGATTGGCACTTTGGGGTAAATTGCAATGCTGACAATGAGTGTGTAAGTAGAACAGCGGCAGACTCAATCGAACAAGTAAATCTTTCTCTTAATAGAATAGAACAAAGATTGATGACTCAAAGAGTAGCTGAAGTCCTACTTACTGCTCAGGCTGATAGACAAGAACCTGGCTCCGCTTGTTATCGTAAATCAGTAACTAACTGTTTAGCTAGATATGCTCTTGGCATTAGCAAAGAGATAATAGGAAGGAAGAATTCTTCTAATGATTTATTGTTAGCTTTACTAAGACTAAGAGCTATTGATAGAGCTAGAAAAGGAGCAGTGTCTATACCAAACGATAGTTCTGAAAATACCTTAGCTCTAACTGCGGCTGCATTAGCTAGAGATATGGGAGGAATGCCTATATCCTTAGAGAGTGGAGTAGAACAGTTATATAAAGACCAGGAAGAGGAGGTACTACCTTGAAGCGTAAGAGAAGTCAGTATATAGGTCGTATTGGATTGTGTCTATTAACATTAGCTATGGATATAGCACTAATGAGGTTAGCTCTATATCCATTGGCTCAACCTTTGGTATTTATATCTAGCCGTTCTGAATTATTAACTGATGAAACGGGAATACAACATTATCAACAATCAACACCCATTAGTAGTACTATACTATGGCTAGGTATATGGATACTTAATTTGCTATTTAAGTTATTGTTCACCTATAGAGTTATTCGTTAAGCATGGGAGGATGATTATGAGCTTTCCAGGTATAGGTGGAGATAATCCACATAATAATGGAAATAAACAGGAAGGGGTCAAGTCCACTGGAGGAGGAGAAAAAAAGCCTATGAATACTCGTGATGGCAGGGGTAAAGGTAAACCTCCCATACAGGTAAGTGAAGATAGTATAAGGAACTCAGACCAGACCCAAGCTTTTGCCTTAATGAAGTTAAGTTGTAAAGAATGGTGGAAAAGGAAATGGGAAACTACTATTATATGGTGTGGTAGCGTCTTTGTATTTGGTGTAGCTGGTAGATTTGCTCTAGGGGGATTAGCTTCAGGCTTCTCTATTGCTTTACCTGAAGGAGCTAGTAAGTCTACTCAAGTGGGTTATGTTGTTACAGATGCTACTACTACTGTTTTAGTTGCAGCTGGCAAAAATCTACTACCTGGAGCAGGGAGAATAGCAACTACAGCGGGTAGAGTTACTAAAGAGGTAGGAGCTACTTTGGTATCCATAGCTATAGAGGAACAAGTAAAATTGAGAGAGCAAGTAGATACAACTCCTAGAAAAGATAATACTGTACTTGCAAGATATAACGAAGTAAGTAATAATACGAATCAATCCAGTAGAAGAAGAAGTAGTAACAGAGCTAATTTATTAAGATTACCTAAGTAATATGAAAGATTTACTCTATTGGTTTACTCTATTTAGTCAGATCTATATATTCATCGGAGATAGATATGAACCTGAATTCTTGAAGATAGATTTACTTTGGGGTTTCAGGTTTTCTCCTTTAATAGAGCAAGTAATACCTGCTTGTAGCTCTACCAATAATGTTTCCAAAGTAAGTAAGACTTATATAGAAGAGATATTAAAAGAAAGGGATATGACTAGTCTTGAACTTATTAGTTTATTAGGATTACCTAACTGTAGTGAATCAAATAATTATAACTATGTATGGACTAACTTTACCTTAGATGGAAAAGATGGATGGAAAATTCATATTAAGTTAGATGAGAATAGAAAAGCTTCTCACGTAACAGTCATCAAATCAAATGGTAAGGAAGCAGCTAATTAAGTATCAAAAGATACTTTAACCAATAGAATCCTTCTAGAATTCTTCAGTAATTAAAGGAGAGTTACTCTTTTTTAATACTTATTAAGGTTTGCTTCAAAACTACCCGGAGCGTACTTGGGGTGATTAATGAAGGAGCGATTAATGAAGGAGTGGATTAAACGGGGGATATATTTACTCATTTCGTTGTATACTACTTTAAGTCTAGTATCACCCCCTGTAAATAAGTTCAATGATTACTTATTTATTTCTTCTGAGGGTAAAGCAGATATATCACTTATTCAATTTAGAGAAGGTTCTATTTCTTCGACTGGAGTATCTAATTCTATTAAGGTAGTTCAAGGAGATATAGATAATCTTAAGGGGAATAAGTTGTACGAAGCTTTACATAGGGGTAGAGATATTCAAACTCCTAACAAAGAAGAAGTATTAGCTAAGTATAGAGTAAGCTCTCCATTTGGATGGAGGATACACCCAGTATTAGGGAGCAGAAGGTTTCATTCAGGAGTAGATTTAGGTATGCCTATAGGTACTCCTTTATATAACCCGACTAGACTTAATGGAATCGTTAACTCCTGGTCGGACCAAATGGGAGCTAATGTAAATGGACTTGTATGTGATTTAGACCTAAAGAACAGTAAAGGCGAATTAATGGGAATACAACTTAGATACGTTCATATGAGTCGATGTAATGATGGTAATAAAGAGGCTTATGAGAAGGTAGGTGAAAGTGGTAATACCGGTAGGTCTACTGGCCCTCATTTACATCTAACCTTAAAAATAGAAGGAGACGTAATTCCTGCTTCAAGAGCAATAATGGAGGCTCTTGTTGATCCTAAAGGAAAAGGGTTATAGATGTTAAGAATAGGTATAGCTCTACTTATATTTCAAATAGCTTTTATCTATTTAAATATACCTTTTAATCCTTCAGTATCAGAAGTTGAAAAGACTAATGATACTAAAACTAATTCCACCTCTTCCACTGCTGAATATAGAGAAGGACATGATATAGCTAGTAAAGAGTTAGACCCTAGAGTTAAGGCTTTTCTTAACCTAATAGCATACACTGAGGGTACGGCAGGACCTAAAGGTTACTCTATGCAGTATACAGGAGTACATTTTACTGATGATTCTAAACATCCAGATAAAGTAATATGCGCTAGGGCTACTGTACATGGAGTAAGACAGCGGCTATGTTCTACAGCAGCAGGTAGATATCAATTCTTAAGTAATACCTGGAAGTATGTAGTAAGTAAAGGAGGATTAACCGACTTTTCTCCTACTAGTCAAGACCAAGGAGCTATTATCTTATTAAAAGATGCAGGCTCCTTTAATTACTTACTTAAGAAGGACACTCCTAGTAGGTTAGATATAGAAAGAGCTATCTATTTAGTTAAGAATACCTGGGCCTCTTTCCCAGGTAGTACTCATGGTCAGCCTACTAAGGATCTTAATGTATCTCTGGATAAGTATTTTGAATACCTTGAGTACTATGAGGCTAAGAAGTAACGATATCTTCTACTTAACTAATAAGTATATATTAATTAAAAGTAGTTAAGTAGAAGATAATCTTATCCTAATTAAAGTTATTGATAGTTCTAATGAAGTTTATTAAATATTAAAGATGAGTATAAGTACTTCATTTCCTTTAGCAGTTGATATTGGTAATGGATATTTAAAGTTTGCTACGGGTAAACTTTTAGGTTCAATACCTAGTTATATAAGGATGGTTAATGAAGACCAGGAGTTATATAAGGATCCTAACAGTCGTATAGTTAAATATCAGAATGGACCCAATCAGCATTTATTAAATAGAACCTGGGTTATAGGTAAGTTAGCGCAAGCTTTAAGTGGTAATGGATTATATACTTTAGAAAAACAGCAATTAGCTGCTCAAATGGTAATGGGTTTAATTCCAATACCTCCCGATATTGAAGAGATAAAGATAACTAGATTAGTTTATTCTCTACCAGATAACTTAAATAGTAAAGATGTACAGGCGGTACAACAAGCTTTATTAGGTAAACATTGGATAAGCATTGATGGTAAGAACGTAGTAGTTGAGATCCAAAAGGTTGATGTAGTATTTGAGGGATTAGGGGCTTATATATGGGCTAAGCATAACAATCTTCTTAAGCTAACTGATGGTTATAAAACGGGTGTATTAGATGTAGGAAATAAAACCGTTATTCTTACACCCTTCACAGGTATTTCACATATTAGTGAAAGGGATAAAAGGGCTGTAGATAACATTGGGGTTATATCTCTTGCTGAAGCCATTAGTAGAGATAAGATATTTCGAGGTCCAGGAGTACAGTCAAGGGTAAATGTAGACCTAATACTTAGAGGTATATCAGAAGGTACTTTCATGTATGGTACAGGTAGTAACGGTATTTCCTTTAGAGAAGTCTTCCCTCAATATCAAGAAGAATGGATTAACAATATTCGTATATTTATGCGACATATATGGGGGAGTATGTCTACAGAGATTGGTGAGATTCTAGCTGTAGGAGGTGGTAGTCATCTATTAACTCCTTTACAAGAACGCATAGGGGCAGATAGATTCATTATTTGTGAAGACCCTACTTATGCTAATGTTAAGGGTATGCTTCTATTAGGAGATTAATATGGAGAAAGATACTGTTAAAATCACCATCGAATTAACTAGAAAGAATGCTGATATAGTGGACGAGTTTAAAAAGGAACTAGGAGTATCAGAAGGTAGAAGTAAAGCGGAGAGTATATTGGTTAATATGATATTTACTAAACTACGAACTCCAATATTAAGTCTATTTAAAGTACCTTTAGAAAAGGCTG
>Ga0222708_1000408_pt1 | contig 11374 bp, 15 predicted proteins | sample AntAcemetage1576_FD_179806 | JGI IMG/M metagenome (GOLD analysis project Ga0222708, IMG submission 179806) | Saline water microbial communities from Ace Lake, Antarctica - #1576 | ecosystem: Environmental > Aquatic > Non-marine Saline and Alkaline > Saline | place: Antarctica: Ace Lake... | reverse complement strand
ACAGGCTTTTGTTGTTTTTGGTACTCTTCTGTAGAGTAATTTGTATCTTTTTCAATTTTGAAGGCTTTCAAATCGCTAAACCATTTATCGTTCCACTCACGGCTTTCGCAGGAGATATGACATATAATGTGTTCTCCTTGTGAGCAGGAGTCTAATACACTTGTGACATCACCCCATGTGTCTAGCTTCATCGTTTTAGCGTATTGGTCGTCTAGTGTTTCCACAATTACAGCACGTTTTTTCCATTCTTTTCCTGATGCACTAATGCCAGACTCTGTGGGCTGGACTTTTAAGACTCTAACTTTAATTTTAAACATGTTTTCTTGATCTTGATTTAGATGAAAATTAAGTACTTCAATTGCTTTTTTCAATGTGCGAAGCACGTACACATTGTCGTTTGATTCAGCGAGTTTCTTTAATATCCGATTTTGATTCTCTGAAATTTTTCCTTTGTCAGTTTTAAATTCAATCCAAAGGCGTAGGCTTGGAATATGGATGTCTGGCATTCCTGCAATCAATCCCATTCTTTTAAGTATCATCCCATTATAGAGTCCTCTTTTGCCTTCATTGGGTATATGATAGACAATTAGATTTGGATAATTCTCTGTACAGTAATCAATAAATTGAATCTGTATTTTTGTTTCTGCTGATACTTTCATTAGTTCAAATATAATTCAAATATTTTACTTAAACTAAAATATTTGAATAAGTTTAAAAATTTATATTTTGATTTTAACGAGGTAAGAGGGAGGGTAAGAGGGTAAGCAAGGGTAAGTAAGAAAACACCTCTCTTACCCTCTGAAATCGCCTATTTTAGCCAATGAGGGTAGGTTTTGCCGAGAAAGGGTAAGAGGGTAAGTATTTTTGGAGTTACTTCTATAGAAATAATAAATATACCCCACCCATACACTATATTTTTCCTCTATGTACCTCTATTTTACTTACCCTCTTACCCAATAGTAATAAAATACCCTTGTACAGGCTAAAAACGCATATTTTGACTGGGTAAGAGGATTGAAAACATCTTACCTTTATCTTACCCTCTTACCCAGTTCTCTTACCCTTTTTAAGCCTAAAAGCTTTATTTTATAAAAATATTTATATTTCATATATATATAATCATAAACCCCCTTTTAAAAAATAAAAAGGGTAAGATACCCTCTTACCCTTTTTAGAAAGCTTCTTACCCTGAATTGGCAATTCACTTACCCGATTTGGTAGGTATCTTACCTTACTTACCCAATCCTCTTACCTATCTTACCCAACCCTCTTACCTATCTTACCCAACCCTCTTACCTATCTTACCCAACCCTCTTACCTTACTTACCCAGTTCTTACCCTATCTAAAAAAGGGCAAAAAAAAAGGATTAAGTTTCCTTAATCCCCCCTGCTTAATGGTCTAATTTTAATCTGCAGCATTAAAGGTAACATAGTACCCATACGTGCCTTTTACCTTTTCTCTTGAGTCTCCAAATCCAAGTTTTCGGATTTCCTGCCCAAATAGATTGATAGGGATTTTTAATCCATCAAAGTGGTTATAAATCTCTGTACTTGTCAGGAATTTTGCTCCCTCGTCTCCCTTGTTTGCAGGAAGAAATTTTGAAAGGATTACATCTGAAAGCATTGTTGTTACTTTTGCTTTGCTAGATAATTCTATCTTGATGAATGCAATCTCTTCTTTTGTAACTTGATGTGTCTTTCCTTGCTTATATAGATTGTAGGCTTCTGCAAACACTTTTAATTTATCAACCGAATCGTACTGAGCGTAATCCCTATCTTTGATGTGTATAGGGATAATCCTACGGTTGTATGCAGTTTCAAAGAGAAACTCTCTTTTGTTTGTTGTCCCTGCAAAGTTGGCAATTCTTCTATGATTAGAAGCATTCTTTTCAAACTTGTCCACCATACTGATGTACTTATTACTTAAGATGGATTTGAAAAAGTAATCATTTTTCATTAACCCCTCTTCAAAGTCATCAAAAAAGCAGAACAACATCTCACGGCTAAACCGTTTTAGGTCAGTGATGTTTTTATGGATATCCTCTTGAAGTATAGCAATTTTATTTTCACTAAAACCTATCTCAAAAAATAGATGTTTAAAAAAGTGGGATTTCCCTATGTGGTTTCCACCTACGAGGACTAGCATCAACTGATTTACATCCTCTGGCTTATCTCCAAGCAAGTTCGCCCAGAAGCCTATGAGCCATTTCTTGAATAAATCTCTGATTTGCTGTGTGTGAATCGGATTTTCTAAGATAAGTGACTCAAATAGGGCATCAATGCTCCCTTCGTAATCCTTCTCATCTTCACACCCCTCTTGTAAGTCCAATAAGAAGTCCATCGTTGGGATGTAGTTACTTTCAATTACCTTATCAAAAGTCTCTACTGTAGTATTGTAGAGACCTTGACATTCTAGTAAAAGTGTGTTTAACTCGGTATTATCTAATGGTTTAAAGTCTTTTTTGCTATCAAGTAGCGTTTTATTCTGTACATCTCGCACATAGCCTTCATTAATGATGTGGTATATTGTATTGGCGATTCGTAAGGATACCTTTGAGTGGGTCAATGGGTATTGGAGCAAAGGTTCTCTTACCTTTTTGCCAATCATATTCCTGTTTGACTCGGTTTTAGGCTTCTCTTGCTTGTTATCCGAGTTGGAATCAAAAGAAGATATATTTTGATTAAACTCGTTGATTAAATCAGTTTCGGAGATCGGATTTTTGATACCATACTCTAAGCCTTCTTTAAATTTATTTATGGCAGTAGTGTAGTGACTGACCTCAAGTTTATTTTTCAATTCGGAGGATATTATTTTCTCTGCATTCTCTTTAGTAATATGATTACCACCGACCAAGTTGCCAAGTATTGACCCAGCTAAGAGCAGGTTATCAAAATCTTTGTCGTTTTCAAAGCCTCTGATAAGTGAAGTAGCTTTTAAAATTCTCTGGTTTACTTTTGCTTTGACTAAGCCTTCACGGTTAGCAATCTTTCTTTCCCCATATCCCATCTCGTATAGCTTCTTATAGCATTCTTTCCAATCATCATTGCACTCTAATTTGCAAAAGATAGCACTATGATTGTAAGCCTTGCCTGTCTCGAAAGAACCAGAATTAGTTGTAAAAGGGTAAAAGCAATTAGGAATATGGTTATAGGTAGCGTGAGGTGCTTTTGATTTGGAGTTAGGAGTTGTAAGAAATACCTTATCCCCCTTTTTATATTTAAACTGCCATCCGTGGTTAATGAGTATTTGATACCCATCTCCACGCTCATTATAATCATCAAAAGGAGATTTTAAGCCTGTATTGACCTGCTGTTTTGGTGCAGGTTTGACAAAGCTTCTCTCATCTACATACTCATTAAAGCTACGACATATATTGAATAAAGCATCTCTTTGTTCTGGTGTGATGGTAGGAACACTCGAGAACTTGTTTTTAATAAGTTTGTATCTTGGAGATGGTGCAACTACAGCGTAGCCACCCTCTCCTCTGGTCTCTATGATAGGCTTCCCCTCTTTGTTTTTTGCAAATACTTGATTGCCTTCAATCTCCTTGCATCTGTAGAAATAGTGATAGCCACCTGAATAGGTTTTTTGTATCACGAACTCCACATCGGGAAGATTGTCTTCTATTTCCTTGCTTAATTGTTCCCACAGTTCGCCTGTGGTGTCATTCTTTATATCAATGTCTAAGCATTCAACATTGCCCGATATTCTGCCACAGATAACAGCAAGACCCCATCCACCTGCAAAGTATCCGTTATTTTCTATCTGGCGTTGTTGATAAACTCCCCATTCGAGTAACCTCCCTGTTTTACCGTCAAAGGGGAGTTTCCTTTCATCTACAGGCACTATACTAAAGCCTAAGTCTAAATAACCTTGTATAATTTCTTTACTAATCATGATAGCTTAGTTTTAGTTAGATTGTCTTTTATTTGAAAGTGCACCCAAGACTTTTTGTATCCCATTTTTTCGGCATACTCTTCGAGTGCTTCTCTTGCATTTTCTCTTTGCTTGATTTGATGTGTAATCCAGCTTTTTTTGTATTTCTTGCCAGTTTCCTTATTACCCATGTCGGCTCTGATGATTAGTTCATCTATGCTCATTTGCTCAGGTGGCGTTTCAAAAAGATGTGCAAACTCCTCTGGATTAACTTTTTTGGTCAAGGCAAAGACAGGTTCTTCTTTTTCAGTCTGTGAAAAGATGTGTCCACAGTTATCGCAGACTTTTGCTGATAAATGGTGTTTCTTTTTACACTCTTCATTAGGGCAGTACTTGACCATTGACACGTCCTCACCCTTTGGAGGTTTAGGATTAGCTGGGTTATTGAAAATAGCCTTCCAATCTCTGTACATTTCCCATCTGCCATGTGTGTGCAGATTATCACCCATATCAATGATTGAAAAGCTATCTTTGATATCAAGAATAACCCTGCTTCCACGCCCTACCATTTGTAGATAGAGGGGAAGTGATTTAGTGGCACGGTTGAGCACCACACATTCAATTGTAGGTTCATCATAGCCAGTTGTAAGCACGCTACAGTTAATTAGTATCGCTCCTTGTGTGTTAGAAAACCATTTTAAGGTTTGTTTTCTTACGATATCCTCCGAAGTAGAAGTCACACACTTTGCTTGGTAGCCTGCATCTATAAAAGCCTGTGTCGTCTTTTCTGCGTGTTCTATGTTTACGCAAAAAATCAACACCTTTTTTCCCAGAGCGTGTATTCGGTAGTTTTCAACACACCCATCATACAACACTTTTTTGTTAAAATCATTAAAAAGGTCTCGCTCCTTATAATCTCCATTACTGCCAGCTTTGGCAGTCAGTTCAAACTGCAAAGGCACGGCATAGTAAGTCGGTTTTGCTAAGAATCCGATTTTAATCAGCTCTGGTATATCTGTGCCTACTGCAATGCCAGAGAAGTAATTTCTCAATGGGTCTTTCTTTGTGGCTGATAATGGTGTGGCAGTTGCACCAATGATGCGTACATCGCTATGATGCTCGATTATCTTCTTAAAGTTTCCCTTATGTGCCTCATCAATAATGATAAGCCCTAAGTCATCAATTCGCCATCCTCTCTTTATGCGATTATAATATGTTTCTACCATCCCTACATAAATCTGTGTGCTTGGTGGCACGGATGAGCCACCCGACATTATAAAGCCTACCTTTGCTCCACTCTTCATAAGCGTTCCTCCTGCCTGAGACATTAATTCTATTCTGTCGGTTAGTATAAGAACACGTTTATTTCCGTTAGTTACTGTTCGTATAGCTATATCAGAAAAGCAGACGGTCTTACCCCCTCCAGTCGGAAGGCAAAAGATTACATTCTTATGTTTCTCGACAAAAAGGTCTCGTATCATTCCGATACCGTTTGCTTGATAGGGGCGTAGTTGTATTTTAGACATGACCTTACCCTCTCTTGGTTTGGTCTGGATTAGGAGAATAAAGATTGATATAGTCTTTCAATCTCATGTAAATTTCTCGGTTGCCTTGCTCTAGACAAGTTACGCAAGGGTTTTTACTATATCCTGCAATTCCATCATCATGATACTTCACAATGATAGGTGCATTTTGATGTGTATTTGAAAGCATAATTAATTTAGTTTAAAGGTTAAGTTTTTTGTATAGCAAACATAACACATATTTGAGGAAATTCAAATATTTAAACTAAATTAATTTATTTTAATTTTTATTAATTGATTTAATGGGTTAGATGGCTCTCCTTTGCTGTATCAGGAATAGTTACTTCTATATCAACAAGGTTGCCCATCTCTATTAATACATTCCAATGAATGCCTGTTCCCTTTCGAGCCGAGTAGATTTGTGGCTTCTTAAAGAAAACACCATTCATCCCCTTGTAATAGACCTTTTTTTTCCTTAATTCTTTCTCTACGTACTCTCCATAGTGAGTTGGGAAATCTGGATGACTCACAATTCTCTCTAAATATTCAAGATACAAGGGTTTATCTACCCGAATGTTATTACCACCTCTTGTCTTCCTTTTATCTTTTCTGTTCATGTTAAGCTGTTATATTATTTTAAAAATTATAATTGGTTTAAAATTTTGAATAAATTAAAACTTTTAGTATATTAGTAGTGCATATGATTTTATTTACTTATTCATCTACAAATATAAAATAAAATGTTTGAATAATTCAAAATATTTAAACTAAGTAAAGTTACAAAAATAAAATAATCCAAAAAGGTCTATATCCTGCGTATATGAAGTACAAAAGTCATTTGTTGAGAAGTTTATTTTTTCCTTTTTACTAATTCAAAAATAACAATGATTAAAAATCAAGATTCCTCTACTACAAAGATTCTTTCTTTGAAAATAAAACACTTAATTAAAAAATTAGGATTTAAACAACAGATAGAGTTTGCTAACAAAATTGGTGTAAGCAACACAAGAGTGTCTAACTATGTCAATGAAAAGAGTAAGCCTGATCACGAGTTCTTTTTAAAACTCAAACTAGCTTTCCCTACAATTAATTTGAATGATTTTTATGATTTGTCGCATGATGATGTAAGAATTAATGATGAGCCTATCCAATTACCAAAATCCGAGATAGGCATCTCTCCTAAGAAATACTATGAACTTCTTGAGAAGCACGTCAATATACTAGAAGAAGTAAAATCAAACCACAGGATATAATGCAACAGACACCAGAGAATATTCACGACAGATTGACTTTGCTCAGAGAAAGCTTGGGGCATAACCAAAATGAGTTTGCAAGTATACTTGGTATTAGCACAGGCTCTATTTCTCAGTTAGAAAAAGGAGGTAGTTTACCAAGTTACCCTGTTTTTGCAGGCTTACTTGAAAATGTACCTAACTTAAATTTTAACTGGCTACTGAAAGGTACTGGCGAAATGTTTAGCAGTCATAACACAGGTGAGGAGGAAGAGAGTTTCCAAAAGAAATATTACGAGATTTTGGAAAAATATGGGAAGCTGTTGGAGGAGAGGACTTTGTGATTTCAAGATAATAAATCATATACCTTATAAAAAGGAAGCCCACTAGCTTCCTTTTTTTATTCAATCCTCTCTAGCAGGTTATGTTCAAAAAGCCGAAGCACAAAAGAGTGTATGTCATAGAACGCAAGGTCAATGTCGTACATCACCTTCACACGCTCAGCAAACTCAGCCATATAAGTTTCTTGGTCTTGCTCGGCAGTAAACATCCCACTTGCACGTAAAGCATTTACTATTTCAAGAGGAGAGTTGGCTTCAAAAATGAAGCCGTCTGGGGTAAATTTGTATTTATTCATTTTATCAATTAAGGTTAAGGTTAAGGGTTTGCATTCTTGTCTTGTAAAATTCGTGAATTTCAGTTGGTAAAAATTCATTCATCGAATCTAAATCTCTATTTTGAGTTTTAGTTCTGCTTGAAAAATCAACTAGGTGATGTAAAAAGTAAATCCAATTTTTGATTTTTTCAAATTCAACCGTTCCAGAGTGATGTCTAAATTCAACCGTTTTGTGTCTAAGAAAAGATTGAGCATTTATTTTTTTATACCTGTTTTCAAGACATCCTACAAGTGAATCTACTGATGTTGATTGTTCTACTTTTCTCAGCGTGTTGCTATTATTTATTGAGCCACAATACTGATTTGAATCTAGCCTTCTGCTTCTTGGCATACATAAATCAATCGCACTTTCATATTTTGCGTAATTGTGATAAAGGTTCTTCCAAGTTTGTAGTTCAAAATTGATTGCTTCAAAATGGATATGTAAACCTGTCGAGCAATTGATTTTAGCTTTTAGCCTTGTAAGGGTGTCGCATACAATTTTAAGTTGGTCTAATCCATTTTGCCCTATTATCGGAGGAGAGACAATTTCAAAAGCCTCAAAAACTGAATGGTTTTGTGTGTTTCTTAATGAGCTATCCGTTATTATTTTCCAAGCATTTCTAGTGTTGTGGTTGTAGCCTTCTATGTTGCAGGCTACCCCCTGCCTTTCAAGTTCTTCTTTAAGCTTTCCCTTTTGGCCTCTGCTCGTAAAAAAAGCCTCTATCTCTATTCCAAATTTTCTTGTAAATGCAGAGGGAGAGAAAATTGAAGTTGTATTTATCGCTCTTGAACCGACTTGGTCAGGAAAATATTTTGCAAAAACATTCTGAACAAATCCGTAGCCAACTCCCATTAGCTCTGCTACTTCTTTCCTTGTAAAACCTAACTCTAAAAGTTTTCTTATTTTTTGAGTTTTGTTTATTGGGAGGTTTAAAATAAGTTGCGCATTCATAGTTCAATATTTATTTAAGTGCTTGATTATCAATTAATTATAATGCTAAGTACGAGGTTTTTCAGTGGACGTGCAACTCACTAAGGGGAAGGAAATGTGCATGACAGTTTTTCTGCGATAAGCGATTTTTTTATTAAAAAACCTCATTGATGAATGCAATCAACCAGGCATTTATAGGGCATTTTGATAGGAATAATCCAATGGTCATTATCAAAAAAAGAAACTTGCTTTTTTGGGGAGTTTTTAAAGCGATTTTTAAGGATGATAAGGCATATTTTCGCCACAATTGCTAGTAAACTAGGCAAAAAGTGACTATTTGGGTGAAAACTTATTTGCTGTGAGAATTGGCAAGGGCAAGAACTCGGAACGTGCGAAATGTTGAAAGAAAGGATGAGTATATAAAATCTACTATCTTGACTTTTTAAGAACTAAAAAAGCTTAGTACTTAATTCTAGGCTTATTAGGTTACTATTTTAGCAACTCCCCTTTAAAAAATTCACGCAGTTCCTTTTTCAAGTTTTCATTGCTCTCTTTTATTTTTAACTGCTTGATGGCTTTTCTGCGAGTAAGCCAAATTTTGAAAATTCTAATAATCATAGTTCAATATTTGTTTAAGTGAAGGTAGGCTTTAATGACCTACCTGTTCTGTTTTTACTTTTACCGATGGTGTTTTATCATTTCATCAAATGAATCAAACACCAACTCCGCACCGTCCAGAGACCCAACATTAAGCCAACCAAACATAATGGCTAACCTTAGCATTAAGTTGGCGTTTGCACCCATTTCTTTTTCCAAGACAAAAATCGCACCTACACAATGAGAATGTTTGTTTTCATTAATTTCTTTACCTAACTCTGCACCCGTAGTTTTGTGGCAGGCAAATGTGCCGTCATTAGCGAGTCCGTTTGTAATTTCTCTAACCCTATTTTCGCCTAACCAAACAGCAAATATGTCCTTACGAAATGGGCAGTTTGAACAAGGTTTTTTTAAGTTGAATTTCATTTATGATTTTTTTTAAGTTGTATGAATAATTAAAAAAAGGGGATGGTTAATCCCCTAAGCACTAATCTTCAATTTGCCAATATCCACTGATATCATGCATTCGTTTGTCAAAAACAGTCTCCATTTCAATAGAGTATGCCTCTTCTTGATTCTGAACTTCAAAGTAAAATACATCCCTGTCTAGTTCAGCATAAAAAGGAAAGTCTGAAGCATCAATAAACTCCTGAAATAATTGCAGGTCTTTGTCTGATTTTGGGGTAAATGATAATCTAATAATCATAGTTCAATAAATGTTTAAATGAATAATTAACTATGTAAAAGTAAACATAAATTTACTTATATCCAAGTAATAAGTACTATTTCTTTTAAATATTTTAATTATATCCAAGATAATTTAGCTATGATTTTATAGTTTTCTTTTAAAAAAATCTTGAAATAGATTTGCTATTAAGTAAACTTATGTTTACTTTTACATAAGCAAATAAATAAATATTGAACTTTTAAAGATTAAAACAATGAAAAATCAAACCAACACCAAAAACTTCAAATCAACACTAGGAAGCATTAAAATTTACAAAAATGGAAACATCCTAGTTGATGGATTAGACATTTACACAGCCAAAAATTTTGCAAAAAATTTTGCGAACTGCAAAAAGAACAGCTACCAAGTCCAAGTAAATGGCACTAAATTTAGCATAGCAGATTTTATAAAAGGTTAAAAAAAATGGGAGAGGCAACCACCTCTCCCCTAAATTAAAAATATGAAAACATTGATATTCACCCCAATAAATGACTACGAATTACTAGATGCACATAAAGCATTTGATACCTGCTCCACTTGCATACCCGTAGAGTATGAACTAACCCGATTTTTAGTCAAGGTCGAAAGTGATGCCGAAGCACAATTTATTGTGAATACTCTTGCAATGAAACGCAGAGGAATTAAAGGAAGCTGGAAGTTAATTTGGAATTAAAGGAAGCTGGAAGTTAATTTGGAATTAAAGGAAGCTGGAAGTTAATTTGGAATTAAAGGAAGCTGGAAGTTAATTTAACTTCCAAGTCAAATATTGATAGGATAGCAGATTGAATAACACTGTCGTATCTTTCAACTTTTTGTGCATTTTTAGTTCAATTTTACATGTGAGTGTATAAAAAAATGACGTTTTTTTCACACTAAACAAAAAAAAAGCCTACCACGACACGCAGTAGGCTTTCACAAAAAGCTATTACCTTTAAACTTTAAACAATGCTAACACTAACAAAGATAGTGTATTTAATTAAAATATATTAATATTATTCAAATATTTAACTAATAAAATTACTCAAAAGGGTTTAAATGGATAAAAACCTTAAAATATTTAAAATATTTAAAATATTTATTGTATATTCAAAATATTTGTATTATCTTAGCATTAGTTAATAATAAACAAATATTGAACGATGAATAAGAATAAGATTTTTACCCTTGCCCACGAAAATGCGAGAAAAATGATAAATGGTGCATTTGATGAGTACATTGTATTCAGATTTCAAACCGTAGAATTGAAAGGCAACAGCTACAAGGATTACTTATCAGCCTGCCTTAAAGCCATTCACAAATACCTAAATAAAGAAAAAGCCATTGAAAAATGGCAAGTAAAAATAGCCTATCAGGAAGAGAAGGCTAGGAACTTCTTAAAATCACTTGGTGCAAAATGGAATGCAGACAGAAGGTTCTGGGAAGTAAAAGCATCCTATGACGTGTTAGACACGCAGATGTCTTGGGGGATGAGTGTAGCTGATAGAATTATTAATCTTTAAGTAATTACGTAAGCCGTCACTTTTAAATAAATTTTAAAATTAAATAAAGTAAAATAATGAAAATATCAAATTGGTTAAAGTCTGGAAAAGCATCAAAAAAAATGCAAAAGGTTAATTGCATGATTAACTGCAATCCTGCTGGCAGTATGGGAGCGTCTACGTGGGGTGATTATGTTCAGATTTCTTTTTACTCGCAAGAGAAAGAGAGGTTTTTACGGCTTGAAATGACGCTGGAAGAAGCGAAAAATTTTCAGGAAACGCTAAACAAAAAAATGAAAGCGTTTGAGTAATCAAAAAACGGGGATGACTGGCTTTTGACTAGATTAAGCT
>Ga0222708_1000407_pt1 | contig 11388 bp, 14 predicted proteins | sample AntAcemetage1576_FD_179806 | JGI IMG/M metagenome (GOLD analysis project Ga0222708, IMG submission 179806) | Saline water microbial communities from Ace Lake, Antarctica - #1576 | ecosystem: Environmental > Aquatic > Non-marine Saline and Alkaline > Saline | place: Antarctica: Ace Lake... | reverse complement strand
AAATTGTATGTTATGGTCTCTCAAAAATATATAAAAAATATCTAATAATTCGTCTTTAATACAATGAAAATTTTTACACAATACAAAACAGGTTCCCATAATTTCCTTACAAATAACTTGAATTTGTTGATATAAGGCGATCCATATATTATATTCGTTGGTACCCAACAACTCAAAATCAATTTCAAAATGCGTATCGCTTATATTGAAATAATATTTATGATCGTTTAAACTAATTTCTATTTTGCGTTTGTAATTTAAACCTGACTTACTATAAGGGCGGATATATTCAAGGGCATATTTATACTTTTGGCTATTTTCTTTACCATAAATGATGTAGTTCATTATACATATATTTAAATTATATTTAAATATAAGAACGCTATTATTACTATGAATGTAATTATCCCTTATTCAATATTTGATGTCAAAAAAATCGTTTTTCAAAAGCCGACCCCCAATAAAATCCCTTATTACAATTCGTTTTATCGACTATTATACAACGAAGAACATTATACACTGCAAAATATATTAATTGAGATCCCGCCGGGATATATCATTACCAATTACAAAACCAATAAAATCACGATTAGTAATAGTTTTTTATGTTCATTGTCAAATATTGAACAATCTATTTTAAAAAATATAAATCATATTACAAATAAAAAAATAGAAAGGTTGTTATACAACGATTGTATGTATCGGCGTTATATCGCGAATCTAAACGAACCCGAACATCCTATATGGCTAAGACTATCAGGTATTTGGGAGTCAAACGATAAAATCGGCATGACCTATAAATTTATACAACATCGGTATCTACCATAAAATTATCAAGAATGGTCTGTTGGATGCCCATAATAAACAAAGAAAAAAAACCTATAATATACAACAAGGGAGTCGTCTGGTTTCCGGTATGGTTTCCGGTCTGAAACATAGCAAAAATTAAGAGTACAACGAAGGCGAACAACATTAAATTCAAGAGCGTATTCCAAGAATAATATAGGCTTGGTATTTCCTTTTTATTTATTCTTTCAAAATATTTGTAAGAAACAGCTGTGTCCCATAACAAGACCAATACAATCAAATAAATCGGATAGATTAATGTTTCGAGTGTATTTTCTTCTATAGACAAATAGGAAATCAAAGAAAATATAATAATTAAATTACCCCATATGCTGGCGCTCGCAGGACCAATCGATCCGTCTTTCGATGATGTAAATACAGTTAATAATAATTTGCTTAAGATACCTATCGACGCAAACGTAGTCAATACCGTCTTGGGGAAGTCGTTCATAAAATAAGGTTATATTTTTTTTGTATATATTCTTTGATATCTTCTATTTCTCGGCTTTCTATCTCTAATTTATAAAACATCGGTTTTTTCATATTGGATGTTTTATAATACACATAATCGCCGTATTTTCCTTTACGAATGCTATAATCTTTATTGAAATGTATAAGGTCTTCTATGTATTCACATGGGAATTGTTGTCGGTCGATATAGTCTTGTATTTGGTCGTAATGCGTCCAATGCAACAAAGATTTTTTTTGTTTATTATATTCGCTATAAAATCCGTAGGGTCCTTTTTTTATTATGACGGGTTTTTTTTTATACAAACCACAATGTAAGCTTACTTGCGGGGGTTTTACAACCTCTATAACGACCTTTTTATCCACATCTTTTTTAAATTCTACAAATATATCCTCCCATAGTCCGGTTTCCTCTATTTCGTCTAATTTTGTCTCCATGCGCCTGGTGTAGTCGTATTCAAATAAATGTTTGTAATATGTATAGCAAAACTCGGCGACCTTTTTACCCAATTCGGTTACGCTTATTTTGTTGGTTTCTTCGATTCTATAGGGTTCGCATTCTTTTGTAACGACACGGTTTCGTAGAACATACGTGATATGTTGTCGCGGTGGACCTTTTATCGGACCTTTGATAATATAATGTTTGTCGTATAGTTTCGCCAATATAGAGGCGTACGTCGATGGTCTGCCAATATGTTCCTTTTCTAATTTTTGTATACATTGAGCTTCACAATAATGGTATACGGGCGAGGTCATCACTTCTTTACAGGTGATTTGGTTCGCGTCTAGTGTGTTCAGACGCGATAAATACAAGGCGTGAGACATAGGCTCTTTATGCGCGGTTTCCTTTTTCCAGCCTTCGAAGACAAGGCGCGGTTCGTTGTAGATAAAACATAAGTTCATTGGCGCGCTCATACTATAACGAGTTGTCTCAACTTTACAATCGCTCATCGACGTTTGTAAAGTATGCTTATAAATAAAACGATATAAAGATTGAATAGATTTGTTGTCAAACTCTGCGATGGGTTGTTTTAAATCAGTGACCCGAATTCCTTCGTGTGCCTTTTTGACGGTGTCAGGAATTTCTTTATAATACTCTACGCCATGTGTTTTTGTGATATGTTGTTTTAATTGTTCTTTGAATGTATCGTTGTAACTGGGTGTGTCCGTACGCATATACGTGATTAATCCATTTTCGTATAGTACTTGTGCGTACGACATCGTCTGGCTAGGGCTGAACCCCAACGCCTGATGGGCTTTTTGTTGTAAAGTGCTTGTGATTAAAATAGAAGGTCTTTTTTCGATATGAGGATGTATATCTATCGTATCCACACGAAACGTGGCGTCTTTACATAACTCTAAAAAAGCCGGCGTTTCCTCGTTCAAAGGTTTGGATAAATGAAACTTTATATTTTCTTTTGTAAATAACCCTTCTACTTTATAGTGGGTGTCTGTGTTTTGCTGTTCGTATTCTTTCTCTTTTTCATAACACATATATAAGGCAGGCGTTTGACAACGACCGGCACTTATCTTGTTTTTTATATACGTCCATAAAATGGGCGATATAGTAAACCCAATATATAAATCCAATAATTGTCTCGTTTGCTGACTATGAATTCGATTTATATTTAAAACACTCAATTGTTGCATCCCCGTATGTAATGCCTCTTTGGTAATCTCGTGAAACAATAGACGAGGCGTTGTCTCTATATTTAATTTACAGACTTTACAAATATGCCAACCAATGGCTTCGCCTTCTCGGTCGTCGTCGGTCGCCAGAATTACTTTAGAGGCTTTTTTTATTTCGGATTTTAACATGGCTACTATTTTCGGTTTTTCTATTTTGTAACGTATCTCATAGGTCTCTAAATTCACTTGGTCCAACGACGTAAACGAAGTAATGTGCCCGCAACTTGCCACTACTTTATACGCGCTGCCTAGATATTCTTCTATTTTCTTACACTTGGACGGAGATTCGACAATAACCAGAATGCTCATACTTAACCCCTATACATTTATTTAAATCAATTTAGATTGATAGTAGTCTTTCCATGAAATCTCTTTTTTATCGGTGAGACAAGGTGCCAATTCTTCCAGTGTCTTATCTATGTATAATTTCTTCAGCAACATTCCGATGGTGTAAGACGCCTCGTGTTGGTCGTTTTCGCCTTGTTCGACGGTTTCCAATACGTCCAAAAACTGATATAGAATCTTTATATCCAAATCATTTTTTAATAATTTATTATAAATAAGGGCATAATGTTGATATAAAAAAGAGCAATCTTTTTGTAGCGCGGCGTCTAAGGTTTTGAAGTGCGTTGTTTTCATCTTGGATTTCATACGTTGGATTTTCAAGACATCTTCGCGTATGTTCTTACTATGTTTTAGCGCGCGTATTTCGTCCGTGTGATTGGTCGTTTGGTTCGCGTGTATCATTTCTTGAAGTTTCAATCGTTGTGAAGCGTCCATTAGAAGTAATATACATAATTTTTTATATTGTTATATATATGGATAGCATATTCGGAAAGTATTTTAATAAGTATACACTTCATTTAAACCCCGTTTTGTGCGGTGGCGCAAAAAAAAAAAGAAAAAAAACATTTAAAAAGAAAAAACGAAAAAGGATATATGAAAATCGTTCTTATAGGCGGGTGCAATTGGCTAGGTTGTAGGTTGATGGATAAACTATTGTTAGAAAAACAATCTTTTCATTTGACTTGGGTAGACAATTTATCGTCGGAGTATTCTTCGAGACATTTTACGTGGGATTTTGGCTACTTAAACGAAGATTGTTTTTCGTTTCAGTATGGAGACATCCACAATATTCCTTTTTTAGAATCCATCCTAAACAAAGACGTTGTGGTAATTTATAATATCTGGAACGATCCAGATAGTTTGGTAGGGTTTGAAAACGTCACGACTATTGTGAAGCGAAATGAAAATAAGTTTATATATACTGCGAATCCATCTATGACCTCTACGTTCGAATCCATCCTAAAAAAAAAGAATATAAAAGGGGTCGGTATTCTATACGAAGGCGAAGTGGTTGGAGACTACGGCATATGGAACAAACGCGATATATTAGATACCATACATTATTACAAAAGCATAGGAAATAAATATTCTTTTTATGACCATTATACCTACTATACGATGGAGAGCGCCGCACAATTTATTTATTTTTTTATATTACAAGATATGGGAAATCATATATTAATACAACAACCTAGTCAAATATATTTGCCCTATATATAATGAACCCGAAGGATACAACCTCGTCAAACGAACACGTCTACAGCACCATGCGTAAATTATTTCAACGCACCTCATCGCAAGAGACCTATATAAACGCTTCGTCGTATATTCAACGGAAAAAAATAAATTCTGTGGGGAGACAAACGGATGCTACTTTCTTCACACAAAACAACCAAAGGGAAGTATTACAATCCAAAAGACGTTTGCGTTCTAGACGTTAATATTTTTTGGCGGTTTTGACGGCTTTCACGTTCTTTTTCACAAAGCCAAATTTTCCTTTTTTGGCGAAATAACCGTATTTTTCTAATCGCTTGTCCTTTTTAGCCGTAAAGTGTTTTTTACGCGAGACAATTTCCCCCCATTTGTTTTGAAACAAATCCTTTTTAGTTAGTCCCCCGGTCGTTTTTTTTGATGTACCGTGCCATACTTCTGCTCTCGATCCAAATGTTTTCATATATAGTATATTATATTTTATATTTCTTCTTATGTAAATATCTTTCATACGATGTATTCTTAAAGTTATCGATTACATTACAATAGCCCGACCTATGGCTTAGATATAAACTCGCACTCACGGTCGTAAATGGTTTTCCATTTATAAATAATACACCACCCGAATACGTGGGCGATTGTAACGATGGCGATTTGTACGAAGAACACGTAAAATTCATTATATATAGCATTATATAATTTTAACTAAAAATATAAAGAATATATTACACTCACCTACTATGTTTTATAGATATTTAAAAATATTGAGGATGACATCGAATGTTTTCCATTATGCGACCTTTCTCATAAAAATATTGAATGTAATATAGAGCATTGTATTTGTTTTACACCTTTTACATTTCAAACGCCGATTTTTAACATTAAGAATTTTATTTTGTCTGCGGTTTTATTTAGGAATAACTGGTTAAACAATATAAAAATAAATAGTTATTTAACTAAAATGTGTAAATATAGTTGCGAAAAATGTGCTAAATCCTTTTCTCAAAAATCACACTATGATAAAGACATAACTCGTAAAAACCCTTGTGAAATACAAACTGACAAAATAAAAGCATTAATAGACAAATCTGTTGAAGCAAAATTGATTGAAATAAACAAAAAATTGATTTAAAATAATACAGAAACAATATTACAATTAAGATGTCAAAACAAATTGATATCTCAAAAATGAATAAGTTAGAATTATTGGAGAAGTGCAAAGAATTGGGAATCACAAAGTGCATTTCTAAAAATAAATCACAATTAATAGAACTCATACATTCAATTCAACTAACGCCTAATATATCTGATATTTGTGTTGAAACTATGGTAGAAAATAATGAAATAATTCTTCCGATGGGTGAGTTACTCCCCCCAGATTGTAAAATTATTAATTATATTGATTTGTGCTGTGGGATTGGAGGATTTAGAGTAGCATTAGAACGTTTTCAAACAAAAAACACAAATATTAAGTTTAATTGTGTATTGTCTGCCGATATTAAAGATGATGCTATAAAAACATATAACTTGAACTTTAATGAAAATAATAAAAAAAAAAATATATTGGAAATTAATGAGATAGATAGTTTTGATTTATTATGTGCTGGCTTTCCATGTCAACCTTTTAGTTCTGCGGGAAACAAAAAAGGGTTTGATGATGATAGGGGAGGGATAATATTTAAAATTATAGATATATGTAAAAAATATAAACCAAAGATCGTAATTCTTGAAAATGTATCAAACTTAATTATTCTTGAAAATGGAAAACCTCTAAAAATAATATGTGAAGAGTTTAATAATATTAAATATTTTGTAAGTTTTAAAAAATTAAACGCAACCGATTTTGGTGTTCCTCAAAATAGAGAAAGAGTATTTATTGTATGTTCTTTGGAAAAACATGTTGATTTAGATAAAATTGAGTATGTTAATTCGGAGAATACGTTAAATAGTATTATAGATTACACCGCCAAATATTCGGATATTGAAAGTACTTTTGCGAATAAAATAATGAAATTACATTTAAAAACCCCTTTATTTGGATATAAAATGCAAGATAAACGTGGAGGACCAAACAATATTCATTCTTGGGATATTGGAGTAAATGGAGATTTAACAATAGACGAACGAGAATTAATGAAAAAAATTATGACTGAAAGAAGAAAAAAACATTGGGCAGAAAAAAAAAAAATTGTATGGATGGATGGTATGCCTCTTACGTTAAGTGAAATATCTACATTTGTAGATGATACAAACTTAAATAAAATGTTAGATAACTTGATTGCGAAAAAATATTTGAGATTAGAAAAACCAAAAAATCTAATTTCAGGAAAAAGAGTATATGATGAAAATGGTAAATTGGGTTATAATATTTGTAAAGGTAAGTTAAGTTTTCCAATAACAAATATATTAGACCCAACAATAACTTCCCCAACATTAACAGCGACAGACAGTAATAAATTGGCGGTAATTATAGATAATATATTTATCCGAAAATTAAATGATAATGAATTAAAATTATTATGTGGATTTCCTTTGTCTTATAAATTACCTGATGATGTAGACAAATATGATTTATTTGGTAATATGGTAATTCCTAATGTAGTGGAAGGTGTCCTAAAATGTATATTTCAATTTTAAACTTTCAAATTGATTGGTTATAGTGGTTATTTTATTCATTTTATATTCAATATGAGGGCACATATTTATACACTCAATAATTCTATCAATAAATAATTTGGGGGTTTTTGTTGGACAGTACCATTTTTTTACACTTTCAGGTCTAATATTATACCACATTTTTTTTTTGATTTGCATTGTTATAGGACGTTTACCTGAATAACCAACTAAATTATATACATTTAGATAATGAAACTTTATAATTTTAATTTTTTCATTAATAATTGCGTATTCAAACACTAAATATTTTGTTTTGAAAAGTTTTTTATATACACCACCATCTTCACATAACATATTTACATAACTGGTAAAGTTTCCTATATCAAATGCTGGACTTTTCATAAATACTTTTTGTTCAAACTCAAAATTTTTATTTATTCCATAATAATCTGGCGATGCTTGTTTTGGTCCTTCTTCGAAATCATCTAACTTATCTTTAATTATTGGATAAAATATATTTTCTAATATATCTCCTACGGCGTTGCAATTGCAAATAGGGATACTTTTTCCCATAAATGTAGCTGTTAATGATATATTTTGCTCTTCAAACGATTTACATGTGATTGATAGTATTTCACTATTTGGGTATTGTTGAATTGTTTCTAATTCTGAAATTTTTGCGTAGTTATTAATCTCACTCATCTTGTAATAGTTATACGTTTAAGTATTTCAATTCAATTTTTTAAAAAATAATTTAATATATGCCTACTCATAAAAGTAATGATTATAAATTAACAGCAGTTCAATATTATTTAGTTGAAGACAAATCATAAGAAGAAGTTTGTAAAGTATTTAAGTGCACGCCAAGAAGTTTAATGCGATGGTTAATCAATACCAAAGGAAAAATATGTAAATATATTTAAGGGCGCTTATGAAAGACAAGACAAATATGTAGAAAAAAATAAAAAAAGAATTATAAATGATTTTTATGTGGTTTAGGAATATATAAAATCGACATGATAAAAATAATCAAACCAGATATTCTAAGAAAAAATATAACAGATGATTTTTGTTTATTTGAAGAAAAAATAAATGAATATATCATTGATATGACTGAAACATATTTTTTTTTAAATGCGGACGATGAATTAGAATGGTAAAATTATTTACAATATTAAATTAAAGTTTGTATTCCAAAAATTGATTTTTAAACGAAGATTTATTACATCAAGAATGACAGATCGCGTAACATCAAGTTTGAAAAGTATCGAAGAGGAGTTCGTTAAAATGAATAAAGAAAATGTGGAACTAAGTGAAGAAAATAAAGTGCTTAGAGTGTACATAAATAAAATTGAGACTAATTTGGAAAAAATGGTAGAACACCTTAGTTTTTATGAAAATATGTTCAAAGATTGTCCTAAACCTAAAAAAAATTATAATTTATTTGAAAATAAACCAACTCAAAAGAAAACAACCCCGATTATTCGTTCAGGTGAATATCATATGACTAAGGTTGCGAATGATTGGAGGTCATAATACATTCAATCGCAATGATGCGTCTCACACATTCAATGAATTTATATTCAATCGACTCATAAACTCGGTTATTTTATTTTTACGCGCCTGAGACACGCTATTGGAACGCAATAATATTTTGATTTGAGTTGTATAATAGTTTGCGTTATATTTGGATATCAAATCTAAATTGTCGTAAAAATTATGTGTGTAGATGACATCGTATACGTTTTGTTTTTTTACGTAGGTTATGGTTTGGCGATTTTGGATCATTTTAGATCGCAATAACTTCTTGGATATATTCTCTTTGGATCCGACTTTAATAAGGCTTAAGCCATCACAATTATTACAAGGCACGTAACTATCCCATTGTATTAATTCCGCAAAATCTAAGTTTGTATTCGCAAACATATTCGTGGTATTTGCGCCGTTGAAAGAAATGACGGTGATTAACATTATATTAATAACCGAAAATATAAATTATTATTTTGTTCAAATGTATTTGTACCCACTAAATCCGAAATCGTAATGGAGGTGGCTCCATTGAACATATTTGTAAAATATCTACATTTGGTTAATTTCCATTTCCATATAGGATTGTGGAAACTTGTAGCGTTCATAAACATTCCCGTGACATCTTCAACGTTGGATACATTCCAGTCGTTTAGGTCTTGATTGAACGAAGTCGCTCCCTCAAACAAAGACTTCAACGAAATTACATTTGATACATTCCAATTCGTTATATTGCCGTTAAAGGTGCTTTCGTTTTTAAATAGGTCGTCTAGAATACTTACGCCCAATAGATTTAAACCCGAAAAGGGTCTATGTTTTAAATTATATTCGACTTGATTCGTTTTAAATAGGGCGTAAGCATTTTTTACTGTAGAATTCGTGACATTGCCGTCCGCATAATAATATTCTAACTGGAGACAACCTTTAAACATACGGTCGTGTTTCGTTAAAATTTCCCCGTCTACTTCACTTAAAGATAAATCCCAATTATAAAACGATTGGTTTAATGCAGAACATTCTTCGAACATAGACTCTTGGATTACGTTGGATATATCCCATTTTCCGAAAAATTGGTTCAAAGATAGACAACCTTTAAACATAGAAGACATATCAGTCACCTTCGATGTAGTCCATCCGCTTATATCTTGATTAAACAAAACGGCGTTTTCAAACATAGACGTTGTATTTTTTATTTCCGATATGTTCCATGCATACAATGGACGATTAAACGACCTCGCCTCTTTAAACATAGAAGACATATCGGTTACCTTCGACGTAGTCCACTTATTTATATTTTGTTGAAACGACTCGGCGCCTTGAAACATAGAAGACATATCGGTTACCTTCGTTGTAGCCCAACCGCTTATATCTTGATTAAATAAAACGGCGTTTTCAAACATAGAAGAAGTATTTTCTATACTCGATATATCCCATACATCCAGTGGCTGATTAAACGACCTCGCCTCTTTAAACACAGACGCCAACGACGTTAATCTATCTATATTCCAATCGTTTAGAGATTGATTGAATTGTTGTGCGCCTTCAAATATAGAATCCATCTGGGTAACATTGGATATATTCCAAGCTGCTAAAGGTTGATTAAACCCTAATGCTCCTTTAAACATTTTTTCCATTGTGGTCACCTTGTGTACTTGCCATTGGTTTATAGTTTTATTGAATTGTTCCGCGCCTTCAAACATAGAAGACATAGACGTTACACCGGATACATCCCAGCGACTTATATCTTGATTAAACGTTTTAAAATTTTGAAACAACCCCGACATGTCTGTAATTTTAGATGTATCCCAATTGGGTATATCTTCGTATTCTATTAAGGCGTCGCTATAAGAAATATTAAAATAATTTACCATATCTAAAATCGTATCTTGCGATACATTTCCAATAAGCGTGTCAAAATCCAACGTAGACGCACCGTTGAACATACCTTCTGTCAAAACCCCTGCTTTCGTCGCGAATAGATCGTTTTCAATCAAACTAAATATTAAATCATATTTCTTTGTCCAATTGACAAGGGATTTATGAAACGACGAAGCTCCGTTAAACATATTGGACATATTGGTTACTTTTGAAATATTCCATTTCGATATACGGTTATCGAAAGAAGTTGCTCCCATAAACGTTCCGCTCATATCGGTTACATTGGATACATTCCAAGAGCCGATATATTCATTGAACGTAATATTGTCTTTAAATAGATCGCTTATATTACGGATTTGCGAGGTATCTAATTCGTATATTTTACGAAATAGTTTGTCGTATAGGTCTTTGTCGTTTGTAAATATATTCATGGCATCTTGAATGGTTGTTTGTAATACATTCCCCGATACTATATAATAATTCAGAGAAGTAGCACCCTCGAACATAGAGACATTAGAACTATTCTCTTTTATAATAGTTATAGGGGAAGTGTTTGAAAATTGCATATTCCACGCGTATAAAGATTGATTGAAATCAGACGCATTTAAAAACATATTATCCATATTTCCCACATTGGATACATCCCAATTATATAAAGGTTGATTGAATATAGTGCATCCATTAAACATATCTTTCATATCTAGAACGTGAATTGTATTCCAAGTATTTATATTTTTATTGAATTGTGAGGCGCCGCGAAACATAGCGTTCATATTGGTCACGCCGGATACATCCCATCCACTTAGG
>Ga0222708_1000406_pt1 | contig 11390 bp, 13 predicted proteins | sample AntAcemetage1576_FD_179806 | JGI IMG/M metagenome (GOLD analysis project Ga0222708, IMG submission 179806) | Saline water microbial communities from Ace Lake, Antarctica - #1576 | ecosystem: Environmental > Aquatic > Non-marine Saline and Alkaline > Saline | place: Antarctica: Ace Lake... | reverse complement strand
GGCAGAAGGATTGGCGGATGAAGCTGCTAAGGTTGCGCCAACACAGACGCCTGATCAAGTTGCTGCGGCGGAAAAGCTTCCTGCACTTGATCGTTACTTGAAGGAAGATGAAAACAAAAATCTCGTTCTCGACGATGGTACGATCATTGCGGCGTCTGGTAAGGCACGGACATTCTTTGAACGTGTGAAGCGTGAAGGGCGTGAACAGCGTGAGGCAGCAAAACGTATGGCTGTCAGCAACCTCGAACTTGGAAACAAGTTTAAGGAACTGTTTGGCAAATACAACGAAGCGTTGGCGAAACCGCGTATGGACCTCGCCACCGAGACAGGTCTATCAGAGACTGATGTAACAGCGTCAATTGATTTGATGAAAAGTTACAAGGCTGATCCGATTGCAGCCGTAAAAAAACTCTTGACACAGATGCACATGAATGGTATAAATATATCAACGCTCGGTGTTGGTAGCGCGATTGATCCCGCAACCGTCAAAGAAACCCTTACAAGCATTGTAACGGACATGCTGGCTAAGAAAGCCCAAGCAGATACACCCGCAAACCAACCCATGACAGCAGAGTCGGCAGCAGCAATTGCTACGAAGTTTCTGAATGATTATCCAGAAGCTGCGCAGTATGAAGAACAAATTGCTAAGGCCAAAACACAGTTCCCCGACATGGAATTGGACGAGATTTGGATGCGTTTTTCTGCCTATTTGGCCCGACAGCCAGAGAAAGCCGTTGAGCAGTATCGGTCTCCGCAACCTTCCCCGCAAGCAAGGCAAACTCCTGCACCTGTTACAAGGCGTGTAACAAGTCCAAATCGTGAGTATGCTAACATGTCATTCGAGCAAATTGCTCAATCAATTCGTGAGGACTTCAAACCATGAAACCCGCAGACCTTATTCACGCAATGGCCGAACGCAGCATGAAGAAGTTGCGTATCGCTGCAATTCTTCCCGGTGGTGTTTACTCGTATCTTGCAGCCGCAGGTAAAGTGAAAACCGAAGATGGTGGACCAGAAATTTCCAACCCGATCTTGGTTGGTGGCAACCCCAACGTTGGCCCGGCAACATACTACGACCGTGTGCCTGTGTCGCAAACCAGCGAACTGGACACTGTGCGTTACAACATGACGCGCGTTGTTGGTACTTACGTCATTTCCGATCAGGAAGTTGACGAAAACATGGGTGCAGCGAAGATCACTGATATTGCTGCCGCCAAGATGAAAGCACTGGAAATTGCTATCAAGCAGTATCAGCGCAAGAAAGCCGTCAGCGCCAACTCCGGCAAAGACCCGCTTGGCTTGGGCAACCTGTTGCCAGAAGTTGTTACCGCCGGTACGATTGGTGAAATCAACTTGGCTACGCAGCCACTGTTTCGTCCAAGCGTTTACCTGTTCGCAGGTACGATGACTGCTCTGAATATCGAAGATATTTTTGACGATATTCTGCTGGACATGAACAACGATGAAGGCAAGGTCACTGTGATCTTCCTTGGTCGTAAGCTGTTCAACATGCACCGCTCGGCAGTCAAAGACAAGCAGACTGTGCAACTTCCGCAGAGTGGTTTTGGCAAAAAACTTGCCAATCTGGGCTTGATTGGTTCAACGCACCAAGAAATCCCGATCATCTATGACGAAGAACTTGATCCAGATCAGGGCTACTTCCTCAACGAAAACGAGATGATGATCCACATCTTGAAGTCTGCGAACATGAAGATGAAAGACCTTGCTGCGCCGTACGATCAAGACGTGATCGGCAAACGGTACATCATGGAGTATCAGCTGTGTTCGTGGAAGAACTACCGCACCCACGCATTCGTCTCGAACAAAGTGTAAGGAGAATCTGAAATGTCAATGAAAACCGATGGACCGGCAACCCTTGCCTTCGTTACACGGCCTGTAACGGGCAAGATTGCAACGGTGCGCACGAAGTTCGACACAAAGCTGCGTGAGAACAAGCAAGAAAGCGTGGACGTTGAAAACCCCGTGATCGTGTTTTATCCGAACCGCACATCGCAAGTCATGTCAGGAAAAGAGGCCGAGCGCCGTGGTTACATGGAGCAGCCCGAAATTCTGAATTTCGACAGTGTGACCGATCAAACCAGCACAGCGGGCCGTTACAAGTTCGCTATGCACCTCAAGCAGCGTCTTGATGCTTGGCAACAAATGGAAGATGCAGTCGTCAATGGGTGCATTTCCAAAAGTGGTCATCCATTTGATCAGGACACCAACTATAGCAAGCAGACCATGATGCTTGCGCAATTCAAGGAGAATGTGGCATGACTATTACTGTTCCCTTCACGCATGATCAAGGCAGCATTTATGTGCCGTTTATGGATATTCATGCACAACTCGATATGACCCAACAAGGTCGTTTCGAGATTGTTACGCCGATCGCATCGTCGCCAACGAGTTTGCTCAACGCAGTGTCGAAAGCTGCTGATCAGATTTCGTTGTTCAAACCTGCGTTGATCGTCAACAACGAGTTTGGTCGGACTGTTCAAGTAACCTCTGTCGGCGCTGGTACGATTACCATCCACGGCACTGATTATCTTGGTCAAGGCATTTCGCAAACGATGACCTTGGTCGCCGCAACTGCGCAATCGACGTTGAAAGCGTTCAAGACGATCACACGAGTTGTCAACGGCACCGCTGCTGGCAACCTGTCTCTGGGTCACGGTGTCGGCTTCGGTATGCCTTTCGTGCTGCAAAACGTGTTGGAATACTATGTTGCTGGCGCCATTCAGTCTGCTGGTACAACCGTTGCTGCGGTGCTGACAAATCCCCAGACTGCTGCGACTGGTGATCCTCGCGGTACTTGGGCGCCTGCTGCTGGTGCTGCACCAAACGGTGTTCGAACATTGGAAGTCGTTGCAAAATTCAATGCGACTGATGCTGTTGGTGGTTTGCTTGGTTATGCCGGTCGGTAATCCGGTACAAGCCTTGTAACACCTTTCTCAACCCTTCGACGAGGTTAAAATGTATCCAACTGTCAGCGATCTAATTGACTCTGTTTTGATGGAACTAAACCTCGTCGGAGGTTCTGCCGTTCAGACATATACGGAACCACAGATTATTGAGACAATCAATAACTGTTTCCGCTTTCTGTTTGACAAACGGTTTTGGGATCACTTGACCAACACAACAACGCACACGCTCGACGGTGTTGCAGGAGTGATCACAGATGAAGTTTTTAAGATTGCGAAAGTGCAAGACATAAAATGGATCAGGACTGATCCATTCCGTGATCGTGATGTGCTTCGCTATATTCCTGATGATGATTTTATCACAGGAGATTTTCCAGGATTTGCTATCTTTTCTTGGGATCATCCGCAGTATGCAGATAAGTTCTTCAAAGTCTTTCCACAGACGATGACTGGACAAATCAAGGTTCGTGCAAGACGTATGCCAGCAAAGTTTTTGGCAGGCACCGATGTTGTTCCTTTTGACGAAATCTGTATCAAGCACTTCGTAGTGTCAACGATGCTTTCAACCGATGGTATGAACCCCGGCAGCGAAGCAAGACATTCTGCAATGTTTGATCAACGGTATCAGGATTTGATTACGCAAGACAGTGATCGCATTCTTCGTTACGGTCGTAGAAACCCTGACAGCTTTACGGTGGCATAATGACGTTATCAGCTTTTCCTGCAATCACGAAGTTGCCAAAGAGTGCCGCAAATGTCCAAGATTTGACTTTGCGGGATTTTTCTGGCGGTTTGCGTGTATCTGAAAATGAAACAAATCTGCGGAGCCGGTTTTCGGTTGTCGCAGATAACGTGTTTCGTGACGAAGAACAGGGCATGAAGGTTCGGTACGGCACGAAAGAACTTGCAACTTGTTCGAGCGTTATTCTTGAGACAGCATTCTTTAACAACAGTGTTATTTGTTTCTTGCAGAACGGGAACATTGAAGCGGTCAACCTCGCAGGAGTTGTTGTCCCAATTTGGAATACGGCTATCGCTGCCCTGCTTCCCGGATCACCAGCTGCGTGGTCTGCGGGAGCATTGTCAGTTGACACAGCTGTATTTGGGTCGTCACTTATTGTTGTAAATGGCCAAGACAAACCATTGTCGATCAGCACATCTTTGGTTGTGACATATCTACAAGACCCTGCAACAGGTAGCAACCTTTTCACACCCATTACAAGCTTCGTAACGACCGCCGCAAACTACTGCATCATGGCAGGCTTCAACGATACAGATGAAATCTTTATTTCGAGTGCTGGTACGTCCGGTGTCTGGCCGGGTGATGCAGCACCAAACAACTCGATTTCGATTAAACTTGGTGCGTACACCGCAACGACCGGCACAAAGATTTTGGGTGTTGCAGATTTTCGTAACAGTCTTGTGGTGTTCTTTGAAGAATATGTTCTCGTGCTGGAACTCGATGTGTTTGATGCTGGTGGCGATCATACGCCAAAAGTGGTTGACACGCTGCAAGATACAAAAATCATCAATCACCGCTCGTTGTTTACGACAAATAAAGAATTGGCTTTCGCAAGCAGAACAGGTGTGCAAACACTTACACAACAACAGTTCTCCGCGCAGCTTTCACCGGCTGATCTAACGGCTGATCTTGGAAAGCTGTATGCGCAATCCATTGCGAAGCTGGACATAGGCAGCAACTTCTCGTATGTTGTGCGTGATCCAGCCGAGAAAAGATTGTTCGTCTTTCTGCGGCAAATTGACGAAACGTACCAAGTTTTTGCTATGACATTCAAAGACGGTTTCAAGCAAGTGTCATGGTCTAAAATTCTTGGGTGGTCTTTCCAAGGTGGAGTAGAAACAGGACAGAATAGACTTGTGTTTTTCGAGGACACAAAACTTTATCTTTACGGCAATGGTACAGTTGAAGATGAAGATTACTATACAGACAAACAGACCGATGTGTTTGCAGGAACGCCGATTGACTTCGCATGGGAGTTGCCTTGGTTTGATGCAAATAGTCGTATTCGCAGCAAGGGTCTCGTAAATGTTGCGATGGAGACACGGGGAACAGCAGAATTTGCTTTGAGCATTTTCATAGATAACATCTATAAAAGGCTTGATGGTTCGCTTAATCCCACAATGGTTTTGCAATTTCGTGGTGGAGACACCCCCGGTTACGGTGTTGATGTTGGTGGTTTTGGCGGTGGCAGAAGAACTAATGATGAACGCATGTACAAGATGCCAAGCAAATTTAACATCGTGAAACTGCGTTTTACTGGTTCGACAAGTGCTGCACTGAAGTTTTCATCTATCTCACTGATATACCGCAAAGCACAAGGATTTCGTCGATGACAACTCCATATCTATCACTTAACATTCCAAACTTTGACACAAGTCCTTGGCATGATAAAGTTAATGACAACTTCCGTGTCATTGACGCTGCCATGTTTACTGTGTTTGGTTTGACCAATGTCAAAGGTGTTTACAAAAACAGCACGGCTGTCGTGGCTGACGAAGTTTTTGCCGATGTTACTGACAGCAAACTTTACCGGGTCATTACAAGCTATGTAACAGAGGCGGCTCCTGCGACTTTTGCAGCAGACCGCATTTTGAATGCCGCGAATTGGGAAAGCCTGTCAGTGCTTGATGCACTTGTTGCAGCCGATCAAGCACAGAAGTGGGCAAGTGAAGCAGAAAATGTTGTTGTTGCTGCTGGCGAGTTTTCTGCAAAGCATTACTCAATAAAATCTGCTATTCAAACAGGACTTGCCACCACACAAGCAACGAATGCACTTAATTCCGCAGTTTTAGCAGGTACAGACAGAGTACAAACGGGCCTTGATCGCATTGCAACTGGTGCCGATCGTATTGTCGTAGCAGCAGACAGAGTTGCGACGACAGAAGCTGCTGCTACAACTGCGGCTGATCGTGTTGTAACCACAGCCGATAAAGCAGCGACTGCCGCCGACCGAGTGCAAACTGCAATTGATAAAACCGGAACTGCTGCTGATCGTGTGCAGACTGGCCTCGACCGTACGCAAACTGCTGCCGACAGAGTACAGACAGGACTTGACCGGACTGCTGCCGAAGCATCGGCTGTAGCTTCTGCGGCGGACGCTGTTCAAACCGCATTAGATCGTACCGCAGTTGCGGCTGATCTGGTCTTGACTGATGCAGACACTGTTGCCACGGCGGCTGATCGGGTTCAGACCGGGCTGGATCGCATACAAACTGCGGCCGACAGGGTACAAACAGGGCTTGATAAAACTGCTACAGCAGCAGATCGGGTTCAGACTGGTTTGGACCGCATACAAACAGTGGACGACAGAGTGCAGACAGGCCTCGACCGGATAGCAGTTGCCGCCGACCTCGTAGACACAACAGCGGACACAGTGGCGACTGCGGCTGACAAGGTGCAAACTGGACTGGACCGGACCGCTGTTGCTGCTGATCTGGTCCAGACGGCGGCGGACACTGTTGCCGCGGCGGCTGATAGGGTTCAGACAGGATTGGACGCAACTGCTACTGCGGCAGATGCAGTGCAGACAGGACTGGATGCAACCGCCACAGCAGCAGACCGCGTGCAAACGGGACTAGATCGTATTCAAACGGTGGCCGATAGAGTTCAAACTGACCTTGACCGCACCGCAGTCGCTGCCGACCGTTCGACAGTTGCCGCAGACAAAGCCACGACGATTGCAGCCAAGGACGCAGCGTTGCTGGCCTTTGCAAACTTTGAGGACGTGTACCTCGGACCTTATGCGACCGATCCAACGCTGGACAATGACGGTTCGGCGCTAGAGGTTGGTGATCTTTACTACGACACGGCGAACAACGTGATGAAGGTTTGGCTCGGTGCTTCATGGGGGGCAGCTTATGTTTCGGCGGCGGGGGTGTTGCTGGTCGCCAATAATCTCAATGACCTTGCCAATGCTTCAACAGCCCTGACAAACCTCGGATTGTCTGCCAACGCTAAAACGCTGGTCACGGCGGCAAACTTCGCTGCGATGCGAACGGCGCTAGTCCTTGTACCGCAAACTAGTGTCACTGACGCAACGGCGGGCAGGCTTTTAACTCCCGGAGCGTTCGGCCTTGGCCAAGTCGGTATTGGCCCGTTGCTGGCCAACATCAACGCAACCACCATCCCCGGCTCATTGGCGCGCTTTGACGGCACCACCACTGGCACCAAGCCCGCAGGCGTGGCAACCGGCACGGTGCTGACGGTGCGCGGCGCTGGCACCAATAACCTGTCGCAGCTTGTTCTAAGCGGAGATGGGCTGCAACTGTGGTTTCGGGCATGTGTGGCTGGAGTGTTTAGCGCATGGCGTCAACCTACGCCGCCTGAACTCACCCAACTCCAAGCCGAGAACCCCGCCAGCACGGTATTCGGCACTGTGTCGGGGCAGCGGTTGGGGCAGGCGGCACGGGTCTGGGGATACACCAGCGCAGCAACAACCCTTCCAGCGGCGGGTGCAGTTTTGACTTTCACACACGGGCTTGGTGCGAAGCCGACCCGCTGGCTTGTCACCCTCGTCTGCACCACCGCAAACGTAGGCTATGCGGTGGGAGATGAGTTGGAACTACCAGCCATGGACATCACAAGCGGCGGCTATGTGTCAAATGGCACCATCTTTGTAAATGCAACCACCATAAAAATTGCAAAATCAAACATAGCCGACTGGACCGTTACAACCGGAACTGGCGGCGGGGCGGGCGTTGCAATTACGAATGCATCTTGGCGAATAGTTGCGAGGGCAAGTCTATGAATAACCAACAAGAATTTCACGCCTACGACAAGTCGGATAGCACTTATATGGGCGTTGTGGTCGCAACGCCGGAACAGCTTGCGGATATGGGGTTTTTCGCAGGCAATGAGCCTGTTATCGACCCCGCAATCGTGCTGGCCCAAGCCCGTGCGGTAATGGTCATATCCCCATTGCAGGGCATCCTAACCCTTGGCGAAACCGAGTGGGGCAAGGTTCTGGCGTATCGGGAAACTGCATCTTGGCAGGAAAAGATCATCATCGACAACGCAGACGACTGGAACCGCACCAGCCAGAATATCGCGTTTTTCGGGTATTTGCTGCAATACAGCGATGAAAGGATGGATCAGCTATTCATCAGCGCGGCCAAGGTCAAAGCATGATGGAAAGCAAATACGCACAGACAAGCGTGATCGGGTTCCAGCGTACGGTTTTGTTCCTGTCACTCGGCGTTGTTATCCTGCCCGTGTTTTCCCTATACAGTCTTGGTTATCTGCTGAAGCGCAACGGCTGGGGCGATGGGTGGCGGCGCTGGATTATGACGCCGCTGACGTTCGCCTTTGCTGTCATCAACACCCTGCACAACTGGACGGTTTGCACGGTGCTTTTCGCAGAGTTGCCGCGCGAGTTTATGACCACGGCGCGGCTAAAGCGGCTGAAGAACAGCCCCGATATTTCAAAGCGCGAATTGGCTGATTTGATGGGCGGTTTTTTAGACAGCCAAGACGCCGGGCATTACTGACACTTACAAGACGGAGAATGGAAACTTATGCCACCATCTATAGCAAACCAAGTTGCCGCCATGGCCGCAATCCTAGAGCGGATGGAACGGCAGGCTGACGACGATCGTAGGGATCGTAAAGAGGCCCAACGCGAAACTGAAGTTGCTAGGTCAGCAGTTTCGGCAGAGTTGTACGACATTCGTCATGGCCAAATTGACGCAGTTAAACGGCTGGACAAGATCGAACCTGTCACAGCATTAGTCATGTCTGTACGCGCAAAGGTTACAGGCGGGTTGACGCTGCTTGGTGTGATAGGTGCGATAGTATGGGCAGGCACGCTGTTCTTCAAGGAAACAATTTTGGAGTGGTTCAAATGAATTTTCGTGGTAAAGCAAAACGACTTGATGATATTGACCTGCCCCGTGAAGCGGCAGCAATAGGTGTTGGTGAAGATGAAATTCACGCAATCCTTGACGCGGAGTCAGCAGGGAAAGGCTTTGACGACAAGGGCCGACCTAAGATGCTGTTTGAGCCGCATATCTTTTACCGCCTGCTCGGGCCGGGACTTTCTCGTGATCGTGCTGTTCGAGAAAGTCTAGCCTATCCCGGTTGGAAACGTGATTATCCGTCTGACAGCTATCCCCGGTTGCTTCGTGCTATGGCAATCCATTCAGAGATTGCGCTGCAATCAGCCTCATGGGGAATGGGGCAGGTGATGGGGTTCAATCACGCTGCGGCAGGGTTTCCAACGGCGCGGGCCATGGTGACAGCGTTCCTTGACGATGAAGAGGTCCATTTGCGGGCTATGATAACATTCATCAAAACCAACAAACTGGACGATGAACTGCGTCGACATGATTGGGCTGGCTTTGCTCGTGGTTACAATGGGCCAGGATTTTCCAAAAACCGATACGACAAGAAGATTGCAGCAGCATTTGCGAAGTGGCAACGGATTAAAGACACTCCGTGGGAGAAAGAAGAAGTTACGCTTCCACCGCTTGATTACGTTCCTACCGTGAAAGTGGTCAAGCCTGCACCAGTTAAGATAGGTTTCTGGGCGAGGCTGTTCGCTGCAATATTTGGAAAGGCTCCATAATGTCAAAGTTTGCAAGACTTGGGATTTACCTTGGCGGGATTGTTGCTGGCATCCTTGCCATGGCTGGTTACGGTGAGTTTGATCCAGCAACGTGGATATTCGATCTGTATCCGTTCAGCGTGAAAGAAGCAATTCTGACACTTAGCATGATGACAGGCAATGCGCTGGCAGCGTTTGCATTCTGGCGTGGATGGAAGGGTAAGTCATGATTGCGCTGATATTTAACGCAATCCCCGGTGAATTGTGGGCAGCACTAGGCGCAATCGTTGCAGCGGTTACAGCTTGGTTGGTCGCAAAACGCAGCGGGGCAACAGCGGAACGAGACAAAATGAGACGCAACAATGCGGAGGCGTATCGCAAAACAACGGAGGCAATTCAAAATGCGGATATTGGTAGCGGTGACGCTGATGACAATGCTAAGTGGTTGTCCAAGCGCAAACCTAAGTGAAAGTGCTTTGGCAAGCGGCTTGAAGAAACCCATAAATGATCTTGCAGTTTCATTGCTTGCAGATGGTGGGCCAAAGTCACAGCAAGCAGGTCGAACCGTCATCGCAATTTATGATGCATACATAGAAGCAAAGTAACCTGTTATAAGCCTTGTAATGGAGAAAGAAAAAGTATGTTGCAACAGTTTTCAATCCGTCGATACGTTGCAGCAGACATTCCTGCAATACTTGCGCTCGGTCACCAAATGGTCGAGCAAACACGTCAAGGCCAAGACAGCCGTTTCAAGCCTATTGCTTTGAATGATGAAAAGTTGTATAAAATACTAAGCGTTAATGAAAGAAACATTCGGTTCTTCCTGAACCTTGTCCATGACAAAGATGAAAAACTTGTTGGGCTGCTTTGCGGAGAAGTCCAAGAATACTACTTTTCTTCTGAATGTCTTGCTGCCGATCACATGCTTTATTTCGATCCGGAATTTTGCAGCCTTGCAGCGATCAAAGACCTAATCAATTCATATGTAGCGTGGGCGAAGAACAGGAATGTTCGGGAAGTATTGCTACGATCGTCAACGGGGTTCAAACAAGAAAAGTTTGGGATGCTTCTAAAGCGTCTTGGATTTTCGCAATTTGAAGTCGGATTTTCAAAGGAGTTCTAAAATGTGTGGTGGTGGTGGCGGTCAACCGCAAGATAACAGCGACAAGGTTGCAGCAATCGAGGCGCAATCAGCGAGAGAAGCACGAGCAGCGGCAGATGCAAAATCTGCACAAGACCGAACAAATTTTAACAATCGTTTGTCGTCGTCGTACAGCACGGCTTTGGATGAAGCACGGCAGTATTTCACGCAAATGGGTCTTGACCCAGAGCAATTCATGGGAGCGATTTCTCAAGGTGCAAACAGCAGAAAGTCGAGTGTACCAGAACTTGATGGAAGTCCTGGAAGCTATTTCTCCGGTCTTGGCAACACTGTGTTTGATCAGCTTACGACTGCGGAACGTGCAAAAGCTGGTCGTGGTATTGACGCATTTGCTGGTGCCGGTTTCGACAGCCGGTTGATCAGCAATGAAAGTGATGATGCAACCATTCAGGCAATTCTTGGTGAGCAAGAACAAGAGCGCAGAAGTTACGCTGATAACCTTCGCGCCCGTGGCGTTGTCACTGATACGGGGTATAACTCTGCACTTGAAAGCATTAACAAACAGCGTTTTGGTGTACAGAACAACATTGATGAAATCTCTCGTGCAGTGCTTGAGGGCGGTCGTAGCAACTTGCGAGGCATTGCCAGCGAAGGCCGAACAGGTGCGGCAAATGTTAATCTGGGACAGTCGTTTAACCCAGAAGATTTCTTCTCTCGCATCAACACAGAGGCGAGTGGCTTTCTTGAAAACCTTGGCAGCAATGTGCGGTCGAAGATCGGTGAGAATTTCTTTGACATGTC
>Ga0222708_1000405_pt1 | contig 11396 bp, 9 predicted proteins | sample AntAcemetage1576_FD_179806 | JGI IMG/M metagenome (GOLD analysis project Ga0222708, IMG submission 179806) | Saline water microbial communities from Ace Lake, Antarctica - #1576 | ecosystem: Environmental > Aquatic > Non-marine Saline and Alkaline > Saline | place: Antarctica: Ace Lake... | reverse complement strand
GTCTCCTGGATTTAATATTGTTTGATTTGATGCATCTGTCGCATCTTGAACAATTCGTGTAGCATTTATTGAAGTTAACTTCTCAACTGCAAGATACGTGTCAGTAACTGCATTACCTAGAGTACCACCTCCTGTAGGAGCAGCAGTTCCGATATTAACATAATCAATTGTAGCAGTTACATAGCTATAGTCTGTGTCAAATGTTGCTTTAATTTGTGTTGATAATAACGGTTGATTTTGATCATCAGATGATGTAAATCCAGTACTTCTATAAGTAACAGTATTGCTTTCGTCAAAGTTAACAGCAGTGCTCGGACGTTCTGTAATATCCTGTGTGTCAACATTATCAAATATAAAGTTTTCACCGTGTCTATATTCAAATACTGCACTGTGAGATAACCCAGCTTGCAAGTCTGGAAAATAGTCTGTATTTGAAGCAGATTCTTGTACAGACAGTCTATAAACTTCATTGCTGAATTGTGCTTGTGTTCCGGTGTAAACTAATAGTACAGTAATAGTCAAGTCGTTAGTACCGTTAGCTCCACCAATATCTGCACCTGAAATAGTTACAGTATCGCCTATGTTAAATCCACTACCAACATTGGTTACACTAAACACTGCTGCACCACTTGATACTGTAATAGCAAATACTGCTCCTACTCCGCTACCACTTGTTGACTTTTGTCCAACAAAAGTGTATACACCATTAGGACCTGGAGTACCAGTAATACTAGTATTATCAACGCTTTCGATGCCTGTTACTACTACTGCGCCACCAGTTCCAATACTGTCGCTATTAGTAGGATCAGATAGATTTTGTATATTGGTAATTTTATAGTTTAATCCGCCAATTATTCCACCATGATCAATATACACATATGCATTTTTCATCGGTGGCTCTTTGAAATCATATGCTGTAATAGATGTATCTGTTAACGCATTAGTATAACCGCCATATGTAAATGCTTTAACACTTTGCACCATGTTTCTAGCAGTAATAACTTGATCTGGGATTTCGTTTGGATCTGCGCCTTCAGCAACAAGACCAAAGTTACCATAACCGTTAGAACCGTTTAGTGATCTAATTTCTGAACCGTTACTTGCATAGTAAGCAGCATGACAGTAGTATGTAAACATAGATACCATCTCAGAGAACGCACCGTTGTTAGTTACAAGGCCGTATGCTAAGTCGTTAATCTGTGTAAAGTCGTTACCTAATATACTTCTGTTACCAGCAGTCTGTAGGAATATATCTTGGTTGACATCATTTTCGTCGTGCCCGCCAGATCCAATCAAATCAGATCCTGTAAAGTCCCAGCCATTTCCGCTATTCGAACCCGGATCAAGATATATAATTGCTCGGCCTAGACCGCTATCATAGTTTGATATAGCATTAACTTGGTAGCGCTGCCCTTTGTAGTAGAAAGGAGCAGGTAGCTCAGGTAATCTTAATTTAAGACCTTGTGCTTGGCCGTTAACATCTTGACTTTCGACATACAAAGTAAATGCACCTAATCCAATGCTGCCGTTTGCATCTGTATAGTTTCCGGAATTGCCTTGAACACGCATTGGAATGTTACCAGCAAACGCATCAACATACATACCACCACGGAATGCTTTCTTATTTTCACTTCTTGAGAAACTTGATGCTGTTTGGATATATGGAGATTTAGTTAGAATTTGACCTTCTGGATCAAGGACACACATAAATCCGCCGTGACCTTGTACAGTAACATTTCTAATAATAGTTGCGTCATCCATCAAGAACACATCCATCTCGTCATTTCGCTTAGGTGGATTATAATTTACATCAAATGCAAATACAACTACGTTAACTAGCTCGCCAACTACACTAACACTACTAATAACTGGTGCCCACAGCAGTGTATTTGTTAATTGTCCAAATGTTGCACTTAGATTATCAGTATTTTCGTCGCCGGCTACTGATTTGTGAGTTCTTAATGCTCTGTAATATAGCGTTCCTTTTTTAACAAATGCTCCTTGCAGGTAGCTAACACCTGCAGCCCAATCTGGTTCAGCTTTTCCTAAACTTATATCTGGATCATAATCTGTGCCTGCATTTTTAGTTGGAGCTACTCCTACTAACAAAGATCCTAGTAGTGTACTAATATGTCCAATTGCTGCTGCTGTTTCTGTTTCTTGTCCTGCGACAGCGCCTGCGTAGTATTCGCCTTGATTTTCAAGAGCAAATTCTTTACCGCCCTTTAATAGGTCTTTAACAATACCGTCTACAATATATCCAGTATCTCTACGGTAGGTTGTTTCGTTATAAACCAGCGAAGGATACGTAGTTTCAATAAAATAAATTACCTCATCTTGTATAAATTCTTTGTTACTTTTGACAATTTCACTAGCAGCAAGATATTTTCCTAGATTAGTAAATGTTGCTCCGACATTTGATGGCTTAGTATTATCAGTAAGGTAGTGTCGACCAAAATAACCTTGTGTTGCACCAGTTTGGTTAACAAATGGTGTGCCGGTTGTTGTTACAGTTAATCCGTCAAATGTTGCATCTCTATAAAAATATGTATCAGCATACACACTTTGAGACTGTCTGCGCTTCGGACGAATAATTACTCGTCTAAATTCGTCACCTTTTAGTGATATGTTTTTACTAATTCTGATCGGAAAGTCTTCTTCGTAAATACCTGTTTCAACTCTGATAAGAACCTGTTTAGCTTTAACATAATTACCTAATTCAATTTCTTCACCTGTATCAAACTCTATAGGTGATAATAATTGCATAAAGAAGGTAGTTGAGGCAGTATCTTGTGTATACGTAACAATACGTCCAATTGCTGCTGTGCGTTTACCTCTTAACACTTTACCAGGTAAAGCATCAACATTGCCGGTTGATGTTTGATCTAATTCACCAGCAGTACTATTTGTAAGTTCAAGAGCATATCTATTACCAAATGCAACGTCTGCCGCTGTAGGTGAGTCAATACCATTAGTAATGATATTTCTTAACAATCCTACATTTGCAGTAATTGATGCTGCTCCGTTTGGCTCAGCTCCGCCAGCACTGCCATCCCATACAGTTGTTTGACTTATGTCTTGTGCAAATTTAGTTTGATATCTCAGTCCAATATTACCACTTACAAACGGAGTATATGCACTATTATCAAAGTTAGTTATTAGGTTAAAGTCTGCATACAATTCAAAACTACTCGCATCAACAACTTTTACATATGCAAATTCACCTTCAATTTCTGTCATGCCTGAGATAGTATCAAACACTACAATATTTCCATCTTGTAATCCGTGATTAGTAGTAGTAGTAACTAGTGAAGGAACATCTCCAGCCTTGCGAACTATGCTTTGTATAGTCTTTTGATTGTACAATGTATTTTGTAGAATAGAACTAGTAATTAGTGTTCCCAGGAATGCAAAACTATCACTAGTTTGTTCTAATTGTGAACTAACAGCAATTCTACCACTTACACTTGAGTAGTAGCGCTCAGCCGCTGTCCTTGATAGATAGTTAGCGTTGTTACCACGTTCAGCATCAATTCTAAGACTATCAATAATTAGCCCTAAATCTCTTTCGCATGTAGCAACAGTATAAACAAAATTTGGATAAGTGTAAGCAAGATATCCAGATACTTCTGAAATTAGATATTTTTTGTTTAGTCTTAGCGTTGCACTTGTAATTATATTTACACCGTTTTCCACACCTGAACTAATTGTTACAGCAGGAGTAGTGAATGCCGAATGTGTTAATGTTTGGAAATATGGTCCAGGTTCTTCTGGTGCAGTTCTAATTAATTCTGCTGCTCTACGTGCAGCGGCATTAATAGTTCTAAATGCATATGTTGACGATGTACCTTCTTTACCATTGGGAACACCTTGCATAGTATCATCACCAATGGTACTAACATTTAATACTTCTGGACTTGAGTATGCAGTGTTATCTACATAATACTTTGTTGCTGCTTGTAGGTCTTCTGGACCATTGGGCGCACCATCACCGGCTAAGTCGCCCGGATGATCATGTAAAAACAACGCCCCGGTCATAGTATCACCTTGACGTCTAGTGATACTAGTTCTAGGCATTGCAACATCTGCTAAGAAGTTTCCTGTTAGCGTAACATCGTACCCTGCATCTACAACTGTGTGTAAATCACTTACTGCAATAGTTCCTGATATACTGAGTTTGTTAGTTGCAGCTTCTAACGTATTTTCTGTAGAAGCTTGCTCTGCTGTAGCATATAGAGCAAGTTGATCATCATTTACATAACGTATGTAGTAAGTTACACCGCTTGTGAGATTGTTAGGATCAGTATTTTCTGCATTAAAAATAAACCCAGTACCGTTAGCACCACTATCATAACCGTGACCTGATATAAACAGGTTTCCGTCTATGTAGTTTGTAATTGTTAATGTATATTGTGTATTTGTTGCTGGCTCTGCTGCAACACGCACAGGCAAGCCACTAGTGATATAACGTCTATCTGCGTAACCTTTAGTAATAACTAAATCATCAATAGTGTAATTAGTAGTTCTTCCTAGTTGCGAATTAAGTGCAGTTGCAGCACTTTCTGAAACAACAACACCGCCGATAGCAAAGTTTGCAGCTGAAAGATGATTGCCTAGTGTAGGATTAACGTTGTCATCAACAAGAGCACTAAATGTTGTTGATAATATAATTTTTCCTGGAACACTAACTACATCAACTGCGATACTATCAGTTGCATTTACATCAAGGTCGCTGTTACTACCAATAGTACTGTATATAATTCCAGTACCTGCACTATTTGTTGTGATAATTTGCCCTGATTCAATAGTGTTTGGAGTATCACCTAGTGTAGTAAATCCAATCTGGCCACCTTGACCAAATACTGCGTAAATCTCTTGGAAGTTTTCATTTACTTTGCGAAACGACTCACGAATACTATCGCCTGTGCCGTCATTACCTTCTACACCAATGTTTACATCTTGTTTTGCCATTTTATGCTCCGTTAAATTGCTGGCTGAGCCAGTTTATCCATATGTATGTATTTATTATTTAATTTTATAATCTTAATGTAAATATAGTTATGTTTATAAAAGAATTTAAAGAAGAAACTTGGCACATTCGTAAGAGCAAATTAGGAACAGAGCATCCTTATACTCGCATATGTACCTATGCTGTATTTAGGTGTGATAGTTGTGATATAGAATTTGTGCGTCCGAGAGGAAGTATGAATCCTAAGAGATTAAGTAATAACTACTTTCACGTATGTAATACCTGCGATAGTAAGAAATTTGCCCAAAGAAAGGGTGTAGAACGCAAGCAAGTTTGGAATATGAGTGCTAGCAGTTCTAGACCAATTGGGAAACTTTAGTCTTCTTTTTTCCAAAGAGTCCAAGCGCCGTAGCCAATAGCAGCATATGCTACTAAACTAGCAATTGGTTTAAAAATGCAATGCCGGCACCAATTAATATAGCACCGTCAAGTGTAGTACGTTCTTTAAGTCTAGCAGTAATCCATTTTTGTAACATGTTATTCTCCTTGTTATTTCTTCAAGCCGTCTGTTGTTACGTTAGCAACAGTTTTCATAGATTTTAGCGGAACAGGTAACGATGTGTCTGGTTTTACTAGACTTCGAATAGGAGTAGCACGTTGACCTAGATCGTGTCGAATACCGACTATTTTATCAAGTACTAACTTTCCTGAATAACCCGAACTATTATTTCTTGCCATTTTTGTATCTCCCATTGCAAGTATTTATTAAATATTACTCCTAAGGAGAAAATATCATGATTAATTGGATTAAAAATCTATTCACAGGAACTGTAGTTCCTACCCCAGTTGTTGAAGAGCCAGTTGTTGAAGAGCCAGTTGTTGAAACTCTAGTTACCGAGACACCCTTGACCCCGCAAGCAGCTTGGCCGTTTCCAACTGACTCAGGGTTTATTGCAGTAGAAGGTATGGGCGTAATTAAAGTAGCTAAACCAAAAACAGCAGACGTAAAAAAAGCAGCACCAAAGACTGCTTCTAAAAAGCCTGCTGCAATTAAACCAACTGCGCCTAAAAAATCTAGACGTAAGCCTAAGAAGGTCTAATCATACCCTTTAACTGTTCAATTGCAGTTTCACAGCGAGTTAGCTTACGTTCTAGGACGGTTATAGCTGCTCGCTGTTTTCTTGACTGCTCTTCCAAACTCTGCACATAGCGTTGTGTAGGGATCTGTTGTTCCATACCATTCTCAGCTATCATAGTAAAGTGATCACCGCCTTGTGCTTTTAAGCCTCCACTAACTCGGTTTGGGTTTTTATCCGGTGCCGCACTTTCTGCTGTCTTTGTCTTTTTTCGTCCGTACATTTTCGCTAAATAATTCATTTTGTGTTCTCCATGTTGTATTTTTATCATCAATCAAATAAACTAGCAAATAATGCTTGTTGTTTTTGCTCTGTTATTTCATCGTCGTATAAGTGACTGTTATCAAATCGATAGTGATATCGTAATGCATCTGCGCACACAATATTCTGTTCAACTATGTGTCTAAGGTCTTCGCGACCACATAGTAACCGTTCACGGCATAAGTTAATATTATCTAACATCAAATCTACACCATAAATTGTGCTTAATGCAGTAGCAAAGTCAATACCGTTTTCAAGTTTACGTATAAGAACTTCACTAATTAATTGCCCGTCACCGCAACTATTATCTATTACAGTTTTTGTAGTATCTGTAAAAATACTCTGGTCCATAGTATCTAACATATACTGTGCAATATTAGTCGGAGTAAAAACTTCACCAGTAGACTTTACTCTTACATCTTCGCGTTCGATGCCGCTCATATAAGACCGGTTGCGTATATGATCAATTATCTTATTTAATTCCATGATAGTCCGGCAAGCAATTGTTTATAACGGTTCTTTCTTCTTGTGTAAGGTCTAACAGGTCATATAACTCAGTATCTGTATATGTTTTGTTAAAATCGACAATAGGCACACCATTCATTGCACCGCCATACATGTCTGAAGAAAATTTATATATAGAAAGTCCGAATCTTACAGCATTTGTAGTAAAGTAATTATACACATTCATAGCTTCCTCATGGGACAACGTGTCTACGCCCCAATCTCCTTCTTTACTAGATGTAGTCCAATATTTTTTATTAGCAGGAATAAATGTATACCAATCGTCTCCGCCACCGTTGCCTCTCATCGAAGCTAATTTTGCTTTTGCTATTGAAGCTTTCTTTGAAGTTATGTCGTATATGCATCCGTTTTTCTTAACAAGTTTTTTATATTTTTCTACAATAGATCTATATAAATTAGGAGCAATCTCTGTACGATTTACATCTTCTAACTTTACGTTAGTATAAACTTTTCCGCTGCGGTAACTAATACTTTTTAATTCTTGTTGTGATGATTGTTTAGTAAGTGTTGTAATACTAATATCATTTCTGTTTTTTGCGTTTTCAAAGATGCTAGGTTTAGCCATCTCAGTAACAACATTATATTTGTTAATATTATTTCGCATAGTTTGTGAATGGGTATCTGTTATATCTTTTTTGTTAAAGTAAACTGTAGCAGGCTGTAAACAAACAACTTGACCACCGTCTTTAACAATATCTACTCCTAAATTAAAGAACTGCTGATGTAACATAGCTTGTCCTTTGTAAGGAGGGTTTGTAATATACCCGTCAAACTTCATATCAAACTCCCGTTTTAAACTATTATCGCACACAATGTCTGGAATGTAACCAGTTGCTCTGTATATATTTATTCTTGCATGATCTACTTGTGATTGCTCAATATCTACACCATGCACAAGACTTACTGCTGTTTTAACTTCGCATCCATTTTCGATCAACCGTTTAATTTTAGCAAGAAGCATCGAACCTTTACCGCATGCAGGGTCGATCCAATGCTCTGTAAAGGAAGTGTTATCTGAAGTGTCTACCATCCGCAGACATACATTAAAGTCTGTAACGATATCTAACCCACTACTATACATGTAGCCGATCATAGATTTTACAGCATCAATTTTGTCTAGAACCTCTTTAGATTCTGTTGAAAGGATAGAATGCATTGGTTGACTCTCTTTGTGTTTACGAACTGTGATTTGCATAACTTTTTAAATCCCTCTATAGATATTCCAACTTCTCTTTCAAACATTTGTGTATTATTAGTATACAGTATGTCGTCAATATTGTCAACCTTTTGTGTCTCTAACCATAGATAATTTGGAATACTTTTTACAACTGTAATAGCCTTTTGCTGTAGGTCACGCTGTTCTTTTGCCGTAGTATCAACTGTTTTTTGTGTACCCTTTTCACTAGCACTAGTTTTGTTTTTGCCTAGTTCAATATTGTTATTGTTTACTGCTGCATTACGCTTGCTATTTGCATCTTGTTTTACAGGATTTAGAATATCTTTTACGTCTTGCGTGATATTATTAAAGTTTACATTAAACCCGCTACCAAACTTTTCTAATGCATTAGATGTATGTGCAATAGCATTAAGGACGTCTTCAATGTTCTTTTGTACGGGCTTGTTTCCGGTATGATCCATAATAGGAGCAAAGTCTAAAAACTCTGTAATATTTTTTTGTACACTGTTATTATTAACAGTAGATTGTACAAACGCATAATCATAGATCATTTGTAAGTTACGTTGCGGATTATAGTCTACTACATAGCAAGTTTCTTTACTTGCTGCTTTGTTACTGCTTTGTACACGAAAAATAGTTTGAAAGTAATCTTGTGCAGATATTCCGCCATCTAGCATAAAGATCATATCCCACTCAGGTACTGTTGTTCCAGTCATCAAACTACCGCAAGTTAATGTAACAGTTTTATCAAAACGTTTTATGTGTTGCTTCACACCACGCAAGTCGGCTCCTTTGGTACCGCTTACTACTAACGGCTTGTGTTTTACATAGTCTAATTTGTTAAGTAACGTTTCCATAGCAGTACAAGATGCTACACTAGGCAATTTCCAAACCATATGATCTGAATTGTATTGACGTACTGGACTTTTGTTTTTATGTCCTTTTGTACCGTATGCTTCTTCTAACCAAAGTGTAACTGCGGCTTCGTCGATAAAAGTTTCTCCGTCATTACTAGAAAACCATTTTTGCATAGTAAATCCTTCTATATCATCATAGAAACTACACTGTGATTTTGCATCATCACTAATTTGAAAAATCATAAACTGCATCATCGGCAACCAACGATAAATGTCTGTAGCCCACGCTGTATCTTTTTCCAGCTGACGCTTGCGTTGTTCGTCAGCATAAGTCCAAGAATAAATTTCGTTATCTAAAAACTTGCCGCTCATAAGAGCATGTAACGGAGTACCACTCACTTCTAGTATACGGTCATATGAAATACTAGCTAATGTTTTTTGTGCTTTTTCAGTTTGTATACCGTAATGTTGTTCGTCAATAATGATTATGTCAAAGTGATAATTGTTAATGTTTGCCCACTTTATTTTACTCATATCATTTAAGTCTTGGAAACTAGCAAACAACACTTCGCACTTTGCATCTCCTAGCGTAACGAGAGTATCTCTATCAAATGACTTTGCATACGAATATTTCCATCCATCAAAATCTACATGATTAGCAAGGTCTTCAGCCCATCCTGATTCTACTGCTGGTTTATATGTAAGCACGAGTATTTTAAAATTCTTGTTATAATGCTCTTGGAGTGACTTTGCAATTTGATAAGAAACAAATGTTTTACCAAACCGCATTTTTGCGTTAATTAGAAATTGTGTACCTAAATTAGTATAATGATGTACGGCCATATCCGTACATTCTTGCTGTTCTTCTCGCATTTTGTGAGAATCGGGACGCGCAACTCCGTGTTGCTTTTGATTAAGCTGGGACTTTACTTCTGTTACAACACCTTGCACTGTGTCTGCAAAGAACCATTCCGACGAGTCTTTAACGTCAACCTCTTGATCCCCAGCAAACCACATGCCTTTGTGTTTCATATTTTTATGAAGAATAGTTTGCTCTAGTGTACGAAGATTTGATAGGCTTACACCTTTACTACCTGTTTCGCAAATATTCGAAACATCAAATACTTCTAAAATAATCGCAGGGTCGTCGCTAGAGATAGCAGTTGATTGTTCAGCAATACGAATTTTAGCAGTATCATATGCAGATGCAGCCATACGCCTGGCTGAACCGACCTTTACTCGCCCAACAGGTGTTCGAAGAGCAGTAGTATAGGTGTAAATTACACAATAAAATTGGTGTGTTAACATAGTGTGCCTCTTTAATAAAACTAGTGTTACTTAATTAATTTATAATACTATTATAGCATTAAAAATAGAGTATGTCAACCTTTTTGATTAAACACCCACAAGGCTACTGTCCGTATTGTATCGGCAGTATCGCAGGTTATCATAAATAATTGCATGATATATTATTATATACTGGTAGATCCAGACAAGTCCAACCATACAAAGCTCGGTATCACTAAAGATCCGCGACAGAGAATACTTGCGTATCGTACTGCTGCACCTAACTGTTATTATTTAGAAACATATAAACTTCCTCACAAACGGCACGAGCGAAAAATATTAGAGTTGCTAAAAGAAGTTGCTAGAGTACAGAGTGAGTATGTTCATTGTAACCCTAGCATTGTACGCAACATTGTTGAGTGCTACTTTGAAGACAACAATATTGCATACGGTTAACCTGCGCAAAGTACTTCGGTCTTAATTGCATACTCGTATAGTTCTTTAGATGCCAGTAACTTCATCTTACTTTCGCACATAATATCTGAATACTCTAAAAAGCTAAGTGCCCAGTCATTTGCAGCATTATTCGGATACCAATCACTATGCGCTCGCATTTTACCTTTCTTGTATCCTAGTTCTAATAGTTTAGACCAGTCAGGCTTTTCGTCTGCAGGAATGTGTCCTACCCATTCTTCTCTGCTATAGCTATAATGTATTGCAGGACGCACGCCTCTCCAGCTATCAATTACACGCTTAAATCTATCGTCTGTAGGCAACATGTATTCACCTGCTTCTCTACAGTAGTGATGATGTATATCTAGAACAAGAGCACAATGATTTACAAGTTCAAGACTTGACTCGATGCCCCAACAGTTTTCGTCGTTTTCGATTGTGATACAGTTTCTTGCTTCAGGAGTAAGGAGTTTGAGAGCAGCTTTGATACCATCTGGACCTTGGCGACCGCTGATGTGTACGTTGATCTTGAAGTCTTGGAACGACTTGCCGTATCCCATCCAGCGTACCATGTCTGTATGATACTCAAACTCCTCTATACTACGCTCAACAATACCTGGATCAGTACTAGCAAGTACAGTAAACTGGCCAGGATGCATAGACAAACGTACATCAAGCCTACGAGCAGTCTCGCCCACCTTGGCAAACTCTCTTTCACAATAGGCCCTAAC
>Ga0222708_1000404_pt1 | contig 11403 bp, 12 predicted proteins | sample AntAcemetage1576_FD_179806 | JGI IMG/M metagenome (GOLD analysis project Ga0222708, IMG submission 179806) | Saline water microbial communities from Ace Lake, Antarctica - #1576 | ecosystem: Environmental > Aquatic > Non-marine Saline and Alkaline > Saline | place: Antarctica: Ace Lake... | reverse complement strand
AGTAGCTCCTGTGGTAGAAGAAACTCCTGTGGTAGAAGAAACTCCTGCAGTGGGGAGTTGGTTATATACGTTAACTTTTGGTTGGATTGGCACTCCACCTACTACTATTGAGTTAGCAGCAGAGGAAGAGTCTGCTAGTGGTGATAGTGAACCAGTAGCTACTGGTGGAGCTTTTGATTTTACAGAAGCTGAACTATCAGCTGAAGAGGATTATCATGAGAACCATCCGAATACCAGGAATGGTAAAAAAACTAAAAAAAATTTAAGAGAGGAAGATAAGTTCAAAGGAAAATCAAAGGCTGAGGAACTGCAGTATGAAATAGTAAATGCCGCTGAAGAACAAGAACAAGAGCAAGAGCAAGAGCAAGACGCTACAGCAGAACAGCATAATTGGGCAGAATCAGCAGAGTTCTTTAACATTGGTGAAACGCAGGAAGCTAATACAGGAGAAGAGGAATCTGATGGCTTGGTAGGTCCAGATGTAGACGAGTGGACTGCTGATGGTGCAACAGATAGTCTTCCTATTATAGAAGGTACTTCTGATGTTGAGATGGAAGAAGAGGTTGATAGTGAAGAAGTAGCTAAGGGTGGAGCTTTTGATTTTACAGAAGCTGAACTATCAGCTGAAGAGGATTATCATAATAACACTCCGAATACCAGACATGGTGAAACGCAGGAAGCTAATACAGGAGAAGAGGAATCTGATGGCTGGGTAGGTCCAGATGCAGACGAGTGGACTGCTGATGGTGCAACAGATGGTCTTCCTATTGCAGCAGGTACTTCTGATGTTGAGATGGAAGAAGAGGCTGCTAGTGGTGATAGTGAAGAAGTTCATACTACTGGTGGAGCTTTTGATTTTACAGAAGCTGAACTATCAGCTGAAGAGAATTATCATAATGACCAGCCGCATGCCAGACATGGTAAAAAATCTAAAAAAGATTTAAGAAAGGAAGATAAGTTAAAAGAAAAATCAAAGGCTGAGGAACTGCAGTATGCAATAGCAAATGAAGCTGAGGAGGAAGAGGAAGACTCTGCAGCAGAACAGCAGAATTGGGCAGCAGCAGCAGCGTTCTTTAACGTTGATGAAACACAGGAAGTAAATGCAACTCTCTTTAACATTGAAGGAGAGGTTGATCCTGGTGCAGCAATGGAGATATTGTTCGGTGGTACTCCCCATTTGTTAATGGGTACTATCTAGCTCTTGGTGGTGGCAGTGATTTTGGTGCTTCATAAGAAATATCGGTTGGTATAAGTTATGTGGTGGGAGATTATATGGAAGAGCCGAAACTTAATGAAGAAGTTGTTTTTTCAGACCTTAATGAACTGAGTATGGCTATGGATTCTGCTGAGTGGTTAGAGGTCCATGGAGTTTATCAAGCGCCTGCCAATCATACAGATTTTTTGTATGGAGCAGCTATGAATTCACTACCTGAACATATAACAGGTCCAAATCTTTTGCGTATGTTGATGTCTGTAACAGAGGAAGCAGTAACGGAAGAAGCGGAACAAGTGCCAGTAGAGTTAGTTGAAGTAGAGTTAGCAGAAGAAGTGGCTGAGTAGGTGGGGTGTTATCACCAGAAATTTTTTTGTATGCGGAACTGGTATTTAATCAGTTGCTACTACAAGGACATAATGTGTTTGAAGTATTGAAGTAATATACGCTCTTTCTGATTTTCCTGGTTCAGGCATTCATATATCGCATGATAGAAGTAGTAGTGGCCTCTTACACCTATTTTTTAATTAGGTGATTTTAGAATTAGAGAGTTTTTGTGATTTGTAGGATCAGTATAGGTGAATATATAGTAGTAAGATGGTGCTGCTGAATATTGACTCCATTAGGGCATTATATAAGCCAATATAGCAGGATAGGTGGTTTTAATATGTTGGTCCTCTTAGTATTAATATTACAACTCATATCTTAATTTGTTAATTTTTTTATCATATTCTTGATTTTATGAATATCAAGCATTGTTGTTTGATGATAAAATGAAAGTGTAGAAAGGTAAGGAAATAGGGGGCTTTAAGATACAAACTTAAACAATATAAAAAGGAAGTTTTGAAATTTGAGGAGAATTCTTTAACTTAATATCGAGGTCATCATGGATGTTTCTGTTAGCGGTTTTCCTTTTTCTTTTTATGTCATTCACGGAGTTAACCTAGATGTGCTATATTCTGTAATTAATCAGCAGATTCCTCCGCAACCTACTGCGTATTTTTATGATTCTGATAAGGATATTGAAGGATTTCTCAATGATGATGATTTGCATGAGGATGAAGGAATAGGAGGTATTTATAGAATATTTTATGTTTTGGATCTTGATGCCTCTGCTTAGAAGAAATGCAAAAATTACATAAAATGTAATGTTAAGAGCAAAGCAAAAAATGTAAAAAATATATAGCAACAGCTGTTGAATGGGGCTAAAGGATTTTCAATTTTATATCAGGTGTAATATTGATTTTTTTCTAAAGTTAGTACTTCATGCAACTTTATAAACCATATCTAAAATGTCATAAAAATTTTTTATTTATTTATTTTTATTTTAATTTATCTTAGTACAAATTATTTATATTTACGAAACCGTAATATATTAAGATGTTATAGTTATAATTTTTATTATTAAGAGGTAATATTATGTCGAAACAAGTCGATAATGAATGGAGATCAGAAAGTGATCTTAGTTGTGAAGAGGGAGGTAACAGCGCTTCAGAAGAAGAGGTTGCAGACATGGGGGATCAGGATGATCTTTTTGGGAGTGATTATTTTTCTGTTAATGAGATTAATGCTCAATTAGCTCAGGGAGACACTTCTATGCATATATTCTATAATCCAGATACTGCAAAAAAATGTAGTTTATGGGATATTGTCGAAGCTTATGATTATAATGAAATAGATCCGGGAACACTATTTTATAATCAAAATGAGTGTGCTTATGCTACAGCAGAAGATATTGTGGTGCAGCATTTAACATATAGTAAATGGATGACAGGAGTTTTTTCATCACCAGAAGTAGCTGGGCATATGGAATAGGTTTAGTGAGAACCAGTATTCAGTAAAAAAAGCCGAAGTGGTTGAGTACTTCGGCTTTTTCGTAAGTTCTGTAGTTATTTATAATTAGAAATTATAAATTACACCAGCCATTACTTCATGAGCTTTTGAATTCATTTTTATTTTCTCATTAGAAGCATTTGTTCCTTCAAAGTTTCCTAAGTGTGAGAACTTATAAGAAACATCAAGGTCAACATTCTTTGCTACGTTGATTTTTGAACCAAGACCAGTATTCCAAGCAAATGATGTGCTTGGCTTACTTGTAAATCCAGTTGGTAGGTGACTTAATTTGTTTTTAGAAGCACCAATACCTGCTGTCACGTAAGGAGTAAAGATAGAGTCATTCTTGAAGTCGTAGTAACCATTCAAGAATATAGCTTTATTTTTTACTGTTACGTTGGTTAGATCTTTGTCTGAAGCTGTTCTTGATTGAAAGTTAATGTCACTTCTTAGGTTGTCATTAAACTTGTAACCAACACCTAAATTGTAAACAGGTTTAGCTTTCATTGTAGTTTTATCTGTAGAAGTAACTTTCTCTGAAAGTTTCATCTTAGAAGCACCAAGATCACCTCTTACGTACAAACCACTGTCGCTAGCGAAAGCAGATGCAGAAAGAGCTATCAATGATGCACATACTAGTACTTTTTTCATTATAGTTTCCTATATATTAATTAAACAAAACACACATTATTAAAATTAATTAATAATCATAGAGTGTATTTCTACTTGGAGTGGGTTATTAAGTCAAGTTCTATTGCTATAGATGTTATAAAGATATTACTGTTCGTTAACCATCAGCAGGAAACTAGTTTTTGTGTGTTATTTTCAGCAAATATACGCTAATTTGTTGCAATACAAGGGATGTAGGGTAGATGTGCTATCTTTATTATATCAAGTATATGTTGCAAAAATCACACAAAAAAGTGTATATTATTTTTTAGATAATTTGTCTTTTAGAAGGTGATTAACAGATTGTGGGTTAACTTTTCCTTCAGATTTCTTCATCACCTGGCCTACAAAAAAACCAAATAATTTATCTTTACCACTTTGGTATTCTTCTAGTTTGTCTTGGTTTTCTGAGACCACTTCATCTATTAATTTTTCTATCTCACCTGTATCCACAATTTGCTTGAGTCCTTTTTCTTCAACAATGCTAGAGGCTTGTTTTCCGGTTTCAAACATTAAATCAAATACTTCTTTGGCTATTTTACCAGAAATTGTATTATTTTCTATTAAGCTTATTAACTCAATTAGCTTATCTGGTGTGATTGCAGAGTCTTTAAGGTGCACAGATGCTTTCTTTAACCTTGCAAACAACTCTACGCTTATCCAGTTTGATGCTAGTTTTGGGTTGCTACCAGATTTAATAACAGACTCAAAATAGTCAGCAACGTCTTTGTCGCTAGCTAAAACACTAGCTTCATAAGCACTAAGTCCAAAATCTTTCATGTAACGTGTTTTCTTTTGTTCCGGTAGCTCTGGCAAAGTTGCCCTTATTTTATTTATATAATCTTCAGTTATTTTTACTGGCAGTAAGTCTGGATCTGGGAAATAACGATAATCTTGTGCGTCTTCTTTAGATCTCATAGTTCTAGTTTCGCCAGTATCTGCATTAAATAATCTTGTTTCTTGGCTTATTGAGCCACCATCTTCTATAATTGCTATTTGTCTTTCTATCTCGTGATCAATAGCTCTTGTAACATTTTTGATAGAGTTTAAGTTTTTGATTTCGCACCTTGTGCCAAGTGTGGCACCTAGTTTTCTTACAGAGATGTTTGCATCACATCTCATTGATCCTTGTTCCATATTACCATCGCATGTACCAAGATAACGCAGAATACTGCGTAGTTTTTTAAGAAATTCTGCTGCTTCAAATGCTGATCTTATATCTGGGTCTGTTACGATCTCCATAAGTGCTATTCCACATCTATTGAGATCTATATAGCTTTCAGTAGGGCTTTGGTCATGGATACTCTTTCCAGCATCTTGTTCCAAGTGGATTCGAGTTACATTGATTCTTTTTGGCTCTTTCTGTTTTGTTTCTATATCTATGTAACCACCTTCAACTATTGGATGGTAGAATTGAGATATTTGATAACCTTGGGGCAGATCTGCATAGAAGTAGTTCTTTCTATCAAATATAGAAACTTTACTAATGTTACCGTTGATTCCAAGACCTGTTTTGACAGCTTGCTCTATGCAATACTCGTTTAGCACTGGTAGCATTCCAGGCATAGCAGCGTCTATTAGGGAGACATGGCTATTTGGTGAGCCGCCATATTCTGCTGAAGCACCAGAAAATAGTTTGCTCTTAGAGGTAACTTGAGCATGAATCTCTAACCCAATTACCACTTCCCATTTACCGGTTTTGCCTTCTACTAAATTCATATTTAAAACCCCTTGGGAGATTCTTTAAAATTAAGACATTTTTCTAAATTTATAGCAGTTCTGAATACTGTTTCTTCATCAAAGCGCTTTCCTACAATTTGTATTCCTATAGGCAGGCCTTTTTCATTTAATCTACCAGGTATAGATATTGCAGGTAGGCCAGCCATACTTGCAGGTATGGTATATAAGTCGTTTAAATATAGTGCCACAGGGTCCATTTTCTCTTTATTCTGTATAGAAAATGCAGGAGTAGGAGCTGTTGGCGTGATAATAGCATCTATGTTTTTGAACGTTTCATCAAAATCAGATACTAGCAATCTTCTTACTTTCTGTGCTTTCAAGAAGTAATCATCATAAGACCCAGATGAAAGAACATATGTTCCTATCATTATTCTTCTTTCAACTTCCTGCCCAAATCCTTTTGTCCTAGTTGCTGTGTACATTTCATCCAATGTCATGCCTGGTTCGTACTCTCTCGGTCCAAACCTTACTCCATCAAAGCGTGATAGGTTTGATGATGCCTCTGCTGGTGCGATAACATAATATGCGCCAATTCCATATTTAGTATGTGGTAGGCTGATTTCTTTTATAATCGCTCCTTCTTTTTTTAGCATTTCCACTGAGTCTTCCCAAAGTTTTTCTATCTCTGGATCCAGTCCTTCGCTATGATATTCTTTTGGTATACCAATTCTTAATCCTTTGATGCTCTTTTTCATTGCTCCGGATAAATCTGGGAGTTTCATATTTACAGAAGTTGAATCTTTTGGATCGTAACCCATAGTTACATTAGACAATATAGCTGAGTCTTCAACTGATCTCGCAAAAACTCCTGCTTGATCAAGTGAGCTAGCAAATGCAATGATTCCATATCTTGAGCATCTGCCGTATGAAGGCTTGAATCCAACTATTCCACAAAATGCTGCGGGTTGCCTTACTGATCCTCCAGTATCTGTTCCTGTAGCCCCCATTGCTATTTTTGCAGCAACAGCAGCAGCTGAAGCACCTGAAGATCCACCGGGTGAGAAATTCTCATTGCTATCGTTTTCTTTCCATGGATTTATACTTGGGCCAAAGGAGCTATATGTGTTAGCTGAGCCCATTGCAAATTCATCCATATTTGATTTTCCTAACATCACTGCACCTTCTTGAAAAAGTTTTGCAGTTACAGTGGATTCATATTGTGGTACGAAGTTACTCAGAATTTTGGATGCATTCGTTGTTCTAATTCCTTCTGTGCAGAATGCATCTTTGATGGCTAGAGGGATTCCTTCTAAGTCTCCTGCAGCACCGGTTGCATATTTCTTATCTGATTCGTCAGCCTTTTGTTTTGCTAGATCTAGTGTTTCTGTGATGAATATGTTTAAATCTTTATGTTTCTCTAGAGCGGTAATATGAGATTTTAGAAGTTCTGCACAAGAGAAGCTCTTCTTTTTAAGTCCCGATATTGCTTCTGAAATTTTTAGGGCGTTTAAATCTGTCATATTAGTCTATTACTTTGGGTACTAGAAAATAACCAAATTTTTCCTTGGGTGCATTTTTAAATATTTTATCAGTACAATTACCATCCGTTACTTCATCCTTTCTTGTAGGAGTATTGTGCTCATTGACGTTAGTCATTGGCGCAATATTATCCGTATTTGCAGATTTTAGAGTGTCAACAACAGCAATGATTTTTGAGAGCTCTTGAGTATAAAGCTCTATTTTATCATCATCTATTTTGAGTCTAGCTAGTTTAGCAGTTTTTAATACGGTTTCTTTGTCTATAGACATAATTTTATGGCTGTTACTATGGTGAGCAAATTAGGATGTTTTTAATAAAAGTGCAAGAGTTTTTCCTTGTTTATATAATTTTTGATTGTATCATGTGTTCCTAAAAAACATAAAAATATGCTCCAGGTACAAAATTTAATTTATAAGGTTCCCAAGGTAGTATGGGTGTGTTTAATCAGCACTTTAGCTATTACTTTTGTGCAGGCCTCTTTCTCTTACTTTTTTGAGTATGAGTCTATCAAGATATATACGAAGTTTTATAGGTTTATAGGAGTTATTTTTTTTATAAACCTTATGGTTAGCTCGATTATATTCTGTGTGGGTAAAAAGATTTATTTGTCAATCGTTACTCAGGTTATTTTCTTTATTGGAATGTTTGCTGTTTTTCTAATCAAGAACTATTATTACTCAGTTTATTTTTCGTGTATTTACGATCTAATGAATTTTACATGGATTGGTATTGGCATTATTCTTATTCTACTAATCACCATTATTCTGATAATGTTTAACTTTAAAAAAAATGGTTACTTTTTTATTTTTTTTACTCTTCTTACGTTTTTTTTGCTGTTAAATTCATTAGGAAAAAAACTCCTGAAGTAGGTAGGAGTGTACATGATTGAGGATACTGACTCTATAGCCATTTATGGGGAACATGGTGGGTATCTAGGGCAATTTTATTTTTCTTTTTATGATTTTTTTTCTTCGAAAGATAAAAATTTATTTTTAAAGAGATTAGAGTTAGCGCACGATAAAAATAAAATTCTTTTTATACATTTAGCCAAAACAGCTGGCTCAAGTATAATAAACCATTTTGGTGAATATTATTATTCATACCATCCTCCTTCATTATATTCTAAATTGGCAGTTGAAAGGAATACTTTCATTCGAAGTCACGTAAAGAGATCTTCTTTAGAAGACTTTAATTTGTCTGATGCGAGTAAAATTACTTTCTTCAGGAATCCAAAAGATAGAATTATTTCGCTATATTATTACTCAAGATATAATAATATGCACGAATTTCCAGATAGTTTGGATTTGTTAGGGTATTTAAAATCTAGGAATGGGTTTGTTGGTGAGGGTAATTTTGATTTCTATATTGACAACATATACACTAGGTACTTTACCTCTAGGAATATAAAAACTGGAGATGAAATACGTAAAAGCGATGTTGATGAAGCTCTTAAATATATAAAAACTCTTGATTTTATAGGAATTACAGAAAATTTTGATGAAGATTTAGATAGATTGTCAGATTATTACTATATGCCCAAGCCTCAGAAGAAAATTATAGCTAATAGTTTTAAACAAAATAATATTGTTTATGAAAAGAGAACGAAGAAAAAAATGGAGAGAGAGGCAATCGCTCCAGAAATAGAAAGAGAATTAGATCGTCTAACTAAATATGACTACATTATTTACAACGCTGCCAAGAAGATTCGGGATGAGCAGGTGAAGAAGTGGAAGGCTGGTGAGATGAAAAGAGCGATGGGAGACTAAAATAATCCTGCAAACCACTATTGACCATGGTTAAAAAATCTCTAATATAAATCACATACGTATTTTTATTATTTCGTTGGATGGACGGGTTTGAACTGAATAAAATTGCTGCTTCTATTTTGATTGCTGGGATAGTGATCATGGTGGTGAGTAATGTTGCTGATATTTTATATCAACCTGATAAGAAATTTGAGCGTGGTTATAAAGTTGAGGCTCAGGAAGAGATAACGACGCATGGCCCAGATAAGAAAGAAGAGCCAATAGATGTTGCAGCTTTCATGGCTAAAGCGGATGCTGTGCGTGGTAAATCTGAGACGAAAAAATGCGTTATCTGTCACACTTTTACAAATGGAGGCAAGAACAAGGTTGGGCCTAATTTATGGGGGGTAGTTGGGGCTAATAAGGCTCATAGAGATGATTTTTCCTATTCAAAGGCTTTATCTATAAAAGGAGGGATATGGACTAAAGAAGATCTATTCCATTTTGTAAATGGTCCAAGAAAATTTCTCCCAGGTACTAAAATGGCATTTGCTGGCTACAAAAAACCACAGGATGCAGCTGATATAGTAGCGTATTTGGAATCTCTAAAATAAGGAATATTATATGAAAATCGCTACCTGGAATGTGAATTCTATTAGGAGTAGGAAGGAATTAACTCTCAAATGGCTAAAAGATAATAAGCCTGATGTGCTTTTACTGCAAGAAACAAAGTGTTTAGATGAGGCATTTCCAAAGGAAGAATTTGAAGATTTGGGATATAATATAGCGATATTCGGACAAAAAACATTTAATGGAGTGGCAATATTAAGCCTCCATCCTATTGAGGATGTTGTTAGAGGGTTTGCAGGGAATCCTTTAGAAGAACACGCTAGATATATAGAAGCTGTGATATGTCTGCCTGGTTTTGCTATCAGAGTAGCTTCTGTTTATGTGCCGAATGGTGAAAGTTTGGATTCTGATAAATACCAAAAGAAATTAAAATTCTTTGATATGATTAATGAGCATTTTAAAAACCTATTAAAACAAGAAGAGATCTTGGTAATAGGAGGCGACTTCAATGTTGCACCTGAAGAAATTGATACTTATTCGGTTGATGCCACTAAAGATACAGTGTTATTTAACCTCGAAATAAGGAATAAATTGAGAAGCATGATAAACTTAGGGTTGTATGATGCCTTCAGGTTAAAATATCCTAATGAGTCCCAGTTTAGCTGGTGGGACTACAGAGGAGGGGCATGGCATAAGAATAAAGGCTTGAGGATAGACCACTTACTGATATCTCCAGAAGCAGCTGATATCTTGGGTGATGTGGAGATAGATAGCTCTATGCGTGCTAAGGATTCTCCGTCGGATCACGTCCCTGTAACAGGACTATTTCATAAGCAATAAACTCGCTCATTTACCATTGTAGCTCTCCCTTCTTTGAATATTTTTTATCTAACTCGCACCTAAAGGTTAAAAAGCATTAATCTTTATTGACATCTGTGGTTGTGATAATGTATAAGGTATATATGTTAATATATATTAACGAAGCTTTTATATAATAAGTTATTTAGGTAAAGATATGATGAATGCAGATATGCGATCTGGATCAGATGTACTTGGTTGGCAAAGATCAGTATTTTCTTCAGTATTACCTTTTCTTGGTTATACACTTCTTACTATTTTTGGTCTTACACTTCTTAATACTGTTCTTTTAGAAGAAGAGAAAGAAGCTAAAGTCTCTGCATCAGAAGAGAAAGAATCTAAGGATTCTGCATCAGAAGAAGATTTTGAAGAAATTGCTGAGAAAGCATATGCAAGTATTATTAAATCGTTGCCAGGTAGCTCGAATGGTTTTAATAAAATGGATAGATCTAAGCAGAGCAAAGTTCTACAGAAGTTGGCTAAGGATTTAAAGTGCGCTCAAGGTCATGACACTTTTCAAGACCTAAAGGATGCCTTTGAATCAACTTCTCATGAAAATGAGATTAGTAGTAAATGGACTTTATTTTCTAAGTTTGAAGCTGAATATGGAAAAGTTGTTTGTCCACATGACGAGCTTTAATATTTAAGTATACAGAGAAAATAAAAGGAGGTCGGTGTTTCACCGGCCTTTTTTTATGCTTATATTTTGTATTTGTGAGAAATAAATTTTTCTAGCCAGTATTATAAAAGCTTCCTTTAAATATTTTTTATATAACTACACTCAAAAGTTAAAAAGCGTTAATACTTATTGACACCTATGGTTGTATAGTGTATAAAGTGTATATTAATAAATATTAACGAAATTTTTATATAAAAGTTATTTATAATTTTATATCGTGGGGTAAATATATGACACATGAAACACTATCTGGATCAAAGCCTTCAGTATTTTCAGTATTACCTTTTTTTGGTGTGACACTTCTCACTGGTTTGTTTGTTGTTTCACAATACTCTAATTCTGTTCCTATTAATATTTTAGAAGCTGAAGAAAAAGCAGCAGAGAAAGCAGCAGCAGAGAAAGCAGCAGCAGAGAAAGCAGCGGCAGATGCTGAAACAGCAAGACTAGCTAAAGAAGCTGAAGAAAAAGCAGCAGCAGAGAAGGAGGAGGTTACATCAGAAGATTTTGAAGCAATTGCTGAGAAAGCATATGCAAGTATTATTAAATCGTTGCCAGGTAGCCCGAATGGTTTTAATAAAATGGATAGATCTAAGCAGATCAAAATTCTACAGAATTT
>Ga0222708_1000401_pt1 | contig 11456 bp, 15 predicted proteins | sample AntAcemetage1576_FD_179806 | JGI IMG/M metagenome (GOLD analysis project Ga0222708, IMG submission 179806) | Saline water microbial communities from Ace Lake, Antarctica - #1576 | ecosystem: Environmental > Aquatic > Non-marine Saline and Alkaline > Saline | place: Antarctica: Ace Lake... | reverse complement strand
ACTATAAATTAGTTGAAGCCTTCCCAGTAAAAGAGGATGTAACACAGTACTTATCTGATGATAAATTAGCTAAATCACCAAAGAAACAAAGTTAATTTTCTATTACTTTAATTACACTATCTTTATGGTAATCGCAATTATTAGGATATGATGGACATGATACCGAGTTTTTCACTTCTAATTTATGTCCATTACTGCATTCACATCTAGTAGTTGAAATATTAGTATCATGATAATGAAAATTACCCTTTTCATCATTAGAAGATATATTTCCCATTAGTGTTTTTATAGTGTACCCAACTAGTATTGTTGAATTTAAACTCATTTCTTTGCATTTAGGACAAATCATAATTTATTTTACTTTTAGTAAGTCTTTATTTATATTAATAAAATATTCTATAAACTCATTAATTGAATTAATTATTGCCACTTCAATACCTTCACCTAGACCATTTGATATAGTAATTGCACATTCATTATCGTATAATGCATATCCTATCATACATTGATATTCAATTAAGTCTCTTCTATGTGTAATAGAAGATTGAATTAATATATCTAAATCATATTTACTTTTTAATATATCAAAAATATAGTTTATTTGACCTAAACGATCTAATTTTTGATATATGTTTTCAGTAAAAATTTTTATATTTTTAGCACCTTCTAGATTAATTGATTCACTCATATTATGCTAATTTTGCGTTTTTAGGATGTACCAAATCTCTTAAAAATATATTCTTAATACCACCGATTTTTTCAACCCAATCATCATATGTTAATCCTTCTATATCTGTTTCAATTGGTTCACAAAGAGTTATACTACCATCCATATGAAAATTACCTATAGGCATCATAATATTAGTAGCATCCCAATCAGGATATTTTTTATGATTCCATACACGTTCATCGGCAAGAAAACAAATAGCAGTTAATGCATTATTTAAGTCTGGTTCATTGAATGTAGAATATTCTACTTCTTTACCTGTGAAATTTTGAACTATTTTATTTAGTGAGCCTATAGGTATTGATTCATCTTCAATTATATTAATTTTATTATTAGTAGTTCCACCATTAAGAATTATCCATGTTTCATGATTTTCAATAAAGTCCCAAATAATTCCATTTGGATTATATCTACCATGTTGTAATGCATATCTTAATGCAGCATGTCCAGCTTGTATACTTTTTTGAATCTCTGAAATATTATAAGGTACAAAAAAATACATTCTATATTCTAATTTCTCTTCCATTTTAAATATCTTCTATTTTAATTTGATTTATAAATTTAAGGTCACTATTTAAATAAGCATAAAATGATTGTAACTCATCTTTCTTGAATTGTTCATTTAAGATTGTCGTGTTAAATGGTCTTTTTTCAGATTCAGGGTGAATAGATGTTTTACTTTCATGTATTGAAGATAATATTCCAGCACCATATATATCATATATATTTGTATTACGTCTTACTAGACCAAATTCTATTGTATACCAATAAAGTCTAGAAATTTTACGTTGTCTATCTTTATCATCAGATTCAAATATTTGTTTTGCATGATTACCAATTCTTTCTAAAAATTTAGTATATAGTGGATTTGTTAAAAATGGAACATGACCAAATAAATCATGAAACATATCAGGTTCTTCAATATAATCAAGACTATCTTTACTCCTAAGCCAAGTAGTAACTGGAAATGTTTTTTCTCTCAAACACTGAAAAAATAATTCATCATCAACAATACCCTTTACTGCTCTAATTTTCCATCCACTTGTTTTTAGTAAAACTTTATTTATATCACTAAATTTAGGAATATTTTCGCCACTTAATTGTAACTCCCTCATTCCATCATAAAATAATCTAGAAGCTACCATTGTTTCTTTTAAATAATCCCACTGATTATTATATAGTTTTTTCCATACTAATTCATCATCTTTAGTATATTTATTCATATACTGCTTAGTAAATACTGAATTATCCATCTTTTATTTTGTTTTTCTTAATACGTTCTAATTGTTTCACTATTATTTCATGTTCATCTACAGTGTTAAGTTTTAACTCATCAGCATAGTCAATATATATATCAATAACATATATCATGAAGTCTTTATCCTTCCTAGATAAATAAGTTGCTTTTTTAATTACAAAGATTAATGCAATTACTAAAAGCAATACTATTACTAAGAGAATAAAGACTACTATCCATAATATCGTTTCATTCATCATTAAAATTTTAACTCTACTACGTTAATAGTGGAGCTTTAATTGATTTATCAGGAGCATAATTTCTTAACTCAAAGTCGTTTAAGCTAAATTCATCGATACTTTTAATTTGTCTCTTGATTTTAACACTTGAACTACAATAAGTGAAAAGAGATTCACGTTCACTATCATAACCATTATCGCTATGAAATCGATTATCATATCTTTCTAACCATACTTTAGCTGCATCTAAGTGCTTTTCATATAGATGACAATCAATCGCATTACAAACAACTTCACTTGGTATCATATTAACTACTTTAGAGACCATTTGAAGTAATAACGCATAAGATGGAGTGTTGTATGGTTGTCCTAAAAAGAAGTCATTAGAACGGATGTTATAGTATACAGAGAGCTTTCTAGTTGGTATGTTCATTTTATCTGCAACTTCGTGTATTTGTTCATCGGTTTGATAGACATCTTTAGTTACACCATTTAGAATATTTTTTCTTTCTTCAGTTGTTAATGGTGTAGTATAAAACTGAAAATAATTATGACAACTAGGTAATGCTACATTTCTAGATTCTAAATCAGTAGGATTATGTCCTGTAACTATCATTCTTCTATCATCTGGATTAGTTTTTAATGTTTCAATACATGATAACAATTGATCACTTGCTCCATTGAAACTTCTCCATTGAAAACCATATATTCTACCCATATCACCATATTTGTATGATGTATTAATCCAAGCATACTTGGATTCTAAATATTCAGTTCCATTTTCATTTTTCTTTACATATTTATCTATAATTCTTTCACCTAATTTAACTTTTTCAATAAACTCTTCTTTAGTCAATTCGAAATAATTATTAAATTCAAGTTTAAATTGTTTTGACTTATAGGATATATAATTATCAAATCTGAAAGGTGAAAACTTTTCTTTATAAAATCTATATGCATCATCATTCCAGATATTACATCCATTATCTACTAAGTATTTAATGTTTGTTTCTCCATTAATAAACCAAAGTAATTCAGTTGCAATATTCTTAAATGAAACCTTCTTTATTTCCATAAGAGGAAACTCTTTTTCTATATTAACTCTTATTGTTTCCACAAATCTACTTCTTACATTACCAACTCTACTTGGTGTTTGTTTTTGTGGTTCAAAGATTAACTTCCGTAATATTTCAGCATATTGCTGTTGATATGACTTTCCCATTTTAAACTAATTCTTTTAATTTACTTATTTCTTGTTTAATACGTTTAACATCTTGTTCTGTAAGTTCTGTTTTCATACCACTATCTTTACCTTCAAACTTTTTAGGCTTATTATTTGACTTTAATTGTTCTTCAAGTCTACTTAATACAAGCTTTCTTTTTGTTGTTTTATTCACGTTCATATTTATATTATTTATATTGATAGTTATTTTTTATCTGTTGAGCCAAATCCACCACTACCTCTTTCAGTTGTAGATAATTCTTCTACTTCAACTAATTTTATTGATGGTAATTTCATGAAAATTATTTGACCAATTTTATCATTTATTTCATATACCTTTTGATCTTCTTTTTTAATATGACTTAATATCTTTGTAGTTGAACTTAATTCCTTAGTAATAATTTTATAAAATCTAAATGATACTTCACCAATATATCCACTGTCAATTACTCCTACAGCATTCTTTAACATTAAATCTTTCTTAGTAACACTACTTCTAGGAAATATAAGACCAACATATCCTTTTGGTATATCAAATGAGAGACCAGTACCATATTGAATATATTCAGGTGTTTCTTTCTTAGATATTGCAGTCATGTCATATCCTGCATCCCATTCGTGTGCTCTTTCAGGGATTATAGCATTAGGACTTAATTTCATAAATCCGATTTCTAATTGTCCATCAATATAGTTTTTCAATCTTTCCATTTTAATTTTTATTAATTTCTTTCATTAAATTATTAATCTCACGAATCTTTGATTCTTCATATGTAATATCCTCATTATTTAATATCTCTTCTTGTTTAAGATTTTCTATTCCGAGGTATGAATCTTCAATCATTTTTTGATTATACTTATCAATCTTAACTATTTGAGATAAAGCGAATTTAGCCTGATGTCCATGATCTTGAGTTATTAAATTATTATTATAATTTTCTTCATTACTATAAAATAATAAAGCCTGTTTTAAGAACTCTATTTTATTTATTAGTTCCTCTATTGTGGGTTCTTCTCTTTCCATTCTTTAATAATTTTTTTAGCATCCTCCAATTCAGATTCATAAAGTTTAAATGCTTTACTATATGGAATACTATCATTATTTTTAATTTTACTATTAAAAAATTTACCTTGTGAATCAGATTTTTCAAAATCTTCATAAAGTTTATTTTCTACATTATCATAACGATATGTTTGTCCATACGTAAATGATAAGTATAGTGTATTAGTTTTTGGAAAATAAAATGATCTAAGTATATTACTAGACTCAAATATGGTATCTATAATACCAAGCTTTCCATCTTCTTTATCAATTGTTTCTTTGCGTTGTATAATCATAATTAACAAATATAAGTTAAAATTTTGAATAAGTAAAGTATTTATTAAATATATGGCACTTCCAAAAAAAGCAAAAACTGATATTAATATTAATCCACCTAGAGTTGGATTTGATTATTTAGAATATGGCATGGACAGAATTGAGCAACTTATGCTTGATACTGATGAAAACACAACATATTTACCTAGAACTATATCGTTTGAAAATATAGATCGTACTATGAGAGATTATATTATGAATGATGATTTAAATTTAAATATTGATGGTAAAATAGTGCCTATATTTTATTTAGAAAATGAGAGATGGGGTGAATTTTCAAAGACTTGGAAATTAATGGATGAAGATAAGAACGTTCCAACTCCATACATTACTATGCGTAGAAGTAATAAGGGTAAGGGAACTAGATTAGGTTCTAAATTTAGAGTTGCTCAGAATAAGGCATTTAGATATTTAGATGTACCAATATTAGACGAGGGTCAAGTTATCTATTTACGTTTTAAGATACCTGAACCAACTAATGTGGATATGACATATGATGTGAGATTATTTACTAAATATCGTGAAGACTTAAATAAATTTGATGAACAAATATTTAGGAATTTTGCATCACAACAAGGTTATATATTTATTAAAGGTAATCCAATGCCTGTATATTTGGAAGGAATAGAAGAAGCTAATAGTATTGATAATGTTGATGGTGATCGTTTTTATGTTGGACAATATACTTTATTATGTAAAGCATTTATTCAAGACGAAAAAGAATTTGAAATCACCAAAACATCAAGAAAGCCAAGATTTGGTTATGATTTAAGTAAAGGGTGATATTGCTGTTAATTATAGTAATTCAATATATTTACCATTGTTTGTAAACCCTTGACCTAATGGTGGATTTTGTTTTTCTCTACTTATAGTATCAACTGTATTGGTTATTTTATTTCTATAATTAAGGTTTGGAACTTCTTTAAAGTTAACCTGCAGTTGAGATATAATATCAAAATTACGTTCTGTTTTATTAATGTTAACACTATAAAAAAGTCTACTTGAAGTATTTAGAGTTTCGTTATTAGTTGCTAACATAGGAATAATTCCACCTGTTTTAGAATTAAAGAAATAATATCTAACATATATATCGAATCTATTATCTAGTTTAGAATTAATAAATTGTTGACTTAAAAAAACCTGTGTTAATTCAGTATTTCTAATTAAGCTCGTATTATATATTGTTGATACACCATTACTTATAAATTGATATCCATTAAAATATGAAGCATGTAATAATGTTTGATTATCTAAATCAGTACTATCAAAATATTGCGCAATAAAAAAACTATTTTGTATTGAAGATACATTATTACTAAATTCATTAGTAGTGAATCCCTGTGTTAATAAAGAATTATTATAAGTTTGAAGTGTATAATCATAAAACTGAAAATTATATTCAAAGTTTCTTCTTCTTTTATATATAAATTTCTCACCATCAATAGCCTGATTTACTGCTAATGTAGTTTGGGTGTTAATGTATTTTTGAATCTCTTGTTCTTCACCTGATAGTTCATCTTGTCCAACTAAAGGTATTTTTATTGTTGGGGTTTCACCATTATTAATTATTTTTATTTTTTGAGATATTAACATTTTTTACCTATTTTATTTAAATCTGATGTTGGATTATTCTGTAATAAAGAATTATTATCAAATATAGTGTCACCTAATAACGCAACATTTGTATTTCCTAGAGATTCTAATGACAATACTTGATTTATAAATATATAGTGTCTTTGATTTATAAAAGGATAATTTACACCTTCTTCACTAAGTGGGTCTAAAAAACCCTTGTCTAATAAGTCTCTCCATACAAAATTATTACCACCTAGATCAATTGCATATGTTGGTATAGTTTCTTTTCTTTGATAGTCTGTTGAACTTAAGCTAACTCTTTGTAAATCATCTGATAGAAATCTTAATCTTACAGAAATAAATGGATTATAATTAAAGAATGCAGATGTAAGTGTATTTGTTGCATTATTATATGGTATTACTATAGTGTCATCTTTTTCATTATAAACTGATTGTAAATAGTTTATTGCATTAAATTCTAATACATCACCACTAATTACATCACCTACTTCATATAAAGGAAAGCTACCTACTAAATTAGATGGACTATCATTGCCGTTGCTATCAAATACTCTTGTTCTTACACTCTCAAATACACCATCGCCATTTACACTTGGAATATATTGTGCATATATGAATATTTCTGATAATGGAAAATTAAATCCATCAACTTGATCATTTAAATCTATATCACCAAAGATTGTAAATCCATATTGTTGTTCATTAAATATATTTTTAGCAAACCCTGCTTTTTCAAAATCAAAATCTTTTGATGTTTTAATTACTTCAAATTTTCTGATATATCTATTATTCCCAATTGAATCATAACCAGTTGATATATCACCATTCGATAATCTATATCCACTTGGAGGTATTGGCTTAACTAAATAAAATCTAAATTGAGACTTAATATCTTTTCTCAATAAGTCATCACCTAAAAAAGGTTTAGTAAAAAAGTCTTGAATATTACGATAATCTTTACGTAAATTATTTAAGATAGAAAAAAATTGCAGTTGTCCATGTATTCTATATATATTAATTGTTTGACGTTCTAAATCAAATTGATTTGTAACATCTAGAAAATTATTTATATTATTTTCTTTAATAGATTTATTTGAATAATCTAATGTTAGTTTAACTGAGTTGTCCTCATTAATTGAATTAATGCTTTCAAATTCTGTTAGCTTTATTTTTTTATTAATATCCACACAATTAAATACTATTTATTTTAAATTGTAACCTTTTAGATTATTATTCGTACTATTGATTATACAAGTTAAACAATTTAAAAACTAAAATAAAAAAAATGAAAAATTTTAAACTATTATTCGTGTTAATGTTATCAATCACATTGTTTTCATGTGGTGGAGATGAAGAAGTTAATCCTGTTGACCCAACTCAGACTGAGGCAGAAATCTACTCTGATTTAATTGGAGTTTGGGAAATTGAAGAGATTATATTTGAAGGTGATACTTCCAAGTCCGAAGGTGAATTTTGTGGAAAAACATTTAATGATGGTAAAGGGTTATTTAAAATGACTGTATATGCTGAAGATGGTAATTTATCCTATGAAAGAATAGCACTATGTACTGGTACTAGTGGATATATAGGTAAAATAGAAATTAATGATAATACTATTAGATTTATGTCTTATGATGGAAATGGAGAATTTCGTAAAGGTACTTTTGAATTATCTTCAAATAGGCTTTCAATTACATTTCATAATCGTACTCCTAATCCAAAGCTACTATATATAAAAAAGTAATCAATAGTAATACAACATTAAATAAAAAGGGATAGTTAAAACTATCCCTTTTTTTATGAGAGAACATTTAAATTATTCAAAAAACTAATAATGTCCACGACACCAATACCTTTAAAAAAATATGGGTCATTTGTTGAAGTGTTTGTTGGTATATCAAAATTATTAAAGCCAAATCCAGTATCAGCTAAACTACTATCACTAAATGTATTATTTCTTCTATTTTGATTATCAATCCTAACTGTTGATTGACCAGTAAACATTCTAGTTTCTTTAGTTTGACTACTTGAATCTAAGATATCATTAAACCTGAATCCTCTATTATTTATATTAGTATTTATTTTAATTAAGTCTTCTTTAGTTACCCTTATAAAGTCAAGAGGTATTTTAGTTGGTGATACATAAGAATGATTATTACGTAAACCAGCTCCAATTGGCTCATTATTTGTATTTTCAATCCAAAAATCATCATATAATCCTCCACCTTGATCTGTTTCGACAAAAAACAATAGTGGTGTTAAATATGGTAGTGTACCACCTTTATTATTATCATCTTTTATTACACCCCATTGGTGAAAAAACAAACAAAAGTTTAACCATTCACCTGAGAATATATCAAGTAAACCACTACCTAGATTTCTAACTTGTCCAGTTTTTATCATTCCAGATGAAGTATTTACTGTTACAGCATTTTCTATTTTAGATAAAATTATATTACCTGTTACTTGGTCAGCAAAATCATTTATTGGATTATTATTATTTACATTAGGTACAAAATTATTAAAACTACCAACTACTCTTTCAGTTGCAATAAATTGAGAAACGCTATAAATTTCATTACCTTTAAAAATTTTATGTTTTCCTAAATATTCTTTAGGGTTTCTTTCTTCTTCAGTTGAATTATTAATTGGTTTATATACATTAGAATGAAATGCTTGTGGAATTCTAAATTTCGATCTATAAATTCTTTCACCTGTTGCATTTTCAACTGTAAATGAGTCAACATTTAATTCTTCTAATGTGATTTCACATAACATTAAACCACGAAATTCAGTAAAGACACCATTTACATTATCAAAAGGAACTTCAATATCAACACCAGTTTCACTTGTTATAATTTTTTTTCTGTTACACTGTATTTGATATATGAAATTACCACTAGAATCAGTAGTCTTACTATATAAGCTTTTAGGTAAAACTACTAATTCATTTTGAGGATCAAAATTGTAATTATCTGAATCGACATCAGTAATACTTGGGGGTATATACATTATTGTTTCATTAATCCTTCCAACTCTAAAAGATGTTGGGTTATTTCTTTCAACTAAACTAGGTATTTCGCCTTTAAATTTATAAAGCTCAGGTAATTGTTCAGGGTTTGGTGTATTATCATTAGGAACAAAGTCATTCCAAAATCCATCTCTTGGTGGTGTCATAGAAGTACCAAATATTATAAATGTATTTACTAGTTCTGCTCTAATTCTAAAATCTTGTCTAGTAATACCTATATCAAAATTTTCTTCATCACCACAGAAAGGTATAATATCTACTGAAATTTCTTGTGTTTCAATATTTGGTAAATCAGCTAAGTCGTTTGATGGCTTAATTCTTGTACCATTGTTTATAAATAAGTTTGGAGAAAATCCTAAGTTATTTACAAGTGTTGCTGGTGTCATTGAGAATCTTCCAATATCAGTAATGTCTACTGATAGATGTATTGTTTGTAATCCTGTTGGTGCACCAAATATCATATAATCACCAGATTGATTAGTAACTGTTGTATATTTATAATACTTCTTATATACTTGTAAAAGGGTTGAATTAGTTATAAACTCTTCTTTAGTTGGGAATGATCCAAATGGTTGTGCAGGTGAATATAGACCCGTTTCTCCATCTTGTGTTGCTACTCTAGGAAGTAGATTATATCTTTTTCCATTCTCATTTACATCTCTAGGATTTTTATATGGATATGCTGCAGAAATTTTTGGATTTAAAGCATCTTCATCTGTTAGTGGGATAAACACTGATACTTTAGCATTAGGTATACCTACCCCACCATTTGCTATTACTCTACCAACTAATACTCCATGATTACAATTGAAGTTATTATAATCATTCTTTTGGTCAATTTTTAAAGACAGTATTTGAAACTGATCTACTTCCTGTTCAAGCTTAATCTTAATGTTGTTTGTTTTATTAGGATTTACTTTAGTTTTTATACGATATGATTTATTCATTGAATATATACAGTTTTATATAAATACTAATATACTAAAAAATATAGATTTTGAAAAATTTTCAAGTATTTATAAAAAAATACAAACACATTAGAATAATAACTATCGAAATAATATAACAAAAAATTTAAAAAATGGCTAACGGATTTATATTTACATCACCGGGAATTAAGTTTAAGGAAAGAGACCTCTCTTTCGTAACAAGAAATGTTGGTGTTACGACTCTAGGAGTTGTTGGAGAGACTTTGAAAGGCCCTGCCTTTGAACCAGTTTTCATTCAAGATGCAGGTGCATTTAGAACTAGATTTGGTTTACAAAGTACTGAAACTTTTTCTGACGACACCATAAAATATCAATTACCTTATGTAGCCAATGCTTATTTAGAAGAATCTTCTCAGCTATATGTTACTAGAGTTCTAGGTTTGTCAGGATATGAAGCTGGTACTGCATGGGCTATTACAGCAAGTGCAGGTGTTGATTTATCTACAATCGTAACTGGATCAACTTCATCAGTGCAAACATTTAATGCTACAAATAATACTTATTTAGGTGTTACACTTAATCAAGTAGGTGATGAAGGTGTTTTCTTTACTGGTTTTACTAGAGTAAGTGCTAACTCATTTACAGGTCAAAGAGTTGTTTTTAGTGCAACTACAATTACAAATGGTAATATAACTGGTGATACTGTAACTCAAACAGTTACTGCTAATTCATTAAGTGATTTTGAAGATATGGTTGTTGCTGTTATTCGTTCAAGGGCAACAGTTACTGATGGTGAAAACTTACCATCACAAACTAATTTTGAGACTACTTCTTTAATTATATCAGCAAACGACACTAATAGTGGTGTTGGTAACTTATTTGGTACATTTCAAATAACAGTAAATCAAGGATTATTTGATGTTGATGGTAACTCTATTCAAGAAATATATTCTGTTTCATTAGACCCTAATTCAAGAAACTATATTGGAAATGTATTAGGTACAAAACCTAAAGGAAAAAATAATAAAGTATGGGTTGAAGCAGTTTATCCTAATTTAATTAAGAAAGCGGATGCTGATGGATTATTTTATGGTGTAAAT
>Ga0222708_1000399_pt1 | contig 11492 bp, 11 predicted proteins | sample AntAcemetage1576_FD_179806 | JGI IMG/M metagenome (GOLD analysis project Ga0222708, IMG submission 179806) | Saline water microbial communities from Ace Lake, Antarctica - #1576 | ecosystem: Environmental > Aquatic > Non-marine Saline and Alkaline > Saline | place: Antarctica: Ace Lake... | reverse complement strand
CAAACGTCCTTTCAGAGCGGCAGAAGCGCTTTCAACAGTCGGTCTTGAGATAAATCAGCAACTTGGTATCCTCGGAGCAAATCTGTTCTTCGCTGGAGGAAGCAATCCCACATATGCTGGTTTGGTCGCGACGCTTAACACTTCTACGAACGGCATTGACTACACATCCGTAACAAGTTTCGGCATCAACGGAGCTGGCTTCTTCATAGTGCCGCTTCATACTGTCGGTGCGCTTGGTAACTTCTACAGACTTACTATTTTTGGCGGGCCTGAACCAGTTATTACGCAACCTATTCAGTATGAGTTTAGAAACATGACGGGCGAAGCATCTCGTCAGGATTCTCAAGGAGCTGTCTCTAGTATAGTAGTCGTTCCTGCTACAGCCAATCGTGCTTACGTAACAATGATTGGCGCGGGCAGCGCAGCGTCAGCCGGCGCTGTTGTACAAGGCTTCGTCACTGTCACCGCAGGAAATACTCTATACTATAGAACAGGTGCAGGAGACAGCGAAACATCAACACGCCTTGCACTGACAAGTATTTCCAACATGACGAACTTCGTTGAAGCCGGTGCGGCTACTTCATTTACTGGCGGTATTGCAGCGAGAGCCGGTTCTTTCGGTTTGCCTGCTTACTTTGAGAATGGCATGTCTAGCTCTCCGCCAATCGGCGGACTTCAGAATCTTTCTACTATAATACCGATTGAATTTGCTGGCTATCCCGGCAATGGTGGATACATCTCGGTCTACTTCCAGCAGGTCTTTGTTCCATGAGTTTCAAGAAAGAAGCCACTGAGTTTGTTCTCATTCCCGGCACAACTGAGTTCACTTCTCAAGTAACTTTCCAAGAGTTACCAGAACAAGCTGTCGATCAATCACGCGGCAACGTAACTCCTTCTGTGCTCAACAAGACGAGACTGATTTTCTTGAATCCAGACGTAGTCATAGTGACGAACATTCTTGATGCACAAGAAGGACAAGTAATCTATCTTCTTGGTGATGGCTTCACAACAATAGCAAACAACGCAAACATAAAGACACGTACAGCAGCCAATAGACTTCTAGCAAACGGCTTAGTTTATGTGTTCGTATATATGAATGCACAATGGAGGGAGACAGCATGAAGTTCGAGAATGTTCTCAATAAGATTCTTAAAGAAGAAGGCGGCTTTGTTAATGATCCTGCTGATTCCGGCGGCAAGACGAAAGCCGGTATCACACAGAAGACATACGATGCTTTCCGAAGAAAGAAACATGTTCCAACTCGTTCAGTTGCCTTTGCAAGAAAGGTAGAGATCGCAGAGATCTATGAGAATATCTGGGTGGAGTCAAGAGCAGCCCTTCTGCATCCCGGACTCAATCTCATGCACTTCGACTTCGCGGTGAATGCAGGAAATTTAAAATCGGCAATCACGCTGCAACAGTTAGTTGACGTAACGCAAGATGGAATCATCGGGCCGAAGACACTGGCCGCTGCGGCTTTGCAGCATCCCGAAGAGTTGATCATGCGCTACGCAGACGCACGAAGAGCGTTCTATAATGCTCTTGCTTCTCGGCGTGAGAAAGACAAACGATTTCTTCGCGGTTGGCTTCTTCGCACAAATCGCATAGAGAACGAATCCTTAACGGCGGCAGCAAATGAAACTAAACTTACCTATTCAACAGATACCTGTTCCGGAAGTCAGTCCGCTGAGCGAGTCGAGAATAACAGGGGGAATGAACTCGTTCCCTGATGCTGCTGATATTCCTAACAATCAAGCAGTGTTTCTAAAGAACGCACGTACTCGCGCAGACTATACTTCACGTGCGCCGGGCGTCGCTATGTTTCCTGCAACGCCGCCGGATGTAAAGCCTGTTCTTCTATATACACAATACACTCGCTTCGACGGAACAGTCGTCTACCTTCGCTTCTCTGAAGATCGTGTAGATAAAACGACGGGAGGCTCGTGGACACAAGTTACAGGCACTCTAGATGGCACCGAGACAGATAGAATCCGATTCGTGCAAACTGCCGACGCAACATCCGATTACTTTATCTTTACGAACAACGGCGCGAATGCGATACAAGTATTGAATGCTGCTGTGACAACCTTTGCTACACTTGGCAACGCTGGAAGATATAGATACAGTTGTGCTTTCTTCAATCGAATCGTGGCGGCTAATAAAGTCGATGGCGTCTCACCAAACCCAGTCTTGCTTGCTTGGTCTGGGGATTTCAACTTTGTAGAATGGAATCCAGCGAACGATATTTCAGCAGGCAGCAGCCCTCTTGTGGAAGCTCAATCCGACTACGCAGACCCCATCACTGGATTATTTGCGTTCGCCTCTGTGATGCTGATTCTACGCGAGAGGTCGCTGTGGATTGCTACCAAGAGACCTGTTGCATCGAATCCATTCAACTTTCAGGCGGCGTTCCCTTCTGCGGGTTGCGATACGCCGAACTCGGCGACCCAGAAGACGAATGGGATAGTGTGGTATGATTATAGATCAAACAATGTCTATTCTTTCGACTCGGGTTCTCAGCCTGTAAAGATCGGCAATCCTGTACGTGACGAGATTAAGCAGAGTATTACAGATAAGGAGAAAGTCTGGGGATCGTTTGATGCAGTAGAAAACTCTTACTTCTTGACAGTTCCTTCTGACTCCTCTACACTCTCTCGTATCTTTATCTATAACTTCAGCACTGAATCGTGGACCATTGATGAACGTCCAAACGTATATGGTGTCTTTCCTGTCGATGGCGGCATAGGAAGATTGACGTATGGTTCTCTCACGGGAACTTACGGGCAGCTCACAGCGGCCAACGCTACTTACGGTGCAATCGGAGCAACAGCAGAAACGCCTGAACAACTATACATGGGCTTCACTGATGGAGAGCTTGCATTAGAAGTTGAATCAGATGTGAACTCCGGTGAGTTCTGCTGGGAGTCGAAGATATATAGAAGCCCGGTAGGCGATCTTATGATCTCTCGATTGATGCTTCTGTATGAAGTGCTCCGTCCCGGCGCAATGATATTAGAGTATCGTAGAAATGCCGGAGCATGGGTTAACTACAAGACAATTCCTTTCACTGTAGCTGACGGAAGAAAGCGCAGCTATATCACTAAACTCATTCGAGCAAATGACTTTCAATGGAGAATCCGTTCTTCGTCAGGAGACTTCAAGCTGCTCGAATACCGTCTCGATGTTTCAGCATCGCCTGAGGACAAATGAATAACATTCTAAGTGTAGTATGCACAGAGCCAGAAGGAGAAGTCACGCATGAAGTGTGGCCGTTTTCTTTCACACGCGAGCAGACGCAGAAGCTATACGAGAAAGCTTCGCAGTTTCCTGTGCTGTTCGGCAAGCCTCTAGGTTCTTCTGAAGAATTCTTATCTTACTTCATCACGCAGAATCTCTCCGGCGATGCAGAGCCAATGGGACTGTTGTGGGTCATTGGCGACTTTCGCGGCATGTTCTATATGAACAACATTACCGACACTGAAGCCGATGTGCATTACTCTTTCTTCGACAGGCGACATAAAGGAAGAGAAGAGCTAGTGAAGCAGATGGTACTGTACGTCTTTAGGAAGTATGGTTTTGTTCGATTGAACGTACTTGTTCCTGCATACGCTGGCTTGCGTGTTCGTATCTTCGTAGAGAAGTGCGGCTTTCGTATCGAAGGGAAGAAGCGATCAGCAGCGTGGTGGAGAGGTCAATGGTTCGATACTTATATGTACGGCATACTTAACGAGGAGTAAACAATGGGAGCGCAAACTAGGCAAGTTGGCGGAGGGCAAGCAACGCCAGTAGCAAACAATTTCAACAATTGGTTGAACTCACAGTTGATGGGAACGCCGATGCCGGGGCCAGCACAGCAGCCAACAGCGCAAGGCGCAATGGATGCGTTCAATGCTGGCGGAGGGCGATTCGGTGGCGGCATGCAAGCAATTCAACAATATCAACAAGGCTTGCAAGCAGGAACGCCGCAGCAAGGAATGCAACAACAACCGCAACCCGGCATGGCACCGGGACAAGGGTTTGATCCTCGTGCAGCAGAGGCAGATCCTCAGGGATTTGCACAGTGGAATAGAGACAGAACTGCTTTCAACGCACAGCAGCAAGGCGGTATGAATGGTGGAGCGCAACCCGGCGGCGGCATGGTTACTGACTATGCAAATCCAATGCAAACTGGCGGCGGAACTCCGGGAAACGCAAACCCAATGCAAGGCGAGATCAATCGTCAGCAGAGTAATAGCATGCAGCCGCAGCAACAACAAGTCGGCTTTCAGCAAGCTTTCAACGGTGCATTGAATGGCCGTGTTAATGATGCGTCGGGCGCGCAAGGAGCTATTCAACAGTTCTTCCAGAACCCAACGAATCAGTTCTCAAATCAATTCACTGCACCACAGTTTCAAGGTGCGAATCTCTCGCAGCTTCCAACGAACTTTGGCGCAGGCCAGAGCGGCATGGCTGATATGTCTGGATTCGGACAGGCGCAACAGTCTGGATTTAATACACAACAGAACATCGGCAACGCAGGAAATAGTCAGTTCGATTCGATGCTAATGAATATGATTCAGCAAAGCGGCGGCGGAATGCAAGGCGGCGGCGGACAGAGCGGTTTTAACGCTGCACAACTCGGCGGCGCTCCGCAGCTACAAGGCGGCATGAGCTTTGGACAGGCATTCGATACGCTTGGACAAGATCCAATGCTTGAGCGCAATCGTATGCGTGCTGTTGCAGATCAACGTGCGCGCTTCGGTGCAGAAGGTGCAGGCTCTCTTGGCACTGGCGCACAGTTTGCAGAAGGTAATTTGAACGCTGAACTTCTCGCGCAAGACGCTTCTCAGCGTCGTGGCCAAGCCATGCAGTTGATGGGGCAAGACTTGCAAGAGCGCATGGGCGGTGCAAATGTTTCATTGCAGGGCCGTGGGCAAGATATGCAGACGGCGCTTGGAAACATGCAAGGCGGAATACAAGGCGCGCAGAATATGAATCAGTTCAATCTCGGCGCTATGAATAATCAGACAGCAAACATGGGTAATGCGTTGTCAGCAGCAGGCCAAGGACGCGGGCAGGATTTTTCTACGCAGCTAGGAATGCGTGGACAGAATCTCTCGCAACAAGGCATGGGACTAGAGCAGAGCATGTTCAATGCTGGACAAGGCAATCAGATGCAAGGCAACATGATTAATGCCGCATTGCAGAATCAAGGCATGGGAAATCAGTTCGCTCTTGGCGCACAAGGGTTGAACAACAATGCACAGCAGCAGAACAATGCGAACAACATGGGCATGGCTGGAATGCAGAACGATTTCAACATGAACAATGCAGGTAATAATGCACAGTTCGGCAATGCAGCGCAGCAAGGCAACGCGAACTTTCTACAGAACATGCTGTCACAAGGCATGGGCATGAATCAGATGGGAAATAACAACATGATGCAAGCGATGCAGAATCTCTTTGGCGGATTCCAGCAGTCTAATAGTCTTGGCACTCCGCAAGCACAGAACTTCATGCAGCCATCTAATGCACAGCAGTTTGGTAGTATGCTATTGAATGGCGCTGGTATGTATTTCGGTCGTCCTCCTTCGATGCCGCAAGGAAATCAAATGCTTCCGAACTTGGGTAACGCACCAAGACCGGGCATTACTCCCGGCGGAGCACAGCCAATGCCGCAGTACTCAATGCCCGTCATGAGGTAATGCAATGAGTCTTCCATATCTTCCCGGCTGGTGGGATCAAATTAATCGCGACGGTGCGGCGGAGAAAGCTTTCAGTGCTTTCGATAAAAGCCGCCGTCCCGATGCGTATGCGAACCAGTCTCTTCAGCAAATGATGCAGCAAAATCCAGGAATGCTCGATAAGATTGCAAACATGGATCCGCAGCAACGAACATTGTTCTCTCAGACGATGGGGTTTCAGAATCAGAATCCATTCGAGAATCTTGCGCCGGGGCAACAATTGCTTGATCGTCAAGAGAAAGCGTCTGCGGTTGCTAAATTGAATCCGCAGCAGAAAGAACAACGCAGCGCAGTGCTTGCTGGTGTTGATAGTGAAAGAAAGATGGGACGAGAAGATAAGTTATTTGATACTTCGCTAGAAGGAATGATTATAGACAACAAGACAGGCAAACAAAATCTAGAGAAGCTTGAGACTGAATTTGCACGAAATGAAAACATTCTCATCAAAGCTGCACCAGACATTCATGCAGCTGCAAAGGCGTATGTAGCAGGGCAGCAAGTACCGCAAGAGCTTCTTGAACGTATCTTTGCAGACAAGAATCTTGGTCCTGCATTTAGCGGATATGTCGAAGCCTTTCAACTTCGTATGCGTCTGAACTCTAGTGCGGCTATTGCTTCCATGCGTACGCCTCAAGAGAAAATGATTGGGTTGCAGCAATTGAATACATTGATCGACAACACTCGCCAAGAGTTGACTCCGTTGATCTCTCAGACAAGCGAGAACAATGCAATTCTTGGAATGATGGACATGAGCGGAACTGGAAACTTCCGAAGCATGGTTGCGCGCAGGCAGAAGCTTGAAGCACAGCTGGATCAAATGCAGCGTGCTTACATGCAAGAAATGCAGAAGCTTGGTATGCAAATTCCTGACATGACTTCACAAACACCGCCACTCCCAGCGGATTATCTTAAACGTAGGCCTTCTTTGGGAGAACTCGGAGGCACGTTCGGAGGCAGGCCATGAGTTCGCCAGTACAACCTGAGTTCGATCCTCTAGGTTTCCGCCAAGCTGCGAAGGCCGCAGGATATTCAGACGCAGAAATAGAAGGATATGTTAAGAAGCAACAACCTACTCAGGCTACTTCTATTTGGGGAAAGATCAAACAAGACTCTGATCGTCAAGGAGCAAATCTTCAGAAAGGTCTGTTCGAAGGCTTGGCAAACCAAGTAGGAATCGCTGAGAAGGTTGCTTCTTCTTCTATTGCTAAACGTGCTCTTCCCACAGTAGCGCCAGCACTAAGTATGCTTGCAGGGAAAGGAGAAGACTTTCTGCGAAGCAAGATTCCTCAGAACATTCCTGAAGGTGCAACCAAGACAGAGAAGTTTCTTGATGGCGCAATGAACTTTGCTGGCTCTGTTGCAGCGGAAGTTCCTGCAAACATGGGAGTTGCTGGGCTTCTACGCACAGGTGCAAAGAAGCTTGCAGTCAGCACAGGAACCAGAGGATTAACACAACAGCTTCTTACCGGCGAAGTACCGGGATCTTTTTTTAAGAGTGCTGCTGCTTCAGCTCCGTTAAACATGATCGAATCAGTTGCGGTCGATGCGATCATTCATCCAGAAGACGTAGGAACTGCGAAAGGCGTAGCGCGTTCTGCTGCGCTTGGTTTGATTGGTACGCTTGGAGATGGTATCTCTGGCAGCCGCGTTGGTCCGATGCTTGGACCTAAGCAAGCTGATCCAATCGGACAGCTTCTAGCAGGCGAAACGCCGTTGCGTCGTACAACGCTACGTGAGATTGACCAGTTAACATTCGATCCCGCAGCACCGCTAAAAGACTTCACTGATGCGCGATACGCAAACTCTGCGTACAATCTTGGTCGTCGCTTATCTGGTGTTGAGGATCAGATACATTATATACAGAACGAAAAAGTAACTATTCCTGTTGTGAACACTAACGATTATGTTCCCGGCAAAGGTCCGACAATGCGGAATCTCATTCGTGCTATCGGACCAGATCCAGAAACGCTTGGCGAGTTTGATCGTTACCTTCTTGCAAGTTCTAACTATGATCTTGCTGCTGACCCTGCTGATGTGCTAAAGCAGGGCATTGAGATTGAGCAGAAATTTCCTCAGTTCAAAGCGGCGTATCAGTTGTACAAAGACAAAACAGACGATCTTGTGTCGATGATGCAAGGCTACGGCATGATTGATACTGATGGCGCTGCGTCTATGCGGGCGCAAGGATTGTATGTACCAACGTCGCGTAAAGTTTCTGGCGGCAGTCAGGGAAACTTCCTAAGCCCAAAGAAGAACACTGCATCTATGCGAGAGATTCGCTCGCCTATGCAACAGCTTGTTGAGATTGAACGTAGAATCATTCAGCAAGGCGAAGCAAACAAGGTTGGCTTAGCTATGCTTCCTGAGATACGTATGGACCCTGGCAAGTGGAAAGGTCGTTTAGAAATTGAGACGAAAGCTGTTTCAGATGCACCAGTAGAAGCCGAAATGGCAGATATGACAGCACAGTTTAAGTTGCTTGGTAAGCCTGTGCCACCGCTTAAAGCTCTTCGCGCATTAGCAGAGGCTCGCGCAGATCAAGTATTAGACGGCACAACAGGCACCTTGCGCGTGCGTGAAAATGGTATTGCTATTGACATCAAGCTCGGCGATCCAATGATTATGGACTTCTACAAAGCTCGTAAGTATGTAGAAGGCTCTATTATAGGTGACGCTGCTAGAGCAGCAGAGCGATTCACAACGAGGACTTTCTTTCAACCGTTCCGAGAACTGACAGGGAAGAATGCAGCACTAGATCAAATGGAAGCATTTTTTAATACCAGATGGTCTGAGTATATTCCGGGGTGGGACTTTGCTAAAGGCGTATTTGCAGAAGTAACAAACGATCCTCGCATAGGTTTGATTCGTAATCAACGCGGCGCAGTGTCAACGCGCTACGCAGATGCCAACCTTTACGAGAATGCAAATCGCTTTGAAGACTTCGTGAAGCAGAGCGCACAAGAAGCACCGGGGCTTGTAGGTAGACTCATGACGCCATTGAAGACAATGCACGAGCTTATGGGAGTGTTGTCTTCTGGTACAAGAACTGGCGCGGCGCTTCGTGCATTAGATCAAGGCAAGAGCGCTGGGGATGCTGCTAATATGTCGAGAAATGTTATCGCTGATCCGCAGCAACGCGGCACGGCGCTGGCAATTAAAGCACTGTCGAACTCTTCTTTTGCTAACTATGGATTGCAGACAACGCGGCGCATTACTCAAGCCATGCAAGACAATCCGGGAACATTTGCAACAAAAGGATTGATGGCTGTTACCGTACCTGCTGCGATCAATTGGTTTGTCAATAAAGACGATCAAGAAATCCAGAACCTACGCAAAGCGAAAGGCGGAGAGAACTATTTCTTCTGGCGCAATCCGCAAAGCACAGAGATATATGCAACGCAGAAGCCTTATCTACAAGGGCAGATGTTTGGTACTACTATTGAATCTGCTCTTGATGGAATGGGAGAGAAGGAGCGGGAAGAGTTGCTAGGTGGCTTGTTCTCAGCAGTAGTGCCTAATCCTGTTCCTGTTACATTAGGACTCGCAGCCGAGTTGAAGTTTGGAAAGAATTGGTTCGGTCTGTTTGACGATCCAACGCCAATGACATCGGCAAGAGTACAGGGTGCACTACCAGAAGATGTTGCAGCAAGTAATACTTTTGGAATCTCGAAAGCCATTGCAGAGACGTCAGGAATAGAAGCGGCGAAGATTGATAACTTTATCAAGACCCTTCTATTCTCGCAAGGCACTGACGTAGTTGACAGGCTAGATAGAAAGATCTTCAATCGCATGGCAGCGGAGACAAGGTATTCTTTGATTCCTGCAACTAAGATGGTTAATCCAAATCGTTCTAACACAGAACCTTTGAATACGTTCTATACAAAGCTTGGTGAGTTTGGAGAGATAGGCAAATCATTTGACCTTGCGAAAGGCAGTGCAGATCCAGAAAGGGTTCAACAACTAATGCAGCAGTTTCCCAGAGAAATAGCAAAGTACGAAGCGTACCAAGCAATGAACGAAGTCATTGGTACTATTAACAATGCTATACGTCTGACAGAAGAAAACAAATCACTGTCTCCACAGGATCGTAGAGAGCGCGTAAACAATCTCAGAAAGATGATGATTGGTAAAGCGGATGCTTGGAACAAGACCGTAGGAAACATGAAATAACTAGGAGAACTAATGTTTATGGTCGTTCGTAATGGAGCGCAGACCTTCACAACTGCAAAAGAAGCATTTGTCTTTATCGAATCGCAAGGCTTTAAAGAGCTTGTTGTCGTAGAAGGGAAGCAAGTAGAGAAGCCTGTTCCAGATATACCGAGTGTTATGATAGACAAAAGTAGAGTTACCTACGATGTAAGCAAGAAAACTTATATGGTAGGCATAAATGCCGTAGCAGATCTTGCATCTTTGTTCTCTGCCGTTGGCAGTGTGCCGCGAGATGCAGAGATAAGGAGTCTATTAGATCTTCCTGTCTCGACTGCAAGATGGGTTGCGGTTAATGGGTAAAAGAAAGCCCCTCAGAGATTGCTCTCTGGGGGGTTATTTCTTTCTCTACGCTCTCGATAAAGTCTCTGCGAGTCTGTTTCTATTCCTGCTTTCACTGCCCAGCGGCGCACGGTTGTATGGTTGACGTTAGCTTTGCGAGATGTCTCTAGTATTCCGTGTCCTGTGCGAAGAAGCAGAAGCACTGCTCTGTATAGATCGACGCGAGGTTCTTTGGCGCGGAAGTTTCTGTGCTGTGTTGAGATGCCTTCTTCTACTAACCACTTTGATACTGTGCTTCTGCTGATGCCAAACTTCTCTGCAATGCTCTTCTGTGTGCGCCCTTGTTGTGCGAGAGCAAGTACGCTACGTCTTACATTAGATGGAAGCGAACGAATGCCAAGTCGCGTTCTGCGAAGTTCAGCAACTATAAGAAGAAGTTTCTGACAGTCCATGCAAGATGGGCTTCCGAGATTGTTATTCATTTGCTTCGGCTTCAATCGTTTTGTCATTCTTCATCTCTTTTAAGACATCCAACTTACGTTTAAGTGATTTGTTTTGGTCACGGCATTTCTTCAGTGAGCGCGACACATTCTCACGGGCTTCTGTTTGCAGTGCGAGCAGCTTGCGATAGTGCTTGCAGGTCGCGCAGTCGGTGATGATTGTTGTCGTCAAGGCGCGCCCTCCGGTTTTAGTACGCAAAGACTCTACTGCTTCTCTGTTTGTCACGGCGCACCGTCCAGTGCGTGAACCTCATCACTTGTCATTGTCATCGTCATACTCCTCTCGGTGAATTAGCTATATGATTAATGTATTCCCCAATGATATTACGCATACGATTCTGCGGCGAGAAAGTGCTGAAGAGCTTAGTGTTAGCCATTCTCACTGCGCGATCAAGCGCAGCATCATCGAGCATTATTATGTTTATTGGCACGGTGACATGATCGCCGAGCGGATCGACTGTGAATGTATCATTAGCCGTGCCTTTCTTGTTTCTCTCGAACTTCACTCGTCTATGCGGCATTGGTAGAATCCTCAGTAGTGAGTCGGCGTAGTTGTTCGGTGCGGAGATTCAAGAGACTCTGTAATCTATTGTTTGGAGAGTCTGCGTAGCTAACTGACCAGAGTGATTGTGTTGATACAGACTGTCGCATACACCGACGTACATCTTCTATTGCTAATTGCAAGTCGTCATCTGTTAACATCCAGTAATCATTCTTCGCGTTTGCTGGGCGTTCATGTGGCATCGTCGGCTCCGGTGTCGGGGAGAATGAGGATGCGGTG
>Ga0222708_1000398_pt1 | contig 11505 bp, 16 predicted proteins | sample AntAcemetage1576_FD_179806 | JGI IMG/M metagenome (GOLD analysis project Ga0222708, IMG submission 179806) | Saline water microbial communities from Ace Lake, Antarctica - #1576 | ecosystem: Environmental > Aquatic > Non-marine Saline and Alkaline > Saline | place: Antarctica: Ace Lake... | reverse complement strand
GGAGGATTATGGGTAATCTAACAGAAAAGATGGTGATGATCCCTGCACGACTGATCCCATGCAACAATACCACTGCTGGATTCATTGCAGAATTCCACCACCGGCTATGCAGTGCCAAGACTCAGATTGAAGTATTCTCTGAGATTGAAGATGAGCTGGAGACCTACTTCGGCAAGCGCAAGTTTTCAGACTTCCAATCTTTCCGAGTCCTGCTTACCAGGCACAACAAAAAAAAGAAACTTACTAACCAGCAAAAATCATGATACAGGCACATATTTCCAAAATGGAAATAACTCAATTATGAAAAAAAAAGAATCGAAAACAAAAAGTACAGAACATCAGGAAAACACTAACTCGCCATTACTTATAGCAAGTGTTGTAGGTAGTACGCATAAATTGACGGAATCGCAAATCGAACATCAAATGGAAATGGATGATGAAGAAAATAGTCTATGGATGGATGATGAGGAACATGAAATATTAGGATATGAATGTATGGATTGCGGAAACATTCAAGAACAAGAATCGGGCTTTGGATGTGATAAATGTATGGGTCATTGCTTAGAACCGTGGTATAGTTAGCATTACCTAGAACGGCTATTGTATGAGTAGTAGCCGATTAAAAGCAAAGAATTATCGAATTATAAATTAACTTAATAAATAGTAATAGCCTTAAAAATAAGCACTACAACGGCTATTACTTATACAAATTGTTGTAGTGCGTTATTGAGTGATGGAATTAACAGCAGAACAAATTAATGAACACATTGAAAAGTTCACACCTATCTACAAAGATGGAAAAGAAATAAACCCAATACCAAAATATGTTAAACTAACTGTATGGTGTGAGGGAACTAATGAAGAGGGCTTTGCTTGTAATGTAACGGCAAATGAAATTGGATTAGAAGCGTTTATTGCTAAAAGTTGGATTTATGAGGATGAATTACAAAGCCTGTGTGGTGGCTAATGCACTACAACAACTATATCTACCTAATTAACAATACTAGTATAAAACTTACCAGCCATGATTCCCCAGCAGAAATCATGATACAGGCACATATTTCCAAAATGGAAACAACTCAATTTGAAAAATGAAAAAATCATGATACAGGCAAATGAATTAAGAATAGGGAATTTAGTGGAGTACCAGTCTACTTTAGGAAATTATGTAAATAATATTCCAAAATGGGCGGAATTAAAAATATTATGGGTTGACATTTTTGGAGTTGAGGAGTTTCCAGAACAATACAAACCAATACCACTCACAGAAGAACGGCTTTTGGAGTTTGGGTTTAAGGATAATTCAATAATGATAGACACTATTGATAAAACTTTAAATATTTCAGCAATAGTTGGAAAAGATTTTTACCTCTATTTAGACGATGTTTTTGGATCAGCCTATGATTTAAATTGCATCCAATCAGTCCATCAACTCCAGAACCTATACCACGCACTTACCGGACAGGAACTGATATTAAACCAAGAACTACCATCAACTTTCCTGCCATGATCCCCCAGCTTCTTCTCCTGCTATACATCTTCCTTGGTATTCGTACTGCTCAAAAGCACCGAGCAGCCAAGCCAGTTGAATTCACAGCTACGGTCATTCAAGCAGTGATCTTGATAGGCTTATTGGTCTGGGGTGATTTCTTTGAAATACTAATCAGCAGAATCCAATAACGATCCATCACACTAGTTTGCTGACACAAACAATTTAAACAAAGTTAACAAAGAATTTTTCAACGCGTCCCCATATTGGTGACATGAATCTAGGGCGAGCGTTATCTTCTGGAATAGACATCCTTACACGATCAGCATCAGTATCTTCGAATATTTCTTATTTGGTCAATCCTGAAGAATGGCTCAAAGGACCGTTTACCCTTGGGGGATTCACTGCTGCACAGGATTCAGGTGTGCCAGTCACTTCCAAATCCATACAGCAAATCCCTGCTTACATCTCAGGCCTTCGCTTGCTCTCAGAAACAGTGGCATCCCTTTCCGGTAAGCTCATTCAAAAAACAGATGAGTCAATCACCTACCTAAGATCAGATCCAAGGAATAAGCTTTGCTTTCGAAAGCCATCCCGAATGATGAACTCGGTGATTTTCTGGGAGACCGCAACAAAATACGCAGTTCACAAAGGAAACTTTTTTGCCATCATCTTACGGGATGAAGACATGAATCCAATTGAATTCGTGCCAATTCACGAATCCAAGTCAGTCACCATCATAGAGTCAGAAGGTGAGCTATTCTACGACATTCAAGGTGTGGGCATCTTGCCTGCCTACATGGTGCTACACTTCAAAGGATTGGGTGATGGCATCATAGGTATCGGTGCCATTGAGTATGCAGCCACCACAGCAGGTGTGGTCTTGGCTACGCAAAAAAACCAAGCTAAGTTTTTCAAGTCAGGCTCCAAGCTGCAAGGGTACATCACACACCCAAAGCAGTTGAAGAAGGAAACCATGACTAAGCTCAGAGAGTCTTGGCATTCGCTGTATCATTCTGATGCTTCCAATAATTCCACAGCTTTCTTGGATGAAGGCATGGAATACAAAACTGTATCTGTCACACCCGAAGCTGCCAAGTATTTGGAGACTTTGAAAAATGGCTACTACGACATTGCAGCCATCCTGCGAGTGCCACCGCACATGATTGCATTGATGGACAAGTCATCATTCAATAACATCGAGCAGCAGTCACTTGACTTTGTGAAGTATGGACTGCTGATTTGGATCATGAGATTCGAAGCGGAACTCAATGATAAGTGCCTGACTGAAGCTGAGAAGCTACAGGATGAAGTGCAGTTCAAATTCAACCTGGAAGCATTGCTACGAGGTGACTACAAGTCCAGAATGGAAGGCTATCGAATAGCCATCAATGCTGGAATCATGTCTCAGAACGAAGCACGAAAGCTGGAAGACATGAGTCCTTATGAAGGTGGAAATGAGCATTGGCTTCAGATGAATATGATGCCACTATCGATGGCAAAGGACATACTCAACCGAACTGCTGATCAATTGGTATTGAAGCAACTTAATTCGCAACAACATGAAAGTAACGACTAATATGCTAATAAGTAGACAAGTAGGAATTGTGGTAAGAGCTGTAGATGTCGAAAACCGTACTGCTGAGTTCATCATCAGTACCGAGTCACCGGACACCTACGGCACTGTATTCAAAGCAGCTGGTGCAAAGATGGAGCGCTACACCAAGAACCCGATTGTGACCTATCAGCACGAAGACTTTTCAACTGATCCTGATGATGTCATTGGTACCTCAGAACTAAGACTCGAAGACAATCAGTGGATTGCCAGAGTCACCTTTGAGGACAAAGAAAATGATTACAACGACAAGGCCGAGAAGATTTTTCGCAAGGTCAAGAAGGGTACGCTTCGCATGGCTTCCATCATGGCCGAACCAATCGATGGCAGCATGGGTGATGCAGCAGCCGGGGAAGATCCCAGCATCATGTACTTCAGGAATTGGGAGTTGTACTCCTGGTCTATTGTCACACACGGATCTAATCCTGATGCACTCCTTCGAAATGTCGAAGCAATCAATTCATTCAAAGAGGCCAACAAGCCCAAACCAACAGATCTAAATTCAATTCCAAGAGCGCAGCTACGAGATAGTTTCAAGGCTCGCATACTCAAACTAAATCAATTTTCAAACAAATGAACATTTTAAAAGCAAAAATCGAAGCACGTGCAGCAATGTACGTACGAGTAGCTGCCTTGGGAGAAATTACTAAGGTAGAAAAAAGAGACTGGACTGCTGAGGAAACTACAGCGTTCGAAGGTCTCGAGACTGAGATCAGAACGATCACAGCTGAGATCACTACACTGCAAGCGCAGGAAAGAGCAGCAGCAATCACAGCAGCAAGAGCAGCAGGTACACCAGTGCAGGGTGCAGTATCAGCAGGTGATGAGAAGGACTTAGCAACCTATTCACTTCGAAAGGCATTGCTATCCCTGTCTACTCAGAATGGCAAGATGGAAGGCATCGAATTAGAGATGCACCAGCAAGCCGAGCGTGAGGCACGATCAATTGCAGGTGTGACAAGCGAAGGTGGAGTCATGATTCCACAACTGGTATTGAATAGAATGTATGCCAAGCGTGCGCTTGATCCTGCAACCGGCAACGGTGCCAATCTGTATGGAGAAGATGCTTTGGGTTATGTGGAAGCCTTGCGACCTTTATCAGTAGCCTTGCGACTTGGTGCTGAGTACATGGCAGGGATGACCAATGAGTTCAAAATTCCTCGTGAGAATGCAGTCTATGTTCCAACTTTCAAGGATACACAGGCAGAGGCAACTGCATCAAATCCAACCTTGAGCAAAGCATCGTTCAAGGCAAATAGAGCTACAGGCTTTATGGATGTGGATCGTCAGTTGTTAGTTCAGACTTCAGGAGCAGTTGAGGCTCGAATGAGAAATCAGTTGATCTTGGGTCATGCACAGTTGCTCGATGCAGTAGCATTCACAGGAACTGGATCCGGTGCAGAACCTACTGGAATATTCAATGATGCCGACATTCCCGTATTGTCAATTGGCACAAATGGTGGATCCATCACAAAAGTTTTGATTGAGACATTGGTCCAGCGATTGGAAGAAGCAAATGCAATGAATGACAATGTACGCTTCATACTTTCACCAGTGTTGAAGCGAATACTGAAAGCCTTGACCATAGATTCAGGTTCTGGACAATTCGTACTTGATCGATTGACAAACACCATTGACAGCATCGAGGCAATTTCTACAAACTTTGTTCCGAAAAATATTGTCAAAGGTACAGGTACAGCATTGACTGCTGCAATCTTGGGAGACTTCAGAGCTTGCTCGTATGCACAGTGGGGTGGTACTGAAATCATCGTTGACAATCTGACTCAGGCGTTGAAGGGTAACATCCGATACATCCCGATTCAGTATGTGGATTTCCATGTAGTGCAGCCGGGATTGTTCCAAGTGATCAAAGACATCACCACAGTATAATCATGCTTAAACTATTCCAACGGGCAGGGGCCTAAGAGCTAAACTCTTGATTGGGACTCAAATGCTTCTCCCGTGGAATATTTTTCAATCTTAACTACACGATCATGTACAAAGTAAACTTACCACTTCCCGGATACGGCTACTGCATTGGGGATGAGACCAAGCACATTGCTGAAGAAGATGCAAAAGTGTTCTTGGCTGACAAGCGAATCTCACTGATTGAACTTGCTGAGCCACCAGTTGACAAAGTACCAGAGCCAGCACCAGAGCCAGCAAAAGAAAACGTAACTGCCAAAAAGTCAGTAAAATAAGACTTACTGTAATACAGATTCCTACATTCATCGACCAATGTCCACCGCATATACCAAGCTCATTTCTTCGTCTACCACCAATGTACTTTCGCTTGGTGCTGCAAAAGATTCACTTCGAATCCCAGCAGATGACGTAGCTCAGGATAGCTTGATCACTACGTGCCTTCAGGCAGCAGTGAGATTTGCGGAGCAGCGTACCGAACGAATACTAAGCGAGTCTGTCTATCAGATCAGAATTCCTGCAACGCAGGCAAACATTGTGCTGCCATACCCTGACTTCATTCTGCTTACCAAGCTGGAAGCCATGACCGCATCAGGACAGAGAACAGACTTGTACACCAACAACCCTGCATCAGGTAACCTGGCAGACTACATCACAGTAGATGACTGGTTGAATCCTGCGGAAATCACAGTGCTTGCAACAAACATCCCAGACACAGCGCTCTATTACATCCTCACTGTCAGCTTTGGCATGGGTACATCAGTACCGGAGGATTTGCTGAATGCAATCAAGATGATGATCAATCACTTCTTTGACAATCCAAGCGAGGTAGTCTTAGGCAGGATCTCAACACAGGTACCCATGGGTGCAGATACCATCTTTGGCTTACACCATTTTAAGCGATTTGGATAATGGCAATGGACCGCAGCATCAGCATCTATGAGCCTATCACCAGCAAGTCGGTATCAGGCATGGAGACTATCACCTATCGTAAGCTCCTGGCAGTACCCAATACATTTGCAGAAGTCACTTGGCAGACATCCAAAGCCAAGGAGCGAGACGAAGGAAAACAACGGGTGGCGACAACCACCGCGGAGTTTCGGATCAGGTACAGAGCAGATCTCACGCAAGCGATGATCATCTACTCTGAAGGCCTGTACTACGACATCATGAAAATCAATCCACTCGATAGAAGAAGATTTCTACTGGTGGAGGCTGAAGAAAAAGACAATGATTGGAGCATCCCTATATAGCCTGTTGACTGCACATGCACCATTGATTGCTTTGGTGGGTAGCAAGATCTATCCTGTCCAGGCAAAGCAAGGCGAGAAAGATCCAATGGTAGTCTATGGCATTACCAAGCAACGCGCTGAGCCAACCAAAGCAGCTGCATCAATAGAAGATTATGTGATGATGGAAGTCGTCGTCTATGCAAAGGACTACGATCTCATGCACCAGATTTCCAAGGAAGTACGAAATGCCCTGGATAAGAAGTCAGGAACTATTGCCGGCAATATCATTTCAGAGATCAACTTCGAAGACTTCAGCGATGGCTGGGAGCAGGAGCGAGAGAGCTATGCAGGAGTTTCCATGTACCTAATCATTTCCACACCATGAGACTAAATACCTACGAGTGCATCCTTTCATTCTATTCTACTTCCTTGGAAAAGAGATTTGAGGTAGGTCAGCAAATCCGCGCACCCGCCATTTTGGGCAAAAGATGGGTGCGAAACAAAGTAGTAATTCTATCCAAAATCAATAAAACAACGAAGCTATGAGCATGAATGGAACTAAGGTCATCACCAAATTTGCTGGGACCGCACTTGTAGGAGAAGTATCCTCCTCACAAGATCTTGCAATTGACTTGATCGAGACTACGGTCAAAGGATCTCCGGAGCGATCAAAGACGTATGAGTCCGGTGAAAATGGCATGACAATCTCCTGCGAAGCAAAGGTCAAGCAAACGGACGGAGCAGTCATTGTGGCACTATTTAGCGCAGCAAAGGCAGGCACAGCACAACCCACTATCGTATCCTCAGAAGTGCAGGGAGACATACAGATTACAGGCAATGGCCTATTGTCTGGCATCTCACTGAGTGAGCCTCAGAATGACGTGCGGACTGTGACTTACAGCTTGACATTCACAGGCGAATACGCAGCATCAGTAATTTCCGCATAAACCAATCCTTCCCACATCGGGGAGGATTTAAACTCGAACCAGCATGATTGTAGACATTAACACACCAGATGGCATTAAGTCATTACTCTTGGGCTATGAGACGCTCAAGCTCATTGCAGCACTCCAAAAGCAGGGAGACAAGACAGAGTTTGAATTGATTGAGCTGATTACCGTATCCGGGATCAATGTATTTGCCAAGCGCAAAGGATTACCAGCAGTCACGCTTGATCAAGTGATTGAGTGGTTTGATGACCTTTCTATCTTTCAAACCGTGCAGGAGGCAATCACTGAATTCTCCGAAAATTTTACTCAGAAGGGATCTCTGAAACCAGAGACTCCGAAAGCAGCAAAGGCGGCGAAGAAGTAAAACCCTTCACCATGGAGGAGTGGCTGACCAAAAGTCAGGGAAAAGCCTTGGCATTCTTTGGCATCCTGCCAGATACCTTTTGGAATATGGAAGTATCCGAGCTCAATGCAGCACTAGAGCAGCACGAGGCAAAGGATAGAGAATACCTGGAGCAGCGGAGGCTGACCAATTACATTATTGCCAAGCCTAACTTTGACCCAAAGAAAGCTACGCCATCCATGACACAGTTCCAGCCTTTTCCCTGGGACAAAGACCGGGTGAAGTCCCACACCTTTGAAGGCTATGATGCACAGATTGAATTTGCAATGCGAAGAGGAGTCACCGATTGGATACCCAATTACTGGTATGCACAATCTGAAACTTATAAACACTTAGCCAAAGATGTCACAGCCACAAGTAACGATGGAGGGATTGGATCTGCTAATCAGGCAACTGAGATCCATGCCTGACAAAGCCAAGCGATCCACCCTGCTCAAGATTATTCGAAGAGTCACCGGTCCGGTAGTCGCAGCAGCACGGCATGAAGTGGCGCAGATTGAGGAGAAGGCTTTTTCTGAAGGCAGATTTCCCACCGGTAACCTGATGGAATCGATTGGCAACATCACCGGCAGATCAAAGGAGTATCCTAACATTCAGGTAGGCCCACGGGCCAAAGGAAGATTCAAGGGTGCGCATGCACAGCTCATACAGTTTGGCACCAAGAACCGAAAGAATCGCTATGGCAAAAACAGAGGGAAGGTTACAGCAAATCCATTTATGCAGCGTGCCTTCGATAAGACTTTTCCAAGAGTCAAGAGTGATTTTGAAAAGCAAGTGGCAAAGGAAGTGGAGCGAATTGCTCGTCAAGAGCTTCGACCAACACAAAATTAAACTACGGTACAAATGGCATTAGCTAATGTAAATCTAAGATTTGGAATCAACCTTGATTCCTTTCGGTCAGGGTTGCAGCGTGCAGATCGGGAGCTGACCAGGTTTGGCACACGGATGACCAACATCGGGTCCAAGCTGTCACTGGCAATCACGCTTCCTATTATTGCCATCGGTGCTGCATCACTCAAGGCTGCATCAGATGCCGAAGAAACACAATCAAAATTTGACACCGTATTCAAGTCGATCCAAGGAGATGCCGGAGCAGCATTCAAGACCTTGCGCAATGAATATGGATTATCAGGCACCGCAGCCAAGCAGCTACTCGGAGACACCGGTGACCTGTTGACAGGTTTTGGATTCTCACAAAAAGGCGCATTGGACCTATCGCTGGAAGTCAATAAGCTGGCAGTGGACTTGGCTTCATTCACCAACTTCAGTGGAGGTGCCAAAGGTGCATCAGCTGCCTTGACCTCAGCACTCCTTGGCGAACGGGAAGCACTCAAGTCCTTGGGTATTGCCATACTGGAATCTGATGTGTCACGGCAAGTAGCGATCAACAGCTCAAATGGCTTAACCTTTGCGACGCATCGAGAAGCACAGGCACATGCTACCTTTCAGCTTGCCATACAGCAGTCGGGGAATGCAATCGGAGATTACAGCAGGACAAAGGATAGTGCTGCCAACCAGACCAGATTGTTCCAGGCACGTATGGAGGATCTGAGCGTATTGTTTGGGGCATACATCCTTCCCATGTTCACAGCGATTGTGGTCAAGGTCAATAGTCTGATCACCTTCTTTATCGGGCTGGATGATTCTACCAGAAAGATCATTCTGGTATTTGGCGGACTGGCAGCCGCAGTCGGGCCATTGTTGCTGGGCTTTGGACTGTTGGTCACTAAGATCATACCGATGATGAAGGCAGCATTTCTGGCACTTACACCGGCTTTGGGATTGATTGTGCTTAAGATTCTTGCAGTCGTAGCAGTTGCCGCAGCATTGGTGATCGTCGGCAAAGCGATCATGGACTCCTGGGAGAAAGTGACTGCGTTCTTTGGGCAGATGTGGAATAAGATCAAGCTGATGTTTGTCAATGGCGTGGTGGCTATACTCAAAGCCTTCAACGAGTTCACGTCAACCATTGGATTGGATTTCTCAGACACCATTGCAGGGATGGAAAAGGATGCCCAGGGAATCAAAAAAGCATTGGATGCCGAACCCGTGATAAAATTTGGCGATGTGCTTTCGGATATTGGGGGAAATATTGTCGAGACATTCACTTCGGTCAAAGAGTCAGTAATCGGTACCGGTAATGAGGTTGAGTCACTGGGTGATAAAGTTGATGAACTCACCACTTCTTTTGAGGACTTTGCCAAAGCAGCAGCGATTGCAAATGTAGCAGTCTTTGCAAACTTTGCCAAGGAAGCAGCCGCCTTCAATGCCCAGATCACAGAGTCACAGCGACTGATCGATGGCATAGCTTCAGGATCTCAGAATATTCAGAATAAAGCAAGTGCGCCACTGCTGGATATTGATGTGGGAATGTCCGGCCCACCAAAGATTGAAATACCTGAAATTGATGAGAGCAGCAGAACTAAATTTCTGGAAAGTCTTGGATCGTTCAACGACACAGCAAGTGCAATAATTAGCAATGGAGCTGCCAGTGGCATTGCAGCCATGGCTTCTGGATTGGGAAGCGCTCTCGCAAGTGGTGCTAATGTCGTGGAGGCTTTGGGAAGCACCTTATTGGGAGCTATCGGAAATATTGCTACAGAGCTTGGAAAAGCAGCCATTGCCATTGGTGTGGGTATGATTGCAATCAAAGCTGCATTCAAGAATCCAATTACTGCAATTGCAGCAGGTATTGCGTTGGTGGTTCTTGGTTCATTCATTTCCTCCAAAGTAAGCAAGATGACCTCAGGTGGTGGCAATTCAAGCGGTGGCGGTTCCTTGGGTCCAGCATCCTCACAGCCAGCCAGAGCAATGGGTGGATCTGTACAAGCTGGAGTTCCCTACCTCGTAGGAGAGCGAGGACCGGAGATGTTCACCCCATCAGGATTTGGAAGTATCACCAATTCAAAAAATACAATGGGTGGAGGAATGGCACAGCAGATACTAGTCAGAATAGAAGGCATGCTATCGGGCAAAGACATTTTTCTATCAGGTCAAGAATACGTGCGAGTCAATGCAAGAACAACATAGGTTAGTGCTGGTTAGTTTTTTTCATCAAAGCCTTGGGATATTCCTAAGGCTTTCTTCTTGACCTGGCAAAAACTTTTCCATAGCCTAACAATCCCAACAGCCACAGCAATCCGAATCCAATCACGTAGGCAAGCCACATCACTTCTTAAAGTAACTCCGATCAGTCCCAAAGTTTGAAGCAAAGGATTCAAGCCTTTCCCATCCTTCTTTCTCAACTCCATTCTTCTTATATTCCAGTAGCCAATCAGATCCACCAGTATTCAGCACAGCATTGGCAGCTTCATTGGTTAGCTTAGATTGAATGTGAATCTCATTATCAATCACAGCTATAATGATTCGTTGCTTGATCCATCGAAGTTCCTTCCATTCAGTAGTTACCAGTTGCAGGTCAGTATTAGAGTCAGCTATCTGGTAGCCATTTCGAATCAATTGCTTTGCCACTTCAGTGTATAGCCCCTCCTTATCAGACTTCACTACAATTGTGTTGTCACCTTTGGAGGGTTCGCTTTGCGCCAAGCTAAAGAAGGGAATCAGGAATAGGACTAGCAGTAATTTTTTCATAATTGTATCAATCGTTAATAGTATGTACGCCACAAAATAAACAAAGTTAACAATAAGCCAAAGCCTTGCGAATTACTTTTCACGTATGGCAGAATTACTTCTCCTGAAGCGTGAGTTAATTGAGAACCCAGATCCTGACGGTCCGCAATTTGATGATCCAACTCTTAATCCTACCCAGTGGCGAGAGTACCGATTCAATACCGGTGATCCAGATGGTGAGATATTCATCAATATAGTCAACAACTCTACAGCCTTTGAGCTCACACCTGGTGAATTGGTGTACCTGAATCCCAGTAATGGGG